>Ga0136619_10000001_pt1 | contig 178020 bp, 166 predicted proteins | sample AntDrymUQ3532106_2_FD_104807 | JGI IMG/M metagenome (GOLD analysis project Ga0136619, IMG submission 104807) | Polar desert sand microbial communities from Dry Valleys, Antarctica - metaG UQ353 (21.06) | ecosystem: Environmental > Terrestrial > Soil > Desert | place: Antarctica: Dry Valley...
CACTCGGACGCCGACGTGGACCGGTACTTTGCGGAACAAGGCGAGCTCGATCTCGAGGCGTTTGAAGCGGAGTACGCGGGCGGACCGGAGACCATCCTCTGGACGATCCACGACGAGGCACGGGCGACGCTCGACAAGATTCCGGACGTACCGATCACGTACCTTCGGGCCTCCGAGAGCCGCGGCGGCCTCCCGCCCGATGCGCAGGCGATTTGGGACGCGGGACTTGCCGAGGTCTTTGCGCAGTCCTCGAACTCCCGGCTCGTCGAGGTGACCGGCCCACACGCGCTTCCACCCGCTCCAGTGCACGAGGCGATCGACCAAATGCTCGAGGACCTCGGCGGTGCGTAGACGCTGGCGCGTCAAGGACGAACGATCGTGACCGGTATTGTGAGTCGTGGCCAACCGGCATCAGTGGTGAGAATGCGTTCCGCGCCGAGCACCACGGCGGTGGCGACGACAAGCGCATCGGGCAGAGGGAGTCGACGACCATGGCTAGCGCGGAGCACCGCCGCCTGCTTCGCGACCTCTCGCGTCACAGGCTCGATGGACGCGGCAAGGTCCTCGATGTAGCGATCGACGGCGCGGATTGCCGCCCTGCCGTGCCGCGACGGCGACACCAGGCAACTCGCTCGTCACCACGTCGACGAGTCGGTACTCGCTGGTCATGGGTCATCTGTCGTCCCCTATCTTCACGTCGGGGATCGCAGCGGATCCAGCCGGCGGGTGATCGTTGAGTGGCGACTCTTCGAACGCGCCGTCCTCCTCGAGGAGCGACATGATGAAGTCGACGATCTCCTCGTCGGTCTGGGTCGGGTCGATGAGGAAGCGAGTCTTCATGCCCTAGATGTGAAGGTCGAAGTCGCCGTCTAGGCTGGTGATCCCGTCGAGTCGGGGATCGCGCACTTCCAGCTCTGCCATTGCGACTCTCATATGACCTGGCTGCCATCGCTACTTCGCCTCGGCCCCCCGTCAGTTCCCTTATCTGGGTTGACAAGTTGGCAATATTCCCATTGCGGCACGGCGGCAGGCGGATGGCGGCTTCAAGCCGACCATCGTGTGGCTCGTCGCACGCAACGGCATCGAGGCCAAGGACCTCCCTGGCGACGCCAACCGGCGCAACTACAAGATGACCATCCTGAAAGGATGCCCAACACAACCTCCGGCGCAACCCCGACAGCGTCGAGACCGGCACGTGGGAGGACTGGGTTGACTGGGCCCTCGATGCCCTAGGGAACGGGTATACCTCGTGGGCCGAAGAGGTCGCGCCCGAGCCGACCATCCGTGAGTTGTACGACCGCGAGATTCTTGACGACACGCCGGACAGGGCATGATGCGGAAGAGCTGATGGAGCTAGGTAGCTGCTGGTTGATCACCGAGGGTCATTCCTAGAGGCTCGGGCCGACAACGATCTCGTCGGCTCACTCGTCGGGTTCAGCGTCGGTGGCCGGCTCTGAGGCAGCCATTCGTCGGAGGGCAGCCCGTCGCGCTCGCCCAGGCAGTCCCGTACCGCTGAGGTCGGGCTCGTCGTCGAGCACGGCGTCGTCCATGGCTTGGGCGTCATCCGTCGGAGTGACTTCCGTCACTCTCCGTTCGTCGTGCGGTTTGGACATCTACGATTCGATCAATGCGCGACGCTGGACGGAGTGCAATGGGTCAACCAGAGCAGGCTCAGCCGGCCCAATGACAGAGTCGGCCACACCGGCCCTTCGCCCTCCAAGCCGAAGATGCTCTGGCGGCATTCGTCTCGCGCTCGCGCCACCTGCCTGGACAGCTCGTCGCGCCGTGCGTAGCGTCGCTTCGCCGGCAGATCCAGCACCGACCGGTCTCCCGACTGAGACGCAGCCAGGTGGGCATCCCAACCGTGAGCAACCAGTTCGGCCCATTGCTGAAGCGGTAGGCTCGAGTGTCGGTGGTAGAACGCGATGCGGTGCTGGTAGACGCCATCCGTCAGCGCCGAGTCGGCTAGCTCGAGAAGCAGCCCGCGATCGCCGGGGCCATCCACTCGGAAGACGTGAACGTCGCCAATACGCTCCGCCGGCGTGACGTGGAAGTCGCCGCCCACCGTTCCGGCGATAGCGGCCTGGAACTGCGCCGCCTGGGGTGAATCGAACAGGCGCAGGATCGAGTGCTTGCGCGTGGGACGTGCCATGAATGAAGTCTCCTATCGCTTCTGGCAGGGGCACCGCGCCGTGAGGCCGGTTGCCGGACCGTCATCGAGCCAGAACTCTCGGGCCGCTCTTGATAGGTGCGACCGAGGTCGCTCGGCGAGTGTACAGGGAGCGGTACCGGACGTCGAAGCAGTCACCGGTCATGCCCGCGTGGCATAGGCCTGACCGAAGGCTTGGGCCGCTAGAAGGCGAAGCGAGCCACGAGCGGACAGTGATCTGAGAGTAGCCACACTTCGGGTTCGTTCCGAACTTCGAGGCTCGTCAGCCGGTCAGCTAGTTCGGGCGTAGCAAAGAGGTAGTCGTTGTTGAAGTAGCCGGCCTTGTCGGGATGGGCGTTGCAGTGGCGGAAGGTCTCCACATGCCAGCAGAGCGTCCTCCGCTACCGATTCCCGAACTCCGATCATGCTTCGCCCTACCGTATCGCAGGCTGCCTCGTACGCGATGATGCGCGTAGCGGGCAACGAGCACGAGTGAACGACGAGGGGCGGCATGAAGATCAGCGAACTCATGGACGGAATCTACGCACCCAGCCCTTGACGGTCATGCCGTCACTGCTCAGAGCGGCCGTGGTCAGCTCATCCTCGGTGGCCATGGGCGGATAGACAGCCACGCCCTGCTTGATTCCGAGCGGCATCAGGCGGTCTCCTTCGATTCGGTAAGCAGGCGGTCCAGGTCGTCGCGGAGCGCCTCCAGGGCAGCCCGCGGGTTCGATCCGAGCCCGATCTCCAGTCGATCAGCGCCGAGGTCGATCAGCGCTTCGAGGTCGCGCCGCAGCGTGGGGTCCAGCTCGACGCTGCGCTTACGGCCGCCGCCCGGCCGCCGGACCCGGCCCGCGGGCCAGGCTTGCGGCAGGCTCGCCCAGCACGCGCATGCCGCGCCGGATGGCGGCCGGCGAGGCGCCGGTGGCGCGGGTCGCCGCCGCTTGATTGAGCGTCGACACGGCCGAAGGCGCCTCGCCCGGAGACTCGGCCCGGCCCTGGATCTCGGTGCACGTCGCGCTCGACTTGCTGATGCCGAGCGAGCGGCGTGCTCAGGAAGCGCGCTGAGCGACTGCCAGACACCAGTCAGCGCTAGCGCGCTACAGCTTGTCCAAGTGACTGGAACCGGCGGGTGTTGTTGTCGTCTCGGTCACCACTCGTCCATCGCTGTCGAAGTGCCTCTCGGTCGTCGTGCCGTCTGGCTGCGCAACGGTGGTCGATGTTCGCCCGCCCGGGTAGTTCGTTTGAGACAGGCTGGTACCATCGGGATTGGTCGTCTTGACCGATGTGGTGCCATCCCGGAATGCCGTGCTCGTCTCGTGCGAGATGATCCGGCCATCCGGTCCGACGTCCGTCTTGTCCACGGACACACTGCCGTCAGGGTGGGTCACCGGAGGGGTCGCGAATGTCGATGACTTGTCCGGCGCTATCTCCCTGGTTCCGACCAGATCGCCGGCCGGATCGTAGTGCCGCTCGGTGGTCGAGCCGTCTGGTCTCCGGTCGGCCTCGATCGTCGTCCGATCCGGCCGTTCAAGGGCACCCGACATCGAGCCGTCCGGCTTCGTTTCCATGTGGATTATGTCGCCGTCCTTCGTCGTCATGTCGGTGTAGCGCTCGGTGGGTCCGCCGTCCGGAGGATGCAGGGTCGTATCAATCCTCCCGGGTGGCGTCGTCGGCTCGCGGTCAACGGGCCGTGATCCCGCCTCGCTTGGACGTGCTGCCCCTTCAGCTGCGGAGCGGTCAGCCGCCGACCCGGCGCCCTTGGCTGCCGCCCTGCCTGCCCGTTCGGCTGGGGTACCCGGCCTCAGGCGGCCGCCACCGAGCCGCGAGCTGAGCGCTGCCGCCCCTGCAAGCACCAGGGCACCGCCCGCAAGCGAGGCGACCGCCGAATACACGGTACCGAAACAGTCGGCGAGACCCGAGCAGTCGTCGGCGAACGCGACATCGGGTCCGATGAACCCCCCGGCGAGCGCTCCGAAAACACCGAGCGCGACGCGATATCTCATGACCGTGCTACCTCGTCGGCTGAAGCTCCGCCCACTTCGCTGGGCATGAGGAGCGCGGCCACGATTGCGGACAGGACGATCGACACGACAAGCACGAGGTATGAATCGGTGGACAGCAGCCCGGACGCGCGCTGTACCGGGTCGATGGAGAGGAGTGCCCAGCCGATCATCGCCGCGACCGCCGCGCTGCCGAGGACGCGCGCGATGAGCGGGACGCGGTTGATCAGCCGAACGTACCCGGTGAGCCTCGGTAGGAGCTCTGAGCGCAGGAGCGTCGCGAACAGCATCCCGCCCACGAGGAGCGCCGCCACGGCGGGACTATCCGCCAGGCCGGCGAGTGCGAGCGATAGGAGTGCACTTCTTGCCACGACGCTGATCATTCGCCGCGTACCGGTCACCGGCTCGACCGCCAACTCCGGCCCGGTCGCAAGCCCGCGGCCCTCTGCCGAGGCCAGTGCCGCGATCCTGCCCGCCGTGACCACGGCGGCGACAAGGGCAAGGAGCCAGGCAAAGTCCTGGAGCGTTGCGACTGCCACCACCGGCGTAAACCGCCCGAACCAGGTCCAGTAGGGCGGAATGAGCGCCGGAATGGCGAGCGCCCAGGCCCCGATGAACAGGGCGCTGATAGCCGCATGGGCCGCTCCCGTGGCCAGCCATCGGCCAATACTGGACCGGCCCGTGACGCTGACGAGCTGACTGCGGATGACGGTGACGGCGGGAGGAAGCAACGCCATCATCCCGAAGAGGAGCAGGAACGTGAGTGCCTGGGGCAGGCGCTCGAGGAGCAGATGCTCGGGAAGCTCGAGGGCGAACCAGAACCTGTCGACCACGAACAGGTCGCCGATCACGTAGCCGAGCCACGCCCATGCGCCCAGTGCACCGCCCAGCGTTGAGATCGCCACGAAGCTGGTGAGCAGGAGAACTGAGCTCGCGTACGTTTCGTCCACGAGCGCCACGGGGTTCCGCGTCGCGCTCAACGCCAAGCCCAACGCCAGCGCGACAAGCGGAGCGATCTGACCGAGCACCGGCACGACGCGCAGCTCTCGGCCGTCGGTGAGGACGGCGCGAAGAGCTGGCGAAAGGCGCCCGACGCCGGCGGGAACTCGCTGCCAGAGGAAGTCGCCGACGAGCATCAACCGAGCGCGTCCATCGCCTCAAAGTATACGTGGGCTGCCAAGGGCCACCGCACGGCTCTGCGCCCTGCCGGTCACCCGGGCTTCGAGCAGTCCGCGCTCGAGCAGGAGGCGCACGCTCCGAACCGCGTCGCGGCGCCACGCATCCACATCGGCTCCCGCGTCGCGCGCCACGGCGTCCACCGTCTCGCCCAGGTTTCGGCTCCCGTCGGGCCGCAGCAGCACGTCCGCGAGCCACGGCGCGTGGAACCGTCCCCGAACACCAAGGCCGTCGGGCCGCACGAGCGCCGGCGCGGCCGCAACCTCACCGCCGGCTCGGTCAGCGTGACCGCGATCGAGTCGGGTCCCGCTGACGGGCCGGATCACGCCGGTGAGGAGCTCGTCATCCGTCCGCAGCGAAGCGAGAAAGTCGCGGTTCGCGAAAATCGTCTGGATCTGCCTGCCGGCGTTCATGGAGCAGCCGAATTCCATCTGAATCGCCTGCATCCACGGGGAGCGGTCGGTTCCGCGGAGGACGACCGCCCCTGAAGCGATGGTCTCGATGCCTTCCCTGTGGTAGTACGACAGCCAGCGGTCGACCGCTCCCCGATAGCGCGCCCCCGCTTGAGCCTTCAAATGGGCGTTCCAGCGGCTGGCATACGCAGTCGTATCCTCCGTCGCGTAATGGATCAGGAGCGCGTCACAGCCAATGCCGCTCGTCCATTCGGCGGGCCGGTCTGGCCAATCTTCGCCGCGTCGCTGCACCCAGTTCAAAACGACGGTGGCAAATCCACCCACGTCTAGGTGCTCTCCCGCTTGAACGACGATCGAACGGGAGATTTCATCGCGGTTCATGGCGGCGTCCCGGAACAGGTATCCGTCATCCGGGGAGATCACGAAGGGCGGGCTCGACACGACGAGGCCGAACCGCTCCCCGGTGACTGGCTCGAAGAGGTTTCCGCCGCGGACCTCGATGTTCCGGACATCGTTGAGCTGGGCGTTGAGGGCCGTGACTGCGAGGGCACGCCGATTGATATCGGTGGCAACTACCCGTTTCGCGTGCCTCGCTGCTAACAGCGCCTGCACTCCCGACCCTGTACCCAAGTCCAGTGCGTTACTCACGCTCGCGCGAACGGTCAACTGAGCAAGCGTTCTGCTGCTCGCAACTGGCCCAAGGACGTGATCGCGGCGGATCACGTCCCCTGCCGCGTCATGAGCCACGACCAGCCCTTCCCACGGCGTCAGCTGGAGCGAGCCCCTCGTCCGACGCCCGTGCCGCTCGACCAGACCCAGCCGGACGAAAGCACCGTGCGCATCGCCGAGCATTTGTTCCGCTGCTCGGCGGTCTGCATCCAGGCCGAGAGCAAAGACGCGTATCAGGCTCGAGAGCGGCTCCTCGGCGCCGAGCGCTTGGACCACCGCCGGCAGTTCGCGCCTGCGCAGCACAGGCGCGACCGCTACGCCGGCCCGTCGGAATCCCTGCTCGGTGTAATTCGCTCGGATGAGGAAATCTCGGACTCGGCGGGCGGCCTCGGTTGCGCGGTCGACATCTCGGCCGCGCGGCTGATCGGCCGACCGCTCAACGGGCGTTTCCACAGCCGCAACACGGTACTCGCTGGACGCCATGAGGGCCATGGTGCCACCGGCTCCAAATACAACCACGGCTGCGTATGCTGGTGTCGTGATTGGTCGAGTGACAGCCCTGCCGGCACACGCGTTGCTCGGCATGGTCAGCCTCGGGAGCGGAGCGGCCGTGCTGGCCACGATCGTCGCCGGCGTGTCGCTTCAGCTGAGCCTGGCCTTCGCCATTGGTCTGTGGGTCGCCGTGGCGGTCTTCCTATGGGTCCGGACGCGTCCGGAGGCGCGAAACGGCGTAGCGACGGGCGCTATCGCGGGCGCGATCGCGGGGTTCGTTGCTACGGTGCTATACGATACGGCGCGTTGGGCGCTGTCGCATCTCGACCCGGCGCCCTACAACCCGTACGAGGCGGTGCGCGTCTTCGGGGTCCTGCTGACCGGCGCTGCGGCCGACGCGGGCGATGTCGGAGTGATGACCGTGGGCGTCGCCTACCACTTCCTCAACGGGACCGCCTTCGGCGTCGCGTATGCGCTGCTGCTCGCTCGCCGCGATGCCGGCGTCGTGTGGGCCTTGGCGACGGGAATCGCATGGGGAGTCGGGCTCGAGCTCTTCCAGCTCACGATCTACCCGGGCTGGCTCGACATCCGCGCATATGATGAGTTCGTTCGCGTCTCGTTCCTCGGGCACGTCGTTTATGGCGCGACGCTTGGCCTCGCGTGCCACCATGTACTTCGACGCGTCCGGGCGTGAACCAGCGCCCGGACCTCGCTCGAGGCATCGGCGCGACCGGCCGCCATCCGGCGCGGCATGCGCGAGCGACGCCAAGTTCTCGGGACCGTTCGATGACGTACTCCGCGCCGAGGGCCTCCGCGTCATCCGGACGCCAATCCGCTCACCTCGAGCGAATGCATTCGCGGAGCGGTTCGTGAGGACCGTGCGCCGAGAGTGCCTTGACCGCGTTTTGATCTACGGTCGTCGGCACCTCGAGCGAGTACTCCAGGATTACGTCGCTCACTACATGGCCGAGAGACCACATCGGGGATTGAGCTTGGCCGCGCCCGCCGGTAACAGAACACCGCAGGTCCGGGGGAAACCCGAATGCCGGTCGAACGAAGGGACGTGCTCGGCGGTCTGATCCACGAGTATCGCTGCGCCGCGTGATTGGGATTGTTGAACCCTTCAGGCTGCTATGCTCCGGGGACGCGGCTCGGTGGCGCAAGCTGGACGGGTGCGCAAGGCCTTCGCGGCACTGAGGACTGCTTCAGGAGCCTAGCAGGGACGTGTGTGAACATTCCCATCCAGATCTAGGCTGCTCGGCCGAGCTCAGGTGAGTCCCCCGCAGAGCCCCGAAGACAAGGAGCAAGAGAGGTCCCACATTGTCAGCTAGCCACACGATCGCGGTCCGCGCGGCGGTCCTGAGCGTGTCCGGACCGAAGTCCGACGAGGATTCGAAACCATGAGCCGCCAGCTGCGCGCTCGCGGTGCGCTCGTCCCGCTGATTGTCGCCGCGACGCTCGCGTTGACTGCCTGCACCGCCAGCGCGCCGGCGACGAGTCGGTCGTCGATCGACGCGCCCCCCGGCGGCGACCAAACCCAGCCACCATCGAGCGGAGAAACGACGGACGCTCCGCGCGTGAGCGACGCCCCCGATGACACTCCCCAGGCTGTTGATGGCGATGGCGACGCGTGCTCGCTGATCACCGACGAAGAGGCCAGCGCCGTGCTGGGCATAACGATCACGAGGAACGAGGAAGGCAGCTCGGACCAGATTCCAGAAGGTGAGGGTGGTGGCTGCATCAAGGGGAACGAGCGCCAAGCCGACATCATGCAGATTGCGATCGTGAGCTACTCGTGGTTCCGCGGTCCAGGCGAGGTCATCGCGAACTTCTTCGACGGAGCGAGCGCGATCGAGGACGCTGAATCGGTGAGCGGGGTGGGTGACCGCGCGGTCTTCAGCCCGTCCGGCGGGTTCCTCATCGCCACGCGCGGCGATACCGCGTTCACCATGCAGGTATCCCGGTCCGGCACGGAGCGCGGCAGCCAAGAGGAGGTCGCCGGCTTGGCTCGGTTGCTCATGGAACGCGTGCCTTGACCGTGCTGCCGCCCGGCGCGCCGGCTGCGTCAAGTCCCCGCAGCCTGTGTCGCGCTGCGGACAGAGCACCACATCGCGCCCGCCGTAATGAGGTATATCGATGATCCGTCCAATGCCGATCAGTCTGATCCGCGGCGCGGCGGGGATGGCCGTCATCCTCGCGATAATGGCCGGCTGCTCCACCACTGCCCCGGATCGACCTTCCGTGACCAGCGCCACCGCCGTGGCAGAGGGATCCACACTCACGTCGGAGCCTCCCGCCCCGTCGGCTCCTCCGGGTGGCGAGCTGCCCGATACGCCGCTGACGCTGACCGGCGGGTCCGCTCATGTCAAGATGACAGGTGGAGCTTCCGAGGCCTTCGACCTGACCCTCACCAGTGGCACCCTCATCCCGGGCTCTAACGTGATCCTCGTCTGGAGTGGACCGCTCGGCGACGAGTCGGGCGACGACGGCCTGCGGATTCAGGCACCAAGCGAGGCCGGCGTCTATCAGAGCAGTGGCGATGACTTCCTGGCGCCGCAGATCAGCGTTATCACGGCCCGCATCGGCACTGCCGGAGTGCCACCACAGTTCGCCCCGGTCGGTGATGAGTGCACGGTCATGCTGACGAAGGTCGACGTCACAGGGATTGAAGGCAGCCTCGGGTGCCACGGACTCACCTCGACCGCGTACGACGAGCCGATCGACGTGGAGGCGAACTTCACTGCCTCGCCCTGAGGCTGCGATCCGCGGCGTCCACCACGTTACGGGATCGCCGTTCTGAGGACGAGCGTGTCGGCGAAGCCCGTCGCCGGGACGAGGTCAAGGGCGTCCGGCCGTTTGAGCGTCTCGCCACGGCCCCTACGCTGGAACGCTGAACGGTGCTGCGGCGTCAATCTGTCGGAGGTGCTGCCACGTTACGCATCGCGGTCGCGACCCTGCTCACGCTCCTGGCAGGATGTTTTCTGCTCGATGACGACGTGGCGGTTGAGTCGCAACTCCGCCCCGGCGTCGAGATCGCCTGTCAGGGCGAGGCGCGCCTCACGCCCGACGCCTGCCGCACTTGGGGCGATGAGCTGCTGGCCGGTCCGATCGCTCCCGACGACGTGACCCGCCTGGTTCTGAGCGCGAACGCTGGCAACGCCCGCTGCGCTGCCGACTTCTACGCCCGCGACGGGCGATCGGTCGCAGCCACGGCAGCTGTCGTCTGCCCCTGATCATCTCCGTGCAAGAGCTGAGAGCGGGGAGGATTAGTGACCGCCGGTGGGGACTTCTACTGACCGAGCATGGGGACTTCCCACTGTCCCTTGACACACTGGCCCCATGGCCAGGGCCAGTGATGCTCACGCTCCTCCCGGAACACTTGTACCTGCCTATAACCCTCTTTGAGCATCGCTCGGCCGGATCGACGCGCTGCTTCACGCGCCTCGTCGTGGGTCTCGGCGACGAAGCGGCGGGTGATTTCCTTTGGGCGGGGATCGGTCATAACGCATCAACCGTTCGCGGCGGCCCGAATGACTGCACCTTTTCCGCAAGGGTGTAGAGAGCCTGCTCGGGGAACTGCCCCATTCCCTCGGGCCGCTCCCCCGCCGGCCCATCCGCCCAGGCGCACCACGATTCCGAGTGGATCGGGTTCTTGCCTGCGAGGAGCGAGAAGGCGCGACGCTGACCGGGAGCTTGGTCGTTCACGGCCCCAACCGCGGTCGCCACGATCGTCCCACCGCTCGTAAATGTCGCCTTCGCCGTATAGGTTCGCACCGTATCGGACACGTTCTCGGCCATCGCTGCCACAGTGCTGATGCCGGTCTCATCAGAAAGCACCGGTCACCGAAGACGATCCCTTGGTCGCCTTCGTCAGAGGGTGCCTCCGTGGTGGGCGGTTCGCTCGCCACCTCCTCGCTAGGCCTTTTTGTGGGCTTGGGCGAGGCGCCGCGAAAGAGGGTTTCGCCCGATTCATCGGGTTTCCCGATCATCGGTACTGTCAAGATTGCCCGCCCACACGTGAAGTCAGGAGATCGCGTGAAGACATCCTGAGGAATCGCCGTAGTCGTCAGGTCTGCCCGCGGCATGCCGTAGCGGCGCCGCCAAGACCGAGTCTGACAAGCTGGCCGACGTGATGATCGCGCAAGCCGGCGCCGACTAAGCTCGTCATGTCTAAACTACCCACAGAGAAACTCCGAGAGGAACGAGCGATGATGTCGAACAACCACAGGAGGGGGCTGCTGTACCTCACGGCGATCGTCGGAGTTGGCGCCATAACAGGCTGCGGATCTGGGTCGAGCGCGTCGACAGCGCCCGGTGCTGTCGGCGGTGACGGTTCGAGTAGCGCCACCGCAGCCGCGCAATCGACCGCCGTCGCTGCAGGCACGTCGGTCGACTCGCTGAGCTGCGACATGTTCACCAAGGAAAGCCTCGATGCCGCGGTCGCCGCGCAGTTGCCCGGCGCGACGGTTCTCACGGTGACGCAGACACTCAAGGAATCCGGCCGCCTCGATTGCGAAGCGAGTTTTCCGCCGGCGAGCGAGGGCGCGATGGGCATCGCGTTCTCGATCCAGGACGGCTACTTCGACACCAGTGGTTACATGCCCGCGAGCAGACGCCCCGACGCGGTGGCGGCGTTCCAAGCCGAGCGCCAGACGCTGGCATCGAAGACTTATGCCAGCGATGCCCCCTACGTCGAGACCCTGTTCGACGCACCCGATTTCGGCGCCGACGCGTACTTCCGCGATACGGTCTACGCGTTGAGCGACGGCCATGACGGCGGCATCACCACCGAGCTCGTCTTCCTCCGCGCGAACCTACCGTTTTTCGTCCAGGTCAAGTTCCGCCGCGCTGGGACCACCGCGGTCGGCGACGTCTTCACCCAGATCGATGCCCGACATGCGCTGGTGACATCCGTGGCCAATGCTCTGCTGGCGACGATCGGGCCGTGACCGCGCCCTGACGGTTCTCGTGCCCACGCCACGGCGGCGCATTCCCGGCTCGACGAAGAGATCGCGGATTCGAACGAGGGCTTCGCCGGTGCGCAGGTGTGGTCCGTAATCCTGGGCCCAGGCATAACCGAACGCGAGCAACGGTGAGATGAGGTCGTGATTCGGGGCCTGGCTCGCAGAACCGAGCGGCGATGTCGGCAGTTGTCGCGTAATGCTCGGTCGCAATGCCCCGAGCCCTCTTCATCGACACATCGGATGTGGAGCGTCCATCGTCCCGTTCGTTCATTTCGGGACACCCCATACGACTCGCCCCAACTGACTCCGATGCCGCCGAATCCCGGCAGGTTGTCGGCGAACCAAATGCGCTTCATGCTCCGAAATCCACGGATGCCGACCGAACCGAATTCCCTACCCTCATGTTCCAGTCCCCTGGGCGCTCTCGTAGACCCGGCGTGCGACATGGAATTGGGACGCTGTTCACTGTGGTCGGCGTCTTCGCCCTCCCGGGCTGGGCGGGGTACCGAGCGGGCAAGGGTCCACCGCCGCACCATGCAGGGTGACAGGTTCAGCCCCGGTGTGGTTTGTTCCCAGGCGTGTGCTGAGCGAGGGGTGATCCGAGCGTGCTGACCCACGACCACCTGGAGATCTTTGGTAGCGACGCCCATGGGTAAGCCCACGGTGCTCTTCGACGGCAGGACCGGCACGCAATCGGTGCACGTCTGGCTCGAGTGGCGCGACGGCGACCTGCTGCTGGGCAGCCAGGAGCTGGGGCCGGCGCTGGAGCCCTACTTCGGCGAGAACGAGAGAATCGTGCGGAGGCCAGCGTCGAGCTTGTCCAGCTGCCCCTTTAGGTCGGGTGCTTCAGCGCCCTTGCGCCCGTGGACCTTCTGGTCGCGATGGCCCCGGGTGCTCGAGGAGCCTCACCTGGAGGAGGGGCGTCATCTCGGTCAGTCTCATCGCCGCCTCCGTAGTACATCTCAGTCGGGTCGGGGCCGCCGTCGAGGCTGCCGGTGACCCTGTCGAGTCGGGGGTCGCCCGGTTCCAACTTCATCGCACCTCTCCGTGAACCACCACGCGGTAGCCTGCGGCGTCGAACGAGGCTGCGACGTGGCCCTCCTCGCCTGGCTGGAGGACGACGTAATCCTCGGCGATGCCGGTATTCGTTCGTCGGGATCGGCGCACGATGGCGGGCGTGGTCAGGATGCCCTCCACCTGGGCCATCGCCTCGGGTGGGAAGGTGCGGGACCGGCCCAGCTCGTCGACCAGCACCAGGATGCCCTCCCGGGATGCAGTCACGCGCTTCATGTGCTCCCTCCGACCAGCTTCGGTATCCTCGCCACGCGGGCCGCCGGTGCCGCCCGCACGCTCACTTCGACGATCGCACGGCCCGGGGGCCCGCTACGTATGAGTGCCCTCCGAGCGGCCGACCCGGATCGAATGTTTGCAGGCAGTCCACGCATTATCGCTTTCGCCAGGCCCGAGTTCGCGGCACCACGAAAGCCCCCGTGGTTGCCCGGTAGGTAGGTCATGCGCGTCCTGCGCGTTGAGCAGCCGGTACGTGGCGGGTAAGCGGCCCCAACCAGCAGCGGCTCCGGCCCGTGCGGTTGACGGCCCCTATTCGGTTTCGGCCGAATCGGAGCGGCAGGACGGGCCGCTGCGGGCCTCCAAGAGCGCATAAGCCTCCAGAGCCGTGCGTGTACGCGCCGAGCGGCGGCACGGCCAAGCACGACTTAGTCCCACCTTGTCCCGACGTGCCGAGCACTTATGCGCTGTAAGGGCGGCCGAAGCCGAGCACAGCGATACCTCACGCTCGTACGCTACGGTGTCGCGCGCGGAAGACAGTCGGGCTGGCGCAGACCGGGCCATTAACAGGGAAGGGCAGCGATGGCAGAGGACGGCGTAGACACCCGATACGTGCGACTGGCCGCCTTTCACGAGGCCATGGTCGATATCTATCGGCGGGCCAAGAGCGAGGCCGGCTACACCGCGACCTACTTCCTCAGCATGGTCAGTGAGCGGGGCGGCTACGAGACGGCGCTGTACCTGATTCACACCGATCGGCCGTCGGACGGCTACACGGCGCTGTACGAGCGTGGACGGTTGGACCTGACGGTCGAAGCACTCGTCCTGAGACCCGACTGGGACGACCTGTTCACCGCCGAGGCCCGCGATCTGGCTCGGAAGCGTCTCACCGACTACGGATTCGACGTCGACGCCCATCTGCACGGCTGATCGCCGCAGGCCGCTGTCGCTGATTCTTTATGCCGTCGCCTCAAGCGGCTCGATCTCTTCGGCCTCATCGGCCTCCTCATCGTCCGCATCTACCCCCTCGAGGATCTGTGGGGGATCAACGTGCCATCGTTTACGGGCCCAGGTCATGATCTCGTCGCGACGCTGCTGGATTGTCTCAGCGGTCCATTCGTCGTACTGGAGGAGCACCTTCTCCTGATAGAGCGAGGAGTTCGCATACACCCGTTTGACGCTCCCATCAGCCGATCGATCGCCGGCCGTGCCCCGCTTCGTCAAGAAGCCGCGGTTCAGGTATACGGAATTGTCCTCAGTGAGGACCAGGTTCCCGACATCGTGCGTCCACTCCGCGATCTCATCGGCCGTGAATGCCCGCTGCCATTCATCGGTCGGCGTCTGCGGAAGGATGTGCTCGATCGACTTGGATGCATCGCGCTGCTCGAGCCGCTCCCAATCCAGTTGCACCGCCTTCTTGCCGGCTAGCTTGTGCTCCCACTCGTACAGCATGTACTTGAGGCCCGGCCAGCCGTACTTCGGGACGCGGTCGAGGGCTTCGAGGAACTGGTCGTCGGGTGAGTAGTACTCCACCAGCTCGCGGAGTCGGTTGAGCGTGGCTGCCTGGTCGCGCTTGCCCTCAAACACGTCGTTGGCAAGACGGAAGAACTGCGACTGCCCGGAGTTTGCGTACTTGCGGAGGGTCCGATACACCCGGAACGCGAAGCGCTCGCAAAGACTCAGCAGCTCTTTGTAGAACTCGCCGTCGGAGGGGTAACGCAGGCGCGCGGCGATCAAGAGCGGGATGAAGGTCGCGACCGCTCCCACGCGCAGCAGGCGTCGACTGGCATCGGCGATTGTTTGGCGATCCCGATCCGCCGGCGCCATGTTGGCGAAGGCGCCAGGAACTCGAGGCGCCAAGACCTCGGTGTACGCGACCGAGGCGTCGCCGAGCAGCTCGACATAGCGGCGAGACTCGCCTATCAGCTCTTCGCGGCGCCCAACGTAGGCCCGCAGGCCGAGCTTCCTCTTCATCGACCCGGTGCCCTTCCAGGATCGGCGATCCGGGTTGTAGCCCATGAGCCAATGAGCACGGAGCAGCTGATCCTCGTTCGCGGAACTCGATAGACCAGCCGCCATGAGACGCTTGAAGATGTCGGACCATGTCGAAGTCACGACATCATCGAGCTCGTTGGGCCTGAGCTTCTCCGACAGGTACAGCAGGTAGTTCTTCGCCTTCTCCAGCTCAGTCAGATCCTTGCCGCGATCATTCATCACCTCGAAGATCACGCCGACCTCGGCACTGGTGCTCACCTCGTAGGGCACGAAGACGAGCTGGCTGGTGACCTTGGTGCGCAGCCGTTCCAACCACTCGGCATAGCCATCGCCGTGGGCTTCACGCTGCTCAGCCAGGCGTTGCGAGAAATACCTCCGCGCCTCGAGCAACCTCTGCTGGGAGGCATTTGCCGGCGCAGCTGGCCCGGGCTTATCGGTTAGGATCGAGCCGGCCCAGAACGCGTGCGTGTCGGCATTGAGCCGCAGCTTGATCAGCGCCTCGCCCGCATCCGACTTGGTGCGCACATACGAGTGCTGCACGCCCCTGACCTTGGCGGCGAATGCGGGAAAGGCCTCCATCTCGCGGCCGATCGCGTCGAGGAACAGGACGAGAGTGGTCAGACGCTGCTGACCATCGACGACATCGAACACCAAGTAACTTCTGCCATCGTCGTCCCATACCGACGGGTTCGGCGAAGCCCCAGCCGGTGGCTTGTCGACGAGGTCGAGGACGACGGTCCCGGTGTAGTGGTGACCCGACTCCAGGAGGTCGATGTCCTCCCAGAAGTCTTCCCACTGCTTGGTGCTCCAAGCATAGCCTCGCTGGTAGTTGGGAATCCGGAAGAGGCGTCCCTCGAAGAGCTTCTCCACCGTCAGCGTGTTGTTCATCTCACCTCCTGACTGCGGCGGGTAATGGCGACAACAACCGTCGCCGAGGTACCGAGCGTGTCGGTGCATGACAGCGCATAACTGCGCGCTTCACGCTCAGGGGTGCAGGAGGGGAAGCACAGCGCTCAGGTCCGGACGCTTGGAAGGCTGCCGCTCTGCCAACTGAGCTACTCCCGCCCAGGGACGCCTGCCATCCGGGGGTTGAACTTGCGAAGCCGATGGCAGTTCGCACAGACGATATCGCACTTCGCGGCCTCGGCCAAATATCCGGTATGCGCCGGCCCGTCCACGGAGGCGCGTAGCTGGTTGCAGTCCGGGCAAGCGATTTGCTAGTACGGGCCTCATGACATTCAGACGTGGTGCCCGGCTCAACCCGGGCCAGGTTCGTGATCTTCGGGGCGGCCGCGGTGGCGCAGCGGTCGCCGGCGGCGGCGGCCTCATCGGCATCGTGGCGGTGGTCGCCTACCTGCTCCTGGGTGGCGATCCAGGGTCGGTGAACCTCGACGCGCTTCGCGACACGACCGTGGGCACCGGTCAGGAGGACGGCCAGATCGCCACCGAGTGCCAGACCGGAGCCGATGCGAACGAGCGCGACGACTGCCGCATCGTGGGCTATGTCAACAGCATCCAGGCCTTTTGGACCGAGGCCTACCCCGACTACCAGCCGGCCACCACGACCTTCTTCGACGGCCAGGTCAATACCGCGTGCGGGACGGCCTCCAGCGCGGTCGGCCCGTTCTACTGCCCCCCGGACCAGGGCGTGTACGTCGACCTCGGCTTCTTCGACGCCATGACCACGCAACTCGGCGCGGAGGGCGGCCCCCTGGCGCAGGCATACGTGATCGCCCACGAGTACGGGCACCACATCCAGAACCTGACCGGCGTGCTGCGCCCTGCGAGCGACGCGGGCGAGGAGAGCTACGCGGTGCGCACCGAGCTCCAGGCCGACTGCTATGCCGGCGTTTGGACGGCCAATGCCGTGAACACCGGATACCTCGAGCCGATCACCCGCGAGCAGATCGCGCAGGCGATCGATGCCGCCGAGTCAGTGGGCGACGACCGCATCCAGGAGCGGACCCAGGGCCAGGTGAATCCCGAGACCTGGACGCACGGCTCGTCGGAGCAACGCCAGCAGTGGTTCAACGCCGGACTCGACACCGGCAACCCGGAGAGCTGCGACACCTTCAGCGTCGATCTCTGAGGCTCTCGACGACCGGCGCGAGCTCGTCCAGGCTACTCGATGTCGATCTTTTCGTGCGGCCGGCCCGCCTGCTCGGCCTCCTGCTCGTCCAGCCGCTCGATCCACTTGTCGAGGTAGACGCGCGCGGCGAGGAGCTGCTCCCGGCCCGCGACCTTGAGGTGCTTGCGCGCCTCCTGCGGGAAGATCGTGTGCAGCGCCGCCCAGAAGGCGGTCTCGATCCCGGATCGGCCCCCGTCGTCCGATGACGGTCCGGAGCGGCGTTCGAGCTCGGCGATCCTCGCCTCGAGATCGCTGCTTCCGTCGTTGAGAGGTGGCTGGTCGGTCATCGGTTTCTCCTTCAGCGTGCCGGGCTACCGAACCGAATCTTGAGGGTTCCGTCGTCGAAGCGCGCGCCCTCGGTCGGCGCGTTGACGAGTATGCGTGGCAGGACGAGCGTTCTGCGCCAGGTGCCGAGGTCGATGACGAGCTCATCGGCATGTCGCGACAGGTTGATCTGGTCCTTGTCCGTGAACGGCAGGTCCACCGAGAGGAGGAAGCCGCCGTTCTCGCGCGCCACCTGGTACGGGCGGCCGCGGTAGAAGAACTGCGTCGGATCCTCCGCGCCGTACAGCGTCTGCGACAGCTCGCGCAGCAGGTCCACGCCGACCATCTCGCGGTTGAAGAAGGGCGCCCTGCGGATCGGTATCGGGTGGAACGTCTTCTCGACCAGCGGCCCGTAGCGCTGCTGTGCCTCGTACCAGCCGTGGAAGTACTCGCCAACGTCATCGGGCAGGACGCGGTTCACGACCACGAGATCGGTCGGGTAGTCGTACAGGTGGAAGTAGGTGAAGGAGCGCTGGGCCTCCTTGATGACCACCTGCTCAAGGGTGAGCACCACGCGCACCGAGGTCTTGTCGCGATCCACCAGGAGGTCGTGCATGTGCTCGAGGCGCCGGAACAGCTCCTCCCCTGCATTGAAGACGTCGTCCCCCGGCATCGGCATGCCGACGACGCGCTGGATGAGCGGTCCGGTCAGCTTGGTGATCTTGCGGCCGATGGGCTCGATCTTCTCCATCCACCATTTCGCCGCCTCCGGGAGCGACAGGAGCCGCAGCGTCTCGCCGGTCGGGGCGGCGTCCACCACCACCACGTCGTAGTCCCCGGAGTCGTGGTGATCGGCGATCCACAGCAGGCTGCCCACCTCGTCCATGCCGGGCAGCACCGTCATCTCCTCGGCCATCACCTCGTCGAGGCCACGCCAGCGCAGGACCGATGCGGCGTACTCCTGCACCTTGCCCCAGTAGCGCGCAACGTTGTAGAAGACGTCCGACTCCTGGCCCCACAGGTTCGGGGCGATCTGGGTGGGCACCGGGCCCAGCGGCCGATCGAACGCGTCCGACAGGCTGTGCGCGATGTCGGTCGACATGACGATGGTGCGGTAGCCGCGATCGGCGCACGCGATGGCGGTTGCCGCGGCCACGCTCGTCTTGCCGACGCCGCCCTTGCCGGTGTACACGAGGATGCGGGTCACGCTGCGAGCCGCTCCGCGAGCCAGCCGATCGCCTCCGGGTAGCGCCACTCGATCCCGCCGTGCGTGCCGTCGAAGAGCTCGAAGCGAACCGTGTCGCCGCCGATGCCGAGACCTTCCAGCGCCGCGCGGAACGCCTCCGCACCGAGATCCAGGTAGTACTCGTCGGACCGCCCGGCGTCTATCCAGATCGCGCGCAGTCCGCGCAGCGCGTCGGCATGGCGCTCGACCATTCGCACCGGGTCCCACGCCAGCCAGCGTTCCCAGGTCTCGGGAATCTGCCGCCCGGTGGCCACCTCGAACGGCAGCCGGACGGTGCCATCGGCATCCGCCGAGTAGCAGGCGGCCATGCACCACACGTTGATGAGCGCGGGGTCGCTCCGGCGCGCGCGTCCGGGGCGCGAACGGAAGTCCTCCCAGAAGGCTTCGTACGAGCCGCCGTACTCGTCCCGCAGGGCGCGGGCCGCCTCCCGGAACTCGGGCGCGTAGCACGCCTCGAAGAGCGCGTCGCCGGCATGCGTGGCCAGCCCGCCGAACAGGTCCGGGCGCAGCATCGGCGTCACCATGGCGCCGTAGCCGCCGCTGCTCTTGCCGGCGATGCCGCGGTGCGTCGCCTCGGGAAGCGTTCGGTAGCGCGCGTCGACGAACGGCACGACCTCGTCGCACAGGTAGCTGTGGTATCGGCCGGTCGCGGGCGAGTCGAGGAACTGCGAGCCACCCAGGCTCGTCCACGCGTCCACGAACGCCACGATGGCAGGCGTGGCATCGTCGCTGGCGAACCACGCGTCGAGCGCCTCGAGCGGGTTGGGTGAGAACGCCTTTCGGTTGCGCCACATGTCGAGCTGGCCGGTCATGCCCTGGATGACGTAGATCGATGGGTACCGCCGTCCCGGATCGTCGGCGTAGCCCGGCGGCGTGTAGATCGTGACCGGGCGTCGATGGGGATCGCCCAACGCGTTGCCGGTCAGCGCCTCGCTGTCGATGACGAGCTCGTCCAGGCCACCGGCCCAGGAGCGGCCCCAGGGGGGCGGCAGGTCCATTGCGCCGAGCGTAGCAGGCGCTGGCGAAGGGTGACCGCCAGGGTACCGATGGGTCATGGAGGTTCGGTGCGGTGCGCTCCAGACTGGAACGACTGATGACGGATGCCGTGCAGACCGAGCGCGCCGTGCGCCCCGCGTCCACACGCGCCGCGCGACGCAGCACCGGCCTGCTCGCCGCCCTGTACCTGCCGATCGTGGCCCTGGCGGCGTTCGGGGGCCCGGTTCTCCTCGGCTTTGCCGTGGTTGCGTCGATGGGCGCCCACTTCGGCGTCGAGGCTCTCGATCGTGCGTCGCTCGGAGACGCTGCGCAGCGTGCGCTCGGGTTCGGGGCGATCATCCTCATCGTGGCGATGGCCATGCGCCGCGAGGTGCGACGCATGGAGCTCGCCCGTTCACGCATGCGACGAGCCGTTCGGGTGGACCGCCGCCGAGCCCGGCAGATCGCCGGGGTCGAGGCCATTGGCCATATCCTCGCCACGCACGGCCCCACACCTGAGGCCCTCGACGAGCTCGTCGGGAGGATCTCCGAGGAGTTTGGATACCCGTACGTCTCGATCTACCTTGGCGACGACAGGAGGGTCAGCCTCGGTGCGCAGTGCGGATACACGCGACCTGCGCCGACCTTCGACTCCGCGGTCGGGGTCGTCGGCCGCGTGATGCGGACGCAGCGGCCCGTGCTCGTCCACGACGTGTCGGCTGATCCGGAGTACATCGGGCTCAATCCCGACGTCGCCAGCGAGATTTGCGTTCCGCTCCTGGCCGGTGGCCAGTTCCTTGGCTTCGTGAACGTCGAGGCTCGCGCTGCGAGCCCGCTCGAGTCAACGGACCTGCGGCTCATGGTGGCCGTGGCAGATCGGCTGGCCGCCGCCCTGATCATCGGTCGCGACAGCCAGCGCCTGGCGGAGCGCGTCGAGCTGTTCCGCCACCTCAACGGGTTCAGCGAGGCCGTCAACGGAACGCTCCAGCCGGACGAGCTGTACGGGGCCATCGTCCGCTCGGTGTCAGGCGTGGTACGGGCGGAGGTGACGACGTTGCACATCCGCGACCGCGAGGCGGGCCGCTATTTGCTGCGCGCCGCTGACGGAGCCGACCACTCGTCGGTGGCGGAGGAGGCGACGCCCGGCGAGGGCCTTGCCGGCCGCGCGCTTCGCGACCGCGTCATGATCATCGACGAGCCGGTGCCGCGGCCCCGGACGCCGCGGCCCCGGACGCCGCGGCCCGGCGGAACCTTCCTCCTGGACCCTCGCGAGGGCTCGCCGATGCTCGGCGCGGCGCTGCCGCTCATCCGGGACGGGGGAGTCCTGGGCGTGCTGACCCTGATGCGCGGCGACAGTTCGGACGGCTTCAGCGAGCCTGAGCTCGACGCGCTGCGGATGCTCGGCGAGCAGGCGGCGCTGGCCATCGCGAACACCTTCCTCCACGCAGAGCTGCGGGAGCTCGCCATGCGGGACCCCCTGACCGGGCTGTTCAACCGTCGCTACCTCGATCCGGCCCTCGAGCAGCTGCTCGCCCAGCGGGCGCGCGTGCCGGCCGGCGAGCGCTTCCCCCTCGCTGCGGTCATGTTCGACCTCGACCATTTCAGCGAGCTGAACAACAAGCACGGTCACCAGGTGGGTGACGAAGTGCTGCGAACATTCGGCGCGGTCCTGCGCGCCCGTATGCGAGCGAGCGACCTCGTCGCGCGCTGGGGCGGAGAGGAGTTCGTGGCCATCCTGTTCCGCGCCACGCTCGAGGACGCCATGCGTATCGCCGACGGAGTTCGCCGTGAGCTCGCGGCCGCGGAGATTCCCGGCGCGGACGGCGCACCACTCACGGCCACCGTCTCAGCCGGGGTCGCCGCCGTCGGTCCCGACGCGGACTCGGCGGAGACCCTGCTGCGCGCCGCCGACGTGGCGCTCTACATGGCCAAGCGCGCCGGTCGCGATCGCGTGAGCGCCGCCTGAGGCGGCGCTGAGCGCGCTACATCTGCGGCTGGTAGCCGGGATCCAGGATCCGTGAGGGATCGTCGGCAAAGTCCAGCTTGCAGCCGGTGCCGCAGAAGAAGTACGTCTGGCCGTCGTGCTCGGCCGTGAGGCCCTGGGCGCGCGCCACCTCGGGGTTCACGTCCATCCCGCACACCGGGTCCTTCGCCATCGTCGTCATCGGTCTCGCCTCCATGGTCAATCTGGTTGTCAGGTCGCGCGGAAGGAGCGCAGCCGCAATGAGTTCGCGACGACGCTGACGCTCGAGAGCGCCATGGCGCCTGCCGCGAGGGCCGGGTTGAGCAGGACCCCTGCCACCGGGTAGAGCAGCCCGGCTGCCACGGGAATGAGCAGGATGTTGTAGCCGAAGGCCCAGGCTAGGTTCTGCCGGATGGTCCGCATCGTCGCGCGCGACAGCCGGATCGCGGCGGGCACTCCGGCCAGGTCGCTGCCGACGAGCGTGATGTCGGACGCCTCGAGCGCGACGTCGGCGCCGGTGCCGATCGCGATGCCGATGTCCGCCTGCGCCAGGGCCGGCGCGTCGTTGATGCCATCGCCGACCATGGCCACGGTGGCTCCGCCCTCCTGGAGCTCGCGAATCTTCGCGGCCTTTTCGCCGGGCAGCACGTCGGCGATGATCCGATCGGGACCGATGCCGACCAGCGTACCGATGGCCTCGGCCGTGGCGCGCCGATCGCCGGTGAGCATCCAGACGTCGACGCCGGTGCGCCCCAGGCGCGCGACCGCCTCCGCTGACGACGGCTTGACCGTGTCCGCCAGGCCGATGAGGCCGATGAGCCTTCCATCGCGCGCGGCGAACACGCTAGAGGCGCCCGACTCCGCTGCCTCGACCGCGGCGGGCTCGAGTGAGGATGCATCGATGTCGTGCTCAGCCAGGAACGCGTGGGTGCCGACCAGGACGCTGCTGCCGGCCACGGTCGCGCGCACGCCCCGTCCGGAGGCCGCCTCGAAGGCCGTCGCCTCGGGGAAGTCGATGCCGCCTTCGGTGGCGTGGCGGACGATCGCCTCCGCCAGCGGGTGCTCGCTCCCGCGCTCCGCGGCCGCCACCAGCCGCAGCAGCTCGTCGGGCGTGGTGCCGGGCGCCGGCCGCACCACGGTCACCGCCGGCACGCCGCGGGTGATGGTGCCCGTCTTGTCCAGGACGACCGCGGTGATGCGCTGTGCGTGCTCGAGCGCCGCCGCGTCGCGGATGAGGATGCCTGCCTCCGCCCCTTTGCCGGTCCCGACCATGATCGCCGTTGGCGTCGCGAGGCCCATGGCGCACGGGCAGGCGATGATGAGCACCGCCACCGCGCTGACGAGTGCGTAGGTCAGCGCCGGATCAGGGCCGAAGACCAGCCACGCGATCAGCGTGAGCGTGGCGACTCCGATGACCGCCGGCACGAACCAGCCGGTCACCTGGTCGGCGAGGCGCTGGATGGGTGCCTTGGATCCCTGGGCCTGCTCCACCAGCGTGACGATCTGGGCGAGTGCTGTGTCGCGGCCCACCCGCTCGGCGCGCATGACGAACGAGCCCGCCACGTTCAGGGTGGCACCGATGACCGCGTCCCCCGCGGTCTTGTCCACCGGCAGCGACTCCCCGGTCAGCATCGACTCGTCGACAGCGGAGGCGCCGTCCATGACCACCCCGTCGACCGCGACGCGATCTCCGGGGCGCACGCGGACGAGATCGCCCACCACGACCTCGGCGACGGGGATCTCCCGCTCGCCACCCTCGCGAAGGACGCGGGCCATTGCCGGCTGAAGGCGCAGCAGCGCCCGCACCGCTCCGGCGGCCCGGCCCTTCGCCCGCGCCTCGAGCCACCTGCCGAACAGGATGAGGCCGATGATCACGGCCGCGGAGTCGAAGTAGGTCTCGTGGCCGAGCCCCGCCACCATGACGGTCTCAGGCAGGAGGGTCACCACCAGCGAGTACCCGTACGCGGCGAGCGTGCCCATGGCCACCAGCGTGTTCATGTTCGCCTCGCCGTGGCGCGCGCCGCGCAGCGCAGCCACCAGGAAGCGCCGGCCGAAGACGAACTGCACGATGGTGGCGGGGACGAGGAGCCAGACGTTCACGCGCTCCATGGGCCACGGCGTTCCGCCCGGCCACAGCATCACCGCCATCATCGCCAGGCCGATAGCCGTGGAGACCACGGCACCGACGAGCAGCTCGCGACGCTCGGCGGCGCGCGCCGATTCCTCCGCGAGCTCCACGTCCTCGCCCTGCTCGGCGCTCGCGTCCCGCCCGACCTGGTAGCCCGCGGCCTCGACCGCAGCCACGATCCCGCTTCGATCGATGAGAGCCGGGTCAAAGCGCACGGTGGCGCGCTCGGTCGCGAGATTGACGTTCGCCTCCGTCACCCCGGCGGCCTTGCTCACGAAGCGCTCGATGCGGTTCACGCAGCTCGCACACGTCATTCCGAGGACGGGGAGCGTGATCTCGGAAGGTGCGTGGGTGCGTGTTTCGGGTGGTGCCGTCATGTCCTGAGTATACTCACGGGGAGTATCCATGTCCGGCCCGCGGGAGGGACGGGGAAATGGGCACGACGGTGCGGGCAGGTGCGGTTGGGCACGTCCTTTGCTGAGTGGTGGCCATCACTTATGGGGGATTCATGGACACGACTCAAGACAGGTCGCGCGCACGAGCCGAAGCTCCCGTGCTGTGCATCGTCGACGATGACGTCCTGACCGTGGAACTCATCTGCGCGGTAGCCGACGAATCCGGTTGGACCGCGCACGGCCCGAAGGACATCGCGGAGCTGCGTGTCTTTCTCAGTCGGCAGCGCCCGGCGCTGCTGGTGATCGACGACGATCTCCCCGACGGGCGCGGCGGAGACCTTGCTCACGCGCTGCGGGACGATCCGGACATGGGCGACATGCCCGTGGTGGTGTGCACGGCGGCGCATCCGAAGCGCCGGCGGGAGATCGGCAGGTGGGCTCCCGTGATCTCCAAGCCCTTCGAGCTCGATGAGCTCGAGCGCCACCTCCGGGTTCGAGCGCCCGGCCGCATGGGCGCGCGGACCACGGGCGCGGGCTAGGCTGGGCGCGTGCGCGCGCTCATCCTCACCAACGAATATCCGCCCGAGGTCTACGGGGGAGCCGGCGTTCACGTCGCGGAGCTGACCCGCCACCTCCGGGAGCTCATCGGCCTCGACGTCCGTACGTTCGGTACCCAGGCCGAGGACGCAGCCGGCTGGCGCGTCCGGGGCTATCCCGTCGCTCACCCGCCTCCCGTTGACGATCGGCTTCGGCCGGTGCTCGGTGCCCTATCACGGAACCTCTCGATGGTCGCGGACCCGGTGGAGGCGGACGTCATCCACTGCCACACGTGGTACACGCACCTCGCGGGCCTCGTCGGCCGCCTGGCGTATGGCCTGCCGCTCGTCGTCACCGTTCACTCGCTCGAGCCGCTGCGGCCGTGGAAGCGTGAGCAGCTCGGCGGCGGGTACGAGGTGAGCTCGTGGGTCGAGCGAGCGGCGCTCGAGTCGGCCGATGCGGTCATCGCCGTGAGCCGCGGCACGCGCGACGATCTCCTGCGCCTGTTCGACATCGCGCCGGAGCAGATCCACGTCATCCATAACGGCATCGATGCCGACTTCTACCGACCGGACCCAGCGACCGATGCGCTCGAGCGGCGCGGCATCGATCCATCGCGGCCCTACGTCCTGTTCCTCGGGCGGATCACGCGCCAGAAGGGGATCGTCCACTTCCTGCGCGCCGTCGAGCACCTCGATCCGGGCATCGGCGTCGTCCTGTGCGCCGGTCAGCCGGACACGCCCGAGATCGCCGCGGAGATGGAGGCCGGCGTGGCCGCCGCGCAGGCTGCTCGTGCCGGCGTGGTCTGGATCGGCGAGATGGTGAGCCGCGAGGAGGCGCGCCAGCTGTACAGCCATGCGGCGGTCTTCTGCTGCCCATCGGTCTACGAGCCGTTCGGGATCATCAATCTCGAGGCCGCGGCCTGCGAGACGCCCGTCGTTGCCTCGGCGGTGGGCGGCATCCCCGAGGTGGTGGTCGATGGCGAGACGGGGGTGCTCGTGCCGGTTGACCTGCGTGACGATGAACCGATGGTGCCGGTGGACCCGGATCGGTTCGAGCGCGGGTTGGCCTCGGCGGTCAATGCCCTCGTCGCCGATCCAGCGGCTCGCGACGCGATGGGCAGTGCCGCGCGACGCCGGGCCGTCGAGCATTTCTCCTGGTCGTCGATCGCGCGCCAGACCGTCGAGCTCTACCGCTCGCTGACGGGCTGACTTCCCTACCCTCCGTAGAATCACCCGCATGCGGGCCGTCGACGTCATCCTCCGGGTCGAGGCGCTCGCCATCTTCGCCGCGGGTGTGCTGGCCTATCTCCAGCTCAACGGACATCCGCTGTGGCTGCTCCCGCTGCTGCTCGTGCCTGACGTGTCGATGCTCGGCTACCTCCGCGGGCCCCGGCTGGGTGCCGTGACCTACAACCTCGTGCACAACATTGCCTTCGCGCTGCTGCTCCTCGCAATCGGGTGGTACGCGGCCATCGCGCCTCTCGCTCTCGCCGGCGCCATCGCCCTCGCCCACGTCGGGATGGATCGGTCCCTCGGCTATGGCCTCAAGCTGCCGACCGCCTTCAGGGACACGCATCTCGGTCGCATCGGCCGATAATCCACCGATGCACCACCATCCGGCGCCGATGAGCCGCCGGCGTCTGCTCCAGATGGGAGTGGCCGCCTCGGCAGCCGGCCTCGCGGCGTGCGCTGCGCCGCTGCCGTCGCTCACGCCGCGGTTGGCCCCCACCTTCTCACCGAGCCCCTCGTCACCGGCTGCGACGCAGGCCCCGACCGCTCGCCCGACCCCGGCGCCGGCCACCGGCCGCGTCCTCTATCGCGATGGCGCCTTCGCCGATGGCCGCTCCGCGACGCTGGAGCGCCACGTCAGCATCCTGGTGGATGCCGGTCGGATCGCGTGGATCCGTCCGGCCGGTGGCGAGGAGGACGCCTCGGGCGCGAGCGTCATCGACTGCGCGGGCGCCACGTTCGTGCCCGGCATGGTCGACTGCCACAGCCACGTCACCGGTCCGGGCGGGGCGAACTGGATCGAGCGCTTCAACGATCCGCCCGAGACGCTCATGGCGGTCGCCGAGCACAACGCGCGCATAGGGCTCGCGGCGGGGGTGCGCTGGATGCGCGACGTCGGCTCGCCCATCGGCATCGACCCTTCGGACGGCCGCGAGCGGGCGCTCGCCTTGGCCGTGCGCGACCGATGGGCCGACCGCGCCGACCGACCGTATCTTCGTGCGGCCGGCTCCTGGCTCTTCAAGCGCGGCGTGAATCCCATGCGGGCGGCGATCGAGGTCGAGACGGCCGACGAGCTGCTGGCCGCGGCGATCGGCCAGCTGGACGATGGTGCCGATCTCGTCAAGCTCTACATGGACGGTCCCGACGTGGGCGCGTCGCCGTGGTCGGCTGACGAGGTCGGCCGAGTGGTCGAGGCCGTGCACGCGCGCGGCGCCCGCGTCGCCGCGCACTCGGGGCGTGTCAGCGGAGCGCGGGCGGCCGTGGCGGGCGGCGTCGACTCGCTGGAGCATGGCTTCGAGCTCGACGCGACCGTGGCGGCGGACATGGCGGCCCGCGGAACGACGCTGGTGAGCACCCTTGCGGTCATGCGCTCCTGGATCACGTTCGGCTCGACCACCACCATGCCGCGCTTCGCCGAGGAGCCGGGTCGTCAGCAGGTCACCGCGCGGCTCGAGATGGCGGAGGCATCCATTCGTGTGGCACGCGATGCCGGCGTCGCCATCGCGACGGGCAGCGACTTCGGCGGTGGGTCGCTGCGCGCGAACCAGCTCGCGTGGGAGGTGACGAGCCTGGTGGCGGCCGGCGTCGAGCCGGCCGACGCGCTGGCCGCGGCCACGTGGCGCGGTGGGGAGCTGATGGGCGAGGCGGAGGCCGGCGTCATCCGCGAGGGCGGCCCCGCGGACTTCTTCCTGGTGCACGGCGACCCGCTCTCGGATCCCGACGCCCTCTGGCGCGTGTGGCGCGCCGCCTGGGAGCCCGGTTAGGCCGAGACGTTGGGGCGCAGAGCGTCGAGATTCACATGAGGCAAACGGTTACCTGGCGTGAATCTGGACCGTTCGCGCGGAGGCCAGCACAATTGGGCCGGACCAAGCCGGACCGATAGACTGGGCGTGCCGTGACCGCCGCTTCTCCTCCGCGCGCCGACGACGCGCTCGCACCGTTCAGCGAGGCAACCCGCACCTGGTTCCGCGAGGCATTCGCCGAGCCCACTCGCGCCCAGGAGCTGGGCTGGCCGGCGATCGGCGCCGGGAGCCACGCGCTCATCCATGCCCCGACCGGCAGCGGCAAGACCCTCGCCGCGTTCCTATGGTGCCTCGATCGGTTGATGACCGATGCGCCGCCGTCCCGGAAGACCGTACGCGTCCTGTACGTCAGCCCGCTCAAGGCGCTCAGCTACGACGTCGAGCGCAACCTTCGCGCGCCGCTGGCGGGCATCCGTCGCACCGCCGAGCGCCTCGAGGTGCCGGTCGAGGAGGTGCGGGTCGGGAGCCGCACCGGCGACACGCCGGCGGACGCGCGGCGGCAGCTGTCGAAGGACCCGCCCGAGATCCTGGTCACCACACCCGAGAGCCTCTACCTGCTGTTGACGAGCCAGGCTCGAGAGATCCTGCGCGGCGTCGAGCACGTCATCATCGACGAGGTCCATGCCGTTGCGGGCACGAAGCGCGGGGCGCACCTCGCGCTGAGCCTCGAGCGCCTCAGCCACCTGACCGATGCGGAACCGCAGCGCATCGGCCTGTCGGCGACGCAGCGTCCGCTCTCGGCGATCGCGGCGTTCCTGGGCGGCACCGGGCGCGACGTGGAGATCGTCGACGCTGGCGCGCGCAAGGAGCTCGACCTCGAGGTCATCGTGCCGGTCGAGAACCTGGCCCGCATGGGCGAGGTGATGGACGTTGACGAGGCGCCCGGCGGCCCGGCCGCGGGACCCGAGGCGCGCCACTCGATCTGGCCGTCGATGCATCCGCGGCTGCTCGAGCTCATCCGTGCGCATCGGTCCACGCTTATCTTCGTGAACAGCCGCCGGCTGGCCGAGCGCCTGGCGACACGCCTGAACGAGCTCGCCGGCGAGGAGCTCGTGCGGGCCCACCACGGCAGCGTCGCCCGCGAGCAGCGACTCGAGATCGAGGAGCAGCTCAAGAACGGCACCCTGCTGGCGCTCGTCGCCACGAGCAGCCTGGAGCTCGGGATCGACATGGGGGCCGTCGACCTCGTCATCCAGATCGAGGCACCGCCGTCGGTCGCGTCGGGGATGCAGCGCATCGGCCGAGCAGGGCACCAGGTCGGGCAGGCGTCCGTGGGCAAGATCTTCCCGAAGTACCGCGGCGATCTCGTAGAGGCCGCAGTCGTGGTGGAGCGCATGCGCGCCGGAGCGATCGAGGAGACGCGCATCCCGCGCAACCCGCTCGACGTGCTGGCGCAGCAGCTCGTCGCGACGTGCGCCATGGACCGCTGGCGGGTCGACGACCTGCATAGGCTCATCACCGGCGCCGAAAATTTCCGCGACCTGTCGCGTGAGCAGCTGACCGGGGTCATCGACATGCTGAGCGGGCGTTACCCCTCCGACGAATTTGCCGAGCTGAAGCCGCGCGTGGTCTGGGACCGCGTGAGCGACGAGGTCGCGTCGCGCAACGACGCCCGGGTGGTGGCCATCACGTCGGGCGGCACCATCCCGGACAGAGGCCTGTACGGGGTGTTCCTGCCCGGTGACGCCGCCGGACGTGGCGGGCGCCGCGTCGGCGAGCTCGACGAGGAGATGGTCTACGAGAGCCGCGTCGGCGAGGTCTTCCTGCTGGGCGCCTCGAGCTGGCGGATCGAGGACATCCTCCCTGACCGGGTGATCGTCACCCCCGCGCCGGGAGAGCCGGGCAAGATGCCCTTCTGGCACGGCGACGCGGTCGGACGGCCAGTCGAGCTCGGCCGGGCCATCGGTGCCTTCCTGCGGGAGCTCGAGCCGATGAAGGCCGATGACGCGATCTCCCGCGTGCGGGAGGAGCACGCGCTGGACGAGATCGCCGCCCGCAACCTGGTCGCCTACCTCGCCGATCAGCGCGAGGTGACCGGATCCCTGCCGACCGACCGCACGATCGTCGTCGAGCGCTTCCGCGATGAGCTGGGCGACTGGCGCGTGGCGGTGCTGACTCCGTTCGGCGGCCGCGTGCACGCCCCGTGGGCGATGGCCATCGAGGCTCGCTTCCGCGAGCGGGATAGCGTGGAGGTGCAGGCCATGTGGTCCGACGACGGGATCGCGGTTCGTCTCCCCGAGGGCGTGGAGAGCGACGGCTCCACCATCGATTCCGCGCTGCTGGTCGAGCCAGAGGAGCTCGAGGAGCTGCTCATGGCCGAGCTGGGCGGATCGGCGCTGTTCGCGGCCCGCTTTCGCGAGAACGCGGCGCGCGCCCTCCTGCTCCCGCGGCGCCGTCCGGGTCGGCGTACGCCGCTCTGGATGCAGCGGCAGAAGTCCGCCGACCTCCTCGGCGTTGCGTCGCGCTACGGGTCGTTCCCGATCATTCTCGAGACATACCGCGAGGTGCTGCGCGACGTCTTCGACGTGCCCGCGCTGACCGATCTGCTGGGTGACATCCGCGCCCGCCGCATCCGGGTGGTGAGCGTCGAGACGCGCTCCGCCTCGCCATTCGCGAGCTCGCTGCTGTTCGACTACGTTGGCTCGTTCATGTACGAGGGAGATGCCCCGCTCGCAGAGCGCAGGGCGCAGGCACTTACCCTCGACCGCGATCTGCTGGCGGAGCTGCTGGGCAGCGAGGAGCTGCGCGAGCTGCTCGACCCGGCGGCGGTCGCCGACCTCGAGCTCGAGCTCCAGTGGCTGACCGGTGGCCGGCGCGCCCGCACCCTCGACGCGGTGCATGACCTCCTGCGACGTCTGGGCGACCTTCGGGCCGATGAGGTCGCCGCCCGCAGCGTCGAAGGTTTGGACCCCGAAGGCGCCCTGGCCGAGCTCGCGGCGACTCGCCGCGCGGCGAGCATGCGGATCGCCGGCGAGGAGCGCTGGGTTGCGATCGAGGACGTGGCGCGCTACCGCGATGCGGTCGGTGCCAGCCCGCCGCCCGGCATCGCCGAGACCTGGCTGGCGGCGAGCGACGCTCCGCTCGATGCACTGCTCCAACGGTGGGCTCGCACCCACGTTCCCTTCACTGCCGATGCGCCCGCCGCGCGCTGGGGGCTCGCGGTCGACACCGTCGAGGGGCGGCTGCGCGCACTCGCGGCCGCCGGGGCGCTGCTGGAGGGCGCGTTCCGGCCGGGCGGCGCGGCGCACGAGTTCACGGACCTCGACGTGCTGCGCCAGCTTCGACGCCGATCGCTCGCGCGCCTGCGCCGCGAGGTCGAGCCGGTCGAGCCGGAGGCACTCGCCCGATTCCTGCCGGCCTGGCACGGCGTCGGCTCCGCGACGGGTGGGCTCGGCAGGCTGCTCGAGGTGGTCGCCCAGCTCGAGGGCGTGCCGATCCCCGCATCGGTGCTCGAGCGCGACGCTCTCCGCGCGCGCGTTGCGGGCTACACGCCGCGGCTGCTCGACGAGCTGGGTGCCGCCGGCGAAGTCGTGTGGGTCGGGCGGGGATCCCTCGGACGCGACGACGGCCGGCTGGCGCTCTTCCGCCGCGACCGCGTGGAGCTGCTCGCCCAGGCCGGCGGCGACGATGCGCCCAGCGGCCCGCTCCACGACGCGCTGCGCGAGCAGCTTCGCCGACGGGGCGCATCGTTCTTCCCGCAGCTCCGCGCAGCGGTGACCGACGCTCGCAACGATGATCAGCTGCTCGACGCGCTCTGGGACCTCGTGTGGGCGGGGGAGGTGACGAACGACACGTTCAGCGCGCTGCGCGCCCTGTCTCTGCCGCGCACGCGCTCGAAGGCATCACCGCGACCGGGGAGGCTCGTGGCCCTCGGGCCGCCGCGCGCCGCCGGCCGCTGGTCGCTGGTCGCTGAGCTCGTCGGCGAGGGGCGGAGCGCGACCGAGCGTGGCCACGCCCTTGCCGTCGCGCTGTTGGAGCGCCACGGGGTGGTCACGCGGGAGGGGGTCGCGGCCGAGAACGTGGTCGGCGGGTATGCGGCCGTCTACCCGGTTCTGCGCGCCATGGAGGAATCCGGCCGCGCCCGGCGCGGCTACTTCGTCGCCGGCCTGGGTGCCGCGCAGTTCGCGCTTCCAGGCGCCGTGGAGCGGCTGCGGTCGGCCCGAGAGGGCGACGGGGACGGCGACGAGGCCGTGATCCTGGCCGCGACCGATCCGGCGCAGCCTTATGGCGCCGCCATCGCGTGGCCGCGCGCCGACGGCGACGAGCGGCTGCCGCTCCAGCGGGCCGCTGGCGCGTACGTCGTCTTGGTCGGCGGCCGGGCGGTGCTCTACCTCGAGCGCGGGGGCCGCGGGCTCCTGACCCTCCCGGTGGCGTCCGATGCGGCGCTCCTCGAGCAGGCGGTCGCGGCGCTGCCGTCGCTGGTGGCTCCGCGAGGCCCGTACCGCGAGCTGCGCCTGGAGCGGGTCGACCGCGGGCCGGTCGGCGAATCGAAGGTCGCGGATGCCCTCACGGGCATCGGCTTCAGATCCGGCTACCGGGGATACGTCCTCCGCTCATCCTGACCCGCGCCTACGGACCGTCGACGACCGTGACAGCCTCGAGCACCATCTCGGCCCGGCAGTTCAGGATCGCCTGCTCGGCGATGGGATCGGGGTAGACCGCGTCGGCGCCGTCGGCGCATCCCTGGGCCGCCGGATCGTCCAGGTGGACCCGGACCTCGACCCATGTGCCGCGCTCGGGCATCGAGAGGCCCGACGCTGGATCGATCGAGATTCGTGCCCCGACGCCACCAAAGCCCTCAGACTCGGCGATCGTCACGTGATTGTAATTGATGTTCTGGCACAGGAGCCAGCCGGAAGGCCGGTCCGCCGCGGCACACGCGCCGCCGAGCCCCGCGTCGTCGGGGATCTCAGGCCACCACGCGCGGAACGTGAAGGACTCGCCACCGAGGCACGCGAGGCGCTGGAGGTCCGTGCGCGCGAGGATGAGCTGCTCCGCGCTGAACGGCTGCGGCGGACAGTCCAGGGCGCGCGGCTCGAGCCACGGCTCGCCGGCCTCGCTCGCCGCGGCCACCCAGCCGAACCACGCCGGGCAGTTGTACGGGTCGGTCTCGAGGCTGGGCACCGCGCAGCCGGAGTTCGGCGGCAGTCCGAGGGCCGAGACGAGGTACCAGGCGAACCCGTCCGCCTCGGTCGGGCCCTCCACCACGAAGCTCTCGTTGCCGGCGCTAAGGCTGCCGAGCCGCTCCGCGTTCCTGCCCGGCTCGCGACGGACCGACAGCCGGTCGACCGCCGTGGCCGCGATGGTGTCTGGCTCCAGCTGGGGCGGGGCGGCCGCTGGCGTGCCTGATGCGGACGCGCTGGCCGAGGCGGACGAGGAGGGCGAGGCCGACGCCGAGCCGCTGGCGGATGCCGATGCGCTGGGGCTGCCGTCAGGCGACGCGCCGACTCCACGGCCTCCGTCGTCGCCCAGGACGATGGCGAGCACCACGCCGACGAGGAGGGCCAGAACGCCGATCCCGACGATCATCGGCCAGGGAGTGGGTCGCGTGGCGATCCGAACGGGCCGTTGGGGCCGAAGGCCCGGGTAGGGGTCGTTGCTCGTCACGGATGCTCCTGGAGAATTCGCCGGGCACAGAAATGTCCCGAAGGAACCAGGTGCCCATTGATGCAATCTCTGGGTCCACGACTCCTCCGGGACGAGAAGAAATATACGGTGCGGGCCGCCCAGGCAACAACCCGGTTATCCACGAGTTTCGGCCCGCCGATGCCGACTTATCCACGTCCCGTCAACATCGGACCGCCGTCCAGAGCTCAGAGCCGACCCGCGTCGATGATCCGCTGGAGGAACTCGCGCGTGCGTGGCTCGCGCGGCGAGCTGAAGATGTCCGCGGGGGGTCCCTCCTCGAGGATCGCGCCGCCGTCGAGGAACAGCACACGGTGGGCGATGTCTCGCGCGAACGCCATCTCGTGGGTGGCGATCACCATCGTCATGCCCTCCGCCGCCAGCTCGCGGATGACGTTGAGCACCTCGGCCACCAGTTCCGGATCGAGCGCGCTGGTGACCTCGTCGAGGAGCATGAGCCGCGGACGCATCGCCAGCGCACGGACGATCGCGACCCGTTGCTGCTGCCCTCCCGACAGGCTGTCGGGGTAGGCATCGCGCTTCTCCGCGAGGCCGAAGCGCTCGAGCAGCTCGACGGCCTGCGACTCGGCCTCCGCGCGCCCCAGCCGCAGCACCTTGCGCGGCGCGAGCGTGATGTTGTCGATGACCGGCATATGCGGGAAGAGGTTGTAGGCCTGGAAGACGATGCCGATCCCCCGGCGGATGCGATCGACGTCCACGTCGGGCGCGGTGATCTCCTCGCCTCCGACCACGATCCGCCCGTCGTCGATCGGCTCCGTCAGGTTGATGCAGCGCAGCAGCGTCGACTTTCCGGAGCCGGATGCGCCGATGACGCACACGACCTCGTGCTCGCTCACGCGCAGGTCGATCCCGCGCAGCACCTGGAGCTCCCCGAACGACTTCCACAGGTCGTCGACGACCAGTGCCGGCTCCCGCGAGCCGTTCAGCGGAAGCCCCACATCCGGCCACGTCGCGCGCGGCCGGCACCCGCTCCGACCGCCGCGGCATAGCGCCGGTCACGCTCGCGCGCGACGAGCCAGTCCGTGATGCGAGCAAGGGGAATGGTGACGACCAGGAATACGAGGGCGGTCACGAGGTAGGGAGTGAAGTTGAACGTCGCCTGCTGGCGGATCTGCGACTGGCGGAAGATTTCGACCACGCCGATGAACGACACGAGCACGGTGTCCTTTTGGAGCCCGATGAAGTCGTTGAGCAGCGGCGGAATGACGCGCCTTACCGCCTGCGGCACGACGACGTAGCGAAGCGCCTGGAGCTGCGAGAGGCCGAGGGAGCGAGCCGCGGCCGCCTGGCTCGGATGGACGGAGTCGATGCCCGCTCGGTACACCTCCGACACGTACGCCGAGTACACGAGGGTGAGGGCCACGACGCCCCAGAAGAACGGATCGTTCGGCACGCCCGGCAGGCGCAGGCCGGGAATGCCGAAGCCGAGCAGGTAGATGACGAGGACCCCGGGGATGGCGCGGAAGAGGTCCACGTAGGCGGTCGCCAGCAGGCGCAAGGGGAACAGCACGGGACCCGGCAGGCCGCGGAGAATGGCGAGGACCAGGCCCCAGGCCAGGATGAGGATCTCCGCGAAGACGAAGAGCCTCACGTTCACCTCGAAGCGCGCGATGATGCGCGGGGCGGATTCGATGAAGTTCTCGCCGTCCAGGAACGACTCGCGCACCGCCTCCCAGCCCGGCGCGTTCACGAGCACCACGGCCAGGAGGCCGAAGACCGCGATCGTCGAGGCGAGCGCGATCCCCAGGGACCGTCGCGTGGACCTCCCGGACGCTCGACGAGGCGGCCGCGTGGCGCGAGGCGGTGGGATCGCCCCGGTGTCGCGCGAATCCCCGTCGATCACTGCGTCCCGGCTCAGCCTACGGGGCGATCTCCGGCGCTCCGGCGTTCTCCGACATCCACTCCTGCGTGATGTCCTCGAGCTCGTCGCTTTCGCGCAGCGACGAGATCGCATCGTTCACGCAGCCGGTGAGCGGGCTGTCCTGCTCGAGCACCAGGCTGAAGTACTCCTCCTCGTCCCCGGCGGCCGGGAACTGGCCGACGATGACGCCGTCCTCCATCTGCACTGCCGTGATGAAGAAGGCCGTCGGCACGTCGACCACGATGCCGTCCACCTGCTCGGCCTCGAGTGCGGCGATGGCGCCGTCGTTGTCGTTGTAGACCATCGGCTCCTGATCCGGCTGGATGACGTCCTGGATATAGCTCAGGCTGGTGGTGCCCGACGCGACGCCGAGCTGTGCGGACCTCACCTCGTCGATGGTGGTGGCACCGGCGAGGTCCGTGCCCGCCTGCGAGACGAGCGCCTGGTTCACGAAGAAGTACCCGTCGCTCATGTCGACGACCTCGGCACGTTCTGCGGTGTACGAGATCTGCTGCAGGGTGAAGTCGAAGTCCTTCTCACCGGGTGCGTAGGAGTTCTCGAACGGCACGACGACCCAGTCCACCTGGTCGGTCGCGAAGCCGAGCTCCTCCGCGATGGCGTACGCCACCGCTGCTTCGAATCCACGCCCCTTGGTCGGGTCCCCGAGCTCCCACGGCTCGGTGGCCGTCTCGCCCTCCTCGGGCAACAGCACGTACGGAGGGAAGGCCGGGTTGCTCGTCCCGACGGTCAGGCGGCCGGCGTTCACTGCGTCGGCCATGCACTGTGAGGTCACGCCGGACTCTCCGTCTGCAGGGGACCCGTCACCGGCGCCGCCGCAGGCCGTGAGCAGCGCCAGCCCGGCGCCGAGGATCAGGAGTCGGTTGGGTCTCGGCATTGGGGTGCCTCCAGCGTGTTATCAGAACGAGGAGTGTAGATGGCGGGTGAGGCTGCGGGGATCGTCAGAGCTGGACGACCTCCCGATGCTGCGCGACGTGGGCGTCCATGCCGAGCTCGTCGCGGATGCGCAGCGCGAACGCCTCCGCCGCGTCGGGATCCCCGTGGACGATGAAGACTCGCTTCGGCTTCCCGTTTGCGCCGCTGCCGGAGCTGCCGAAGTGGCGCAGCCACGCCTCGAGCTCGTGCTGGTCGGCGTGCGCGGAGAATCCGCTGATGGATCGGACGCGGCAGCGCACGGCCACCTCCTCGCCGTCGATGCGCGCGCTCTGCGCCCCGTTCTGGATGTGACGGCCCAGCGTCCCCTCGCCCTGGTAGCCGATGAACAGCAGGGTGGAGCGCGGATCGGGGAGGAAGTCCTTGAGGTGGTGCATGATCCGGCCGCCGGTGAGCATGCCCGAGGCGGCGACGACCATGAACGGCCGCTTCGCGGTACGGATCGCCTTCGACTGCTCCACGCTGTCGGTGAACTCCTGCCCGGGGTACTCGAGCGGCGAGTCTCCAGAGCGCAGCAGAGCTCCGGTCTCCTCGTCGTAGGTCTCCGGATGCTCGTGGTAGACCCTGGTGGCCCGCGACGCCATCGGCGAGTCCAGATAGAGGGGGAGCCTCGGGACTCGGCCCTTGCGCACGAGCTCGTCGAGGACCCAGATGACCTCCTGGGTGCGGCCGATGGCGAATGCCGGCACGAGCAGCACGCCCTCGTCGTCGCTGACCTCGTCGATGGCGGCCATCAGCTCCTCGATGGCCTCGTCGTGCGGGGCGTGCTCGCGGTTTCCGTACGTGGATTCGACCACCACGTGATCGGCGTGGATGATCGCCGCGGGGTCGCGCAGGATGGGCGTCCCGTCGCGCCCGAGGTCACCGGAGAAGACGATGGTCCGGGACTCGGTTCCATCGGTCACGCGCAGCTCGATGATGGCGGAACCCAGGATGTGCCCCGCGTCGTGGAAGACCGCGATCACGCCGTCGGTCACGGCGACCTCCTCCCCGTAGTCGCAGCCGAGAGCCTGGCCGACGGTGGCGTCCACGTCGCGGTCGGTGTACAGCGGCTGGCGGGTGGTGGTGCGTCCCTCGGGCGGGGCGTTGCGCAGCCGCTCCGGCAGCGTCTCGTCGTCCACCTGGGTCTCTGCGGCGGTCGCTTCGGTCTCCGCGGCCTCCGCGGCGCGGTCGGCGGCGCGCTCTGCCGTCTTGGCCTGCCGACGGTTGTATCGCTCGGCGAACTCGACCTGGAGCTTGGCGGAGTCGCGCAGCACGATCTCGGCGAGGTCGACGGTTGCGCGCGTGGCGTGGATCGGCCCGCGGAATCCATCCCGCACCAGCGCGGGCGTCCGGCCGCAGTGGTCGAGGTGCGCGTGCGTCAGCAGCAGCGCGTCGAGCTCCGACGGCTTGAACGCGAAGGGCAGATGGTTGCGCTCGACCTCCTCCGGCGAGCCCTGGAACATCCCGCAGTCCACCAGCACTCGACGGTCACCGACGGTCACCAGGAACTGCGAGCCGGTGACGCACCCGGCGGCACCAAGGAACTGGATCTCGATTCCCACCGGGGTCCTCCATGTGCGCGAACGGCGCTCGGGACGACGGAGTATGGCCGATGCGGGCGCCGCCGTATCATCGGTGCCATGCCCTTCCCGCTGGCTCCGCCGATCGAGCCGATGCTCGCGAAGCCCACGCCGGCCATCCCAACCGGCGACCGCTGGACGTACGAGCCGAAGTGGGACGGATTCCGCGCCCTCGTCTTCCGCGACGCTGACGAGGTCTACATCCAGTCGCGCGACCTCAAGCCGCTGAACCGATACTTTCCCGAGCTCGAGGCGCCGCTCCGCGCCCTGGGCGGGCCTGACGCGCGCTTTGTTCTCGATGGTGAGGTCGTCATCGCCGGTGCCGACGGCGGCCTCGATTTCGACGCGCTGCTGCTGCGCATCCATCCCGCCGCCAGCCGGGTGGCGATGCTCGCGGGCGAGTCGCCCGCCTCGTACGTGGCGTTCGACTGCCTCGCCGATGGCGAGGTCGACCTTCGCTCGGAGCCGTTCTCGGCGCGACGCGCCCGCCTCGAGCGGATCGCGGGCGACCCGCCCGCATCGGTCCATCTCACGCCGGCCACGCTGGATCCCGTGGAGGCGCAGCGCTGGTTCGAGGTCTTCGAGGGGGCGGGGCTCGACGGCGTCATCGCCAAGCGTGCCGACGACCCGTACGCACCGGGCAAGCGCACGATGTCGAAGATCAAGCACGCGCGGACCGCCGACTGCGTGGTGGCGGGGTTCCGCTGGCACAAGAACGGGCCGGGCACCATGATCGGGTCGCTCCTGCTGGGACTCCTCAACGACGCCGGGCAGCTCCAGCACGTCGGCGTGACGTCGTCCTTCACGCTCGAGAAGAGGCGCGAGCTGGTCGAGCTTCTGGCGCCGTACCGTCGGGACGCGCTCGAGCGCCACCCCTGGCGCGACTGGGCCGATGCCGAGGCCGAGGCCGCCGCATCGGGCCGCCGTCTGCCGGGCGCAACGTCGCGGTGGAACCGTGGCAAGGACCTCTCCTGGGAGCCGGTCCGCCCCGAGCTCGTGTGCGAGGTCGCCTTCGACCACCTCCAGGGCGACCGTTTCCGCCATGCCTCGACGTTCCGTCGCTGGCGCCCCGACCGCTCGGCGGCCGACTGCCGCTACGACCAGCTGGAGGAGACACCGCCCGCCCTCCTCGCCGATCTCTTCGGTCGCTGAACGGGCCGCTACACTCCGGCGACACCCGACCATCTCACATCCGGAGGCCGCCACCCGTGTCCGTCGTCGCCGATCCCAACGCCGCCGTCAACGATCTCGCCGACCGCTTCTGGGAGGGGATCCTGGAACGAGATCCGCTGTGGGCCACGCTGCTCGGCGACGAGCGCTACAACGAGCGCTGGCCCGACCTCGGACCGGACGGCCGTGCCGCCGAGGAAGCGGCCTTTCGCGCGACGCTGGACGAGGCTCGCCGGATTCCGGACCATGGCCTGGACCCTGAGCAGACGATCACCCGCGACCTGCTCATCCTGGTCACCGAGAACCAGCTCGAGTGGCTGGCACAGGAGCAGTACCAGCTCGCACTAGACCACATGAGCGGCCCGCAGATCTGGCCCGCCGAGGTGGCTCAGTACCAGCCGGCCGACTCGTCGGAGCGCCTCGAGCGCCTGATCGAGCGATACCGAACCTATCCGCGGCTCGTCGAGCAGTACATCGGCACCCTCGCCGAGGGCGTGGCCGACGGTCGCACGGCGGCGGCAATGCCGGTGCGGCGCGCGATCGAGCAGATCGAGCGGCTCCTGGCGATGCCCGCGTCCGAGGCGCCCGCCACGACCATGGCCAACGTTGGTGACGGCGGCGCTCGATCGGGGATCGAGGCGGCCGTCGAGCAGCACGTGTACGGCGGCCTCAGGCGGCTCCACTCCTATCTGCGCGACGAGTACCAGGCACACGCACGCCAGCAGCCGGGGCTGTCGGCCACCCCGGGCGGCGACGCGGCATACCGCCTCGCGATCCGGATGCAGACCACGGTCGACACGACCGCCGACGAGGTTCACGCCTTCGGCCTCGAGGACCTCACCTCGATTGAGGCCGAGAAGGACGAGATCGCGCGCCGGCTGGGCCACGCTGACCGTCACGCGCTGCGCGAGGCGCTGGCCGCCGATCCCGCCAACCACACCGACGACCCGCAGGCGATCGTCGGCCTCGCGCAGGAGCAGACCGATCGGGCCTATGCCGCGGCGCCGCGCTACTTCGGCCGCATCCCGAGCGCGAATTGCTACGTCATGGCCGTCGAGCCGTACCGCGAGGCGGAGTCGCCACCCGCCTTCTACATGCCGCCCACGCTCGATGGCTCACGCCAGGGCCAGTACTACATCAACACCTACCAGCCGATGGAGCGGCAGCTCCACAAGATCGCCGCGATCACCTTCCACGAGGCAACGCCCGGCCACCACTTCCAGATCGGCATCGAGATGGAGCTTCCCGGCCTGCCGGCGTTCCGGACGCTCGGTGCCCGGCTGGCGGGCGGGGCATACGTCGAGGGCTGGGGCCTGTACACCGAGCGCCTCGCCGACGAGATGGGACTCTACGCGAACGACCAGGAGCGCCTCGGCATGCTCGACGCCCAGTCCTTCCGCGCGGCACGGCTGGTGGTCGACTCCGGGCTGCACGCCATGAACTGGACGCGCGAGCAGGCCATCGCCTTCATGCACGAGCGTGGATCGCTGCCCATGGTCGACGCGGAGATCGAGGTCGATCGCTACACGGTCTGGCCCGGCCAGGCGCTGTCCTACAAGCTCGGGCAGCGCGAGATCGAGCGCGCGCGGGCGGAGGTGTCCGAGCGGATGGGCGCGCGCTTCGACCTGCGCGCCTTCCACGACGAGGTGCTCGGCCACGGGTCGCTCCCGCTCGGCACGCTTCGTCGTGAGATCCCCGGCTGGGTTGAGGCGGCCGTCGCCGGTCAGGCCGTCCAGGGGTCGTAGTCGGGGTCCGGCGGTTCCGCGGCGGGACGCAGCTCCGCGGGGACGTTCCGCAGGTTCACGCGAACCCGCCACCAGACCGTGAAGCGCCCGCGCATGGCGTCGATGAGCATGTCTTCAGGGTCGCGCACGTGCACCGACGCGTCGGGATGGCGCGCGCGCCAGCGTTCGAGGCCGGCGAGCGCATCCGCCTTGTCGGCGGCCTGGCTGATCACGAGCAGTGGCTGCGTGGAGCGGCGTCGCCCGGTGGGCGGCACGGTCCCGTCCGCCTTCCGCGCCGGCGCCGAGGGCAGCGCGGATGGCACCGACCCCGCCCGGCCGCGGGGCGCGTCCGGATTGGGGACCGTGGTCGAAGTCGCCATCCGCCGCTTGGACGGTTGGACGCGCGGCGGCTCGCCGGCCTGCTTGGCGTAATGCGGCGGCCACGGCGCGTCGCCCAGCCCCTCCGCCTCGTGCCGCGCCACGAGATCGAGGAGCGGCTCGAGGGAGAACGCCCGTTCGTCCATGTTGGCCCACACGTCACCGAGGCGGGCGTAGCGTTCCGGAACCGACCGCAGCGTGAAGTCGCCGAGCTCGGCGTCCGGCACCTCGTCCCACGTGAGCGGCGCGCTGACGGTGGCGGTCGGCCGCGGACGCACCGAGTATGCAGACGCGACGGTACGATCCTTCGCGTTCTGGTTATAGTCGAGGAACACTCCGTGACGCTCCTCCTTCCACCACCGGGCCGTGGCGATGCTCGGGGCGCGGCGCTCCACCTCGCGGGCGAGCGCGAGCGCGCAGCGGCGCACCTCTCCGAAGTTCCAGCGGGGCTCGATTCGCACGTACACGTGGATGCCGCGCGAGCCGGAGGTCTTGGGCCATCCGCGGAGCCCGAGCTCATCGAGGAGCTCGCGGACCACGAGCGCGACGCGGCGGACGTCCTCCCACGGGACGCCCGGTCCGGGGTCGAGGTCGACGCGAAGCTCGTCCGGATGGTCGAGGTCGGAGGACCGCACCGGATGGGGGTTGAGGTCGATGCATCCGAGGTTCACCACCCAGGCCAGTGCGGCCGGGTTGTCGACCACCACCTCGTCAGCCGTTCGGCCCGAGGGGAAGGCCAGCTCCACCGTCCGAATGAACGCCGGCACCGATGCGGGTGCCCGCTTCTGGAAGAAGAACTCGCCCTCAGCGCCGTTCACGAAGCGCTTCAGTGCCATCGGCCGATCGTGGACGCCGCGGAGGGCGCCGTCGGCGACGGCCAGGTAGTAGCGCACGAGATCGAGCTTGGTGATGCCCGCATCGGCGAAGAACACCTTGCCCGGGTTGCTGATGCTCACCTCGCCGCCCTCGAGCGTGAGGATCTCCGCGTCGCGCGCCATGCGGCACAGGGTAGCGGCCGAACTCAACCGGGCACGACGCTTGCGAATCCACGCCCGTGATAGATCGCATCAAGGGCCTGCTCGGCACGCTCGACGAGTGGAGCCAGCGCCACCGCACCCCACGCGTGACCCGCCGCGCCGTGTCAGGCTTCATGGCCCACGAGGCGCTCCAGTACGCCGGCAGCATGGCCTACTTCGGCCTGCTGTCGATCTTCCAGCTCCTGGTCCTGGCGGTCGTCATCGGCTCGTTCATCCTCGGCGAGGGAGAGGCGCGCCGCTTCGTGGTCGAGCAGGTCCAGGCCGGGTCGCCGCTCGACGGGGAGACGATCGGCGGCGTGATCGACGCGGTCATCGAGTCCCGCGGCGGGATGACACTCATCAGCGGCGCCTTCCTGCTGTGGGGTGCGCTCGGCCTCTTCTCAGCGATGTCGAGCGGCATCAGCCGCGTCTTCGAGAGCGCGCCGCCCCGCGGCTTCGTCCAGGATAAGCTCCTCGGCCTCCTGATGATGGGGATGACCGGGGTGCTTGCCGTGTCGTCGCTGGTCATCGGCATCGTGACCGGCATCCTGACCGAGGCGGCGTCCGGCGTCCTGCGCAACATTCCCGGTGGTGACACCGCCGTGTGGCTCATCGGCCTCGTGGTGCCCGTCGTCCTCATCTTCTTCGCGTTCTGGGTCATCTACCGCGTCGTTCCCAATCGACCGGTCACGTGGCGCGAGGTGCTGCCGGGCGCCATCGCGGCAACGCTGCTGTGGACCGGGCTGCGCTACGGCTTCACCCACTACGCTACGAACGTGGCGAACTACGAGAGCGCCTTCGGACCGATCTCGACCGGCATCACGCTCCTCGTCTTCATCTACTTCGCGAGCATCGTCGTCCTGCTCGGCGCCGAGTTCGCCCGAGCCAGCGCCCTGGATGACGAGCTGGGACTGATCACCGCAGCCGACCCGCGATTCCTGCCGGTGCCCGTGCCGGACGGGCCGCCGGGACCGGCTCCCGGCCCCCGCCGTGGCCTCCCGGGGTGGGTGGCGATGGCCGGAGCGGCCGCTGCCGGCCTCGTGATCGGCCGCCTCACGAAGCGCGACGAGGATTAGCCCGAACGCGTATTCGGGTGGTCATAGTCACTTCGGTGTAGTACATTCGACCCCGTTCCGGCGGCGTGGGCCGTCTGAGACGATGGCCCCGAACGTATTCGCACGGGGCAAAGGGCAAATTGCAGACCCCCATCACCGTCCGATGAGGCGGCGGTCTCGTCTTTCGGTCACGGTCGTAGCCCTCGTGATCGTTGGATGGAGCGTCGTCACAACCCAGCCCAGCGGCTCGGCCCTTGCCGCTGATCCCGAGGCCGAACTGGCCCAGACCCAGCAGCAGCTCGCAGACGCACAGTCGGCGCAGCAGTCGCTGGAGGCTGCCACGCAGCGGCAGCGCGCTCAGCTCGACCAGCTGAAGTCGCAGTCCGCTCGCCTCGACGGGCAGCTGGCGGCGGCCCGCGCCGAGCTCAACGGCGTCACGGCCGAATACGACCGGGTGAGCGGCCTGCTCATCGAGGTCGGACAGCAGGTGGTCGCCATCGAGGCGCACCTGGTCGAGCTCCGAAAGCAGATCGACGCGCTGGACCGCGAGCTCATCGCCGTCGCGGAGGACGTGGAGCGCCGCACGGCCGATCTCGCGCAGCGGGAGGCGCTCCTCCAGGCACACATGCGCTCCGCCTACGAGCGCACCCAGACGTCGCTGCTCGAGCTCCTCCTGTCGGCGGACTCGCTCGATACTGCCACCACCCAGGTCGGGTACCTCATGACCGTCGCCGACGAGGACCGACTGCTCGCCGAGGAAATTCGCCACATCCGGTCGGAGCTCGAGACACGCCGGCAGACCCTCAACGAGGGCAGGCGCGCACTCGCGGTCGCGCGGCGCGCGGCGCGCGTGGAGGAGGACATCCTCAAGGTGCGCCAGGCCGAGCTGGCCGAGCTGGAGGCCAGCCTCGCGCAGCTCCGAGCGGCCGCCGAGATCCGGGAGCAGGTGCAGGAGCAGACACTCAACGAGTCGCTGGCCGCCCAGGGCAACGTCGAGGCGACGGTCGCCCAGAACGAGCAGGCGGCGGCGGCCATGCAGAACCTCGCCGCGCAGCTCCAGGAGCGGGCGGATACACAGCAGGCGCAGATCGATGAGGCGAAGCGCCAGCAGGCGGCGGAGGCCCAACGGCGCGCCGCCGCCCGGCAGCCGGGCGCACGCGACGCCACCTCGAACTTCGGGTTCCGCTGGCCGGAGGCCGGCCCCCGCATCACGCAGGAGTTCGGTCCCACGTCCTTCGTCCTCGAGCCGCCCTACAACTTTGGCGGCACGTACTACCCGCACTTCCACACCGGCATCGACTTCGCGAGCGGCTGCGGCACCCAGATCTACGCGGCCGGCGCCGGTGTGGTGGTTGCCTCCGGTCAGCCGCTGCTCCCGTGGGATTCGGGCTACGGGGTCATCATCGACCACGGCGGCGGCGTCCAGACCTGGTACTGGCACCTGCAGCCGCGAGTGGTGGTCGGGCCGGGCTCCGTCGTCACCAGCGACACGGTCATCGGCTTCGAGGGCAGCACCGGGATGTCCACCGGCTGCCACGTGCACTTCGCCGTCAACCAGGGCGGCGGATGGGTGAACCCCCGGCACTTCCTGCCGTAGCGGCGGGTCACGCCACCGCGGCGGCTACGCCTCGACGAAGCTGCGAACGGCGGGCAGATAGAGGCGGTCGACGTATTCGCTGAGCATGCGGGCCGTGCTGAACTGCCACAGGGCGCTCGACATGGCCGCGCGCATGGTGTCCACCCAGGCGGTGGGGCAGCCCTTGCGGTCGCGCTCGAAGAAGCGCGGGACGATCTCCTCCTCGAGGAGCCGATACAGCTCTGCCGCATCAGCGGCGTCCTGCGCCGCCTCGTCGCCATCGGGGGTCCGGTCGCCGATCGCCCATCCGTTGCGGCCGTCGTACCCCTCGTCCCACCAGCCGTCGAGCACGCTCACCGATGGCACGCCGTTCATCGCCGCCTTCATGCCCGAGGTCCCCGACGCCTCGAGCGGCCTCCGCGGGTTGTTCAGCCAGATGTCCACCCCGCCGACGAGGAAGCGCCCGATGCGCATGTCGTAGTCCTCGACCACGAAAACGCCGCCGCGCAGGCGTTCAGAGCGGGAGAGCTCGAAGATGCGCTGGATGACCTGCTGGCCGGGCCGATCCGCCGGGTGCGCCTTGCCGGCGATCACGATCTGCACCGGGCGGTCGGCCGACGACAGCATCGCCGACAGCCGTTCCTCGTCGCTGAAGAGCAGGTCGGCGCGCTTGTAGGTGGCGAATCGCCGGGCGAAGCCGATGATGAGCGCATCCGAGTGCAGGGTCCCTCGCGCGGCGCGCAGCGTGTCGGGCGACTCTCCGTGGCGGGCGAGCTGCCGCGTGAGACGGCTCTCGAGGAATCCAATCATCTCGCGCTTCTGCTGCTGGTGGGCGGCCCACAGCTCTTCCGCATCGATGTCGGCGAGGCGCGCCACCGGCTCGGGGCCGTTCATGTCCGTGTCGAGCGTGACGCCGCTGGCGCGCTGCACGAGCCGCCGGACCGGCCTGCCGATCCAGGTCGGGACGTGAACGCCGTTGGTGATGGCGTCGATGGGGTGGCCGGCCAGCTCCTGCCAGGTCGCGGTGGCCGTTGTGCCATGGAGCTTGCTGACCGCATTGGCCCCGCTCGCGTGGCGCAGCACGAATGCCGTCATGTCGAACGGGGCGTCTGGGGCGTCCGTGTGGCCGCGGCCGAGCTCGAACAGCTCGTCGGGTGCCATGGCGCAGGCCGCGAACCAGCGGTCAAGGGCGCGCGTCAGCAGGTCACGCCCGAAGACCTCGTTCCCCGCGGGAACCGGCGTGTGAATGGTGAACACGGCGTCGCGGCCCGCCCGTCGGAGCGCTCCCGCCGCCGAGTCTTCAGATTCCGCCGCAACCCATTCGCGGGCCCGCTCGAGCAGCAGGAAGGCGGAGTGGCCCTCGTTGAGATGCCACACGGCGGGCTCGATGCCCAGGGCACGCAACGCGCGGACGCCGCCGATGCCGAGCACGAGCTCCTGGCAGAGGCGCATCTCGCGCCCGCGAACATAGAGGATGTGCGTGATCGGGCGGTCGGCGGGGTCGTTGGCGGGAATGTCGGTGTCGAGCAGCAGGATCGGCACGCGGCCAACCTCCGCCACCCACACGGCAACCCGGACGGTGCGGTCCGCGATCTCGACCGAGACCTCGAGCGGCGCGCCGTCGCGGCCCCGAGCGCGCCGGAGCGGCAGCTGGGCCGGGTCGAGATCGGGCTGGGCATGCTCCTGGTGCCCATCGGCGTCAATCTGCTGTCGGAAGTAGCCCCGGCGGTAGAGCAGGCCGATGCCGATGAAGGGCAGCGCCGCGTCCGACGCGCTCTTGCAGTGGTCGCCGGCCAGGATGCCGAGGCCGCCCGAGTAGATCTGCATCGACTCGTGAATCCCGAACTCCGCGCAGAAGTACGCGATGGTGCCCGGGAGCTGCCGCTCCGGCGACGCCTGGTACCACGACTCTCCACCGTTGCTGAGGTACGTGCCGAACTCGCCGACGAGCCGAGACGCGTCGACCATGAAGTCCTCGTCGGCGGTCAGCTCGGACCAGCGGGCACTCGTGACGCCGCGCAGGAGCGGAATGGGGTTGCGGTGCCTGGTCCATGCCGCCGAGTCGATTCGGCTGAAGAGCGCCTGCCCCTGCGGCGTCCAGCTCCACCACAGGTTGTAGGCGAGGTCGCCGAGCCCTTCGAGGCCCGCGGGGAGGTTGAAGTCATGCCCGGGCAGTGTGGGCACGCGCAGAGGAGTCACGAGCGCCGATGATAGCGGCGTGACCGACCGCGTCGCGCGGTCGCGCGGACGGCGCCTCGGCCGACGGACGGCGCGCTACCATCAGCCGTGGTGGATGGCTACACGGTGGAAGAGGCGGCATCGGTCCTTGGCGTTCCGCGGGAGCGCGTCTGGGAGCTGATCGCGCGTGGGATCCTCACAGGGTCCACCGACCTCGGCGGCGCAATGCGCGTCCGGCTCCGGGCGGATCGCAATGCGGAGCCGCCCGCTCCCATGGCGGAGCGCCCCGTGGACCTTCCGCCGAGCGATGCATCGCCGTTCCGGGAGCTGCTGACCGAGTTCCGGTCGCTCACCGAGCGCTACGGCCAGGCGCTCCTCGCGCTGGGCGAGGCACGTGGCGAGGTGGCCGGGCTCCGCTCCCGTGTTGACATGCTCGAGGCGCGCGTCGACCTCCGGCTGACCTCGGCTGCGGCCGACACGGGCTTATCCTGGGCCCCGAGTGCCTGGCCGCCGCCCGGCGAGTCGGTCGTCGAGGCACCGCGGAAACCAGAGTCATCGACGGCCGAAGGGGCGGGCGGCTTGGGCGCGCAGGACGACGCTGAAGCTACCGACCACGCCGACAATCGCGGATCACATCGCCGTCGTCGCTCGGGCCGCCGAGCCACCGAAAGCTTCGCGGACGCGCTCGCGCGTGCCGATGACCCGAGCCCGCCGGAGCTTCCCGGCGCCGCGGAGACGGCCGCCGCGCTCGCCGGGCTGCGGCACGATCAGCCCTCGGACGGAGCTCCAGCCGAGGACGAGAGCACCGAGTACGAGGCATTCCTGCCACGCGACCTGCCGTCCGCCGACGCGGTGCCCGTCGCGGAAGAGGTGGAGGCGGACGGGTCGGAATCGGTTGCCGCTGTCGACCCCGAGCCCGCGGACGAGGCTCTCTCAGCCGAGACCGACGGTGAGAGTTCCAGGCCCGAGCCCGAGCCCGAGCCCGAGCCCGAGCCCGCACCGGCGGCGGCCGCCGAGTCCGACGACGAGGCGCCGGCGCCTGCCTGGGATGCCGAGCACTACAGCGCAAGCATCGAGGAGCCCGGATGGATCGCCGCGGAGGATGTCCGGGCGCCGACACTGCCCGCATGGGACCCCTCCCACGCCGAGGCGCCGTCGTGGCCCGAGCGAGACCGGCCGGAGCCGAGCGAGCTCTCCGGATCACGCGAGCTGGACGAGGCACTCGCCGCGCTTGACGCGCTCGCCCACCCTGCTCCAGGCCCGGAGCCCGCAGCCGGCGACGACACGGGTACCCCCGTGACCACGCCGCGGAGCCCCGCGGCGTGGTCACGCCCCACGCCGCCTCCGCCGCTCGCCATGCGGAGCTCGGCCTCGCGCGCTTATCGGCGCCTCAAGCGAATTTTTCCGAGTTAGAGCCTCCCGCGACCGCGGAGTGGCCATCCGGCACGCGGGGTGCACCCCGCACTCGATAAGGAGGTGAACCCACATGGTCATTGATCTTGGAGACACGACGTTCTGGGCCGCAGTCCTTGCCATCATCATCGGAGTCCTCATCCTCATCGTCCCGCGGTTGTTGAACTACCTGGTGGCCCTGTACCTGATCGTCATCGGGGTGCTCGGCCTGCTGCCGTTCCTCGGGATCTCCGCCACTCCTGCCTGACCCGACGCGGCTACGATCCGCCGCGTGAACCGTTTCGACGAGCGCAGCGCCCTGGTCGTCGTCGACCTCCAGAACGACTTCGCCGATCCGTCCGGCAGCCTCGCTGTGGCCGATGGCGCGCAGGTGGTGCCGCGTATCAACGAGCTGGTCGCGGTCGCGACGGAGGCGGGGGCGCTCGTCGTGGCGACGCAGGACTGGCACCCCGCGGTCACCCCGCATTTCGAGAAGGATGGCGGGATCTGGCCAGTCCACTGTGTCGGCGGCACGTGGGGGGCGGAGCTGCACCCTGCGCTGCACCTTCCCCCGGATGCTCCTCGCATCCGCAAGGGCACCGCTGGGGAGGACGGCTACTCCGCCTTCACCGTGCGCGATCCGGCGAGCGGTGAGGAGACTCGGACCGAGCTCGAGGCGCTGCTCCGTGAGCGCGGCGTCGAGCGCATCGTGGTCTGCGGGCTGGCGACCGACTACTGCGTGAAGGAGACCGCCCTGGACGGCGCTCGCCTCGTGTTCGATGTTGATGTCGTCGCGGACGCTGTCGCGGCGGTGAACCTGCGTCCCGAGGACGGCGAGCACGCGTTCGCGGAGATGTCGGAGGCCGGAGTCCGGATCTCCTGAGCTCAGCGTGCTCGGCGAGCCAAGCGGATGACTACGATCCCGGCCACCACCACCACGGCGCCGATGAACGCCCAGCTGCGGTCCGCAGTCATGAAGCTGCGCGGCGCGAGGGGCAGGTTCAGTCCCTGGGCCAGCCAAACCAGGCCGCCCAGGATCATGGCAACCCCGACGACCAGCACCGCAGTTCGCATCGGCGAATCGTAGGGCCACGCTGTGGGCGGCGAAATATTGGTATTGCGGCCGTCGGGCGCGTCCGCAATACTCTCGCGCGTCGAGCCGCATCTGCGGCGCCACCAGCCTTCCCTCCCCTCACCACGTCCGCGTCGGCCCGGGGCAGCGGCAAGACCCCGGGACCGGCGTCGTCGAACGCGGCGGAGCGGTCAACATCCATCCAGGGAGTGACACGTGGCCTACACCGACCAGGTCATCAACTGCACGGACTGCGGGATCGACTTCGTCTTCACCGCCTCGGAACAGGCGTTCTTCGCGGAGAAGGGCTTCTCGTCCGCTCCCAAGCGCTGCGCCGCGTGCCGTGCCCAGCGGCGTGCCAGCGGGGGTGGGGGCGCGAGCAGCTATGGCGCCAGCGGCGGGTATAGCTCCGCAGGTAACGGCGGCGGCTATTCGAACGCGCCGCGCGAGATGCACGACGCGGTGTGCGCCCGATGCGGCAACGAGACGCAGGTGCCGTTCCGACCGACCGGCGCGCGTCCGGTGTACTGCTCCGACTGCTTCCGCATGATGCGGGAGTAGCACCAGCGGCATCGCTTGGCCGCCGGGCGGCCGTGGCGGTCGGCCGCCGTATGATGAGGTCGTCGTTCGGCAGACAACTTGCGGAGCCCCGTACCCATGACGACCGAGCAGGATCAGTGGCGCGAGCTGGGTCAGCAGCTGCGCGTCGACTCGATCCGATCCAGCAGCGCCGCCGGCAGCGGCCACCCCACCTCCTCGATGTCCGCCGCCGACCTCATGGCGGTTCTCATGTCGAAGTTCCTGCACTACGACTTCGGCACCCCCGACGACCCGCGCAACGATCACCTGATCTTCAGCAAGGGGCATGCGTCGCCGCTGCTGTACGCCATGTACAAGGCCGCGGGGGCCATCAGCGACGACGAGATGCTCACGTTCCGCCGGTTCGGCTCTCGCATCGAGGGGCATCCGACCCCGGTGCTGCCGTGGGTGGACGTGGCCACCGGCTCGCTGGGCCAGGGTCTGCCCATCGCCGTCGGCGTCGCGCTGGCGGGCAAGCGCCTTGATCGGCTCAAGTACCGCGTCTGGTGTCTGTGCGGCGACTCCGAGATGGCCGAGGGCTCGATGTGGGAGGCCTTCGAGGCGGCGGGCCACAACAAGCTCGACAACCTGACGGCAATCATCGACGTGAACCGATGGGGCCAGACCGGCGAGACCATGCACGCCTGGGACCTCGACGCGTATCGCCGGCGCGCGGAGGCGTTCGGCTGGAAGGCCATCGAGATCGACGGGCACGATGTCGCGGCCGTCGACCGCGCGCTGGCTCGGGCGGTCGAGACGACCAGCCAGCCCACCGTCATCATCGCGCGCACGGAGAAGGGCCACGGGGTCAAGGCCGTGTCGAACCTGCCCGGCAAGCACGGCAAGCCGCTCGACGACCCCGAGGCATCCATCGCCGAGCTCGGTGGCCTGCGAAGCATCCACGTCGACGTCCCCAAGCCGACAATCGCGGGCACGCCGCACGAGTTCCCGACGACAGCGCTGAAGCTTCCCATCTACGAGCCCGGCACGAAGGAGGCGACCCGGAAGGCCTTCGGCGATGCCCTGGTGGCGCTCGGCAAGGCGCGCGGCGAGGTCGTCGCCATCGACGGCGAGGTCGGGAACAGCACCTACACCGAGCTGTTTGCCACCGCGCTGCCGGACCGCTTCTTCCAGATGTACATCGCCGAGCAGCAGATGATCGCCACCGCGGTCGGCATGCAGGTCCGTGGCTGGAAGCCCTTCGCGGTGACGTTCGCCGCGTTCCTGGCGCGGGCCTACGACTTCGTGCGCATGGCGGCGGTGAGCCGGGCGAACATCGCCGTGGCCGGATCGCACGCCGGCGTCAGCATCGGCGAGGATGGACCGTCGCAGATGGCGCTCGAGGACCTTGCCTCGTACCGGGCCGTCCACGGCTCGACCGTGCTCTACCCGTCCGACCCCAACCAGACCGCGGCGCTGGTGCCGCAGATGGCGGACCGGGAGGGGATCGTCTTCATGCGGACGACGCGCGAGAAGCTGCCCGTCCTATACGATCCGGGCGAGGACTTCCACATCGGCGGATCCCGCGTGGTGCGAGCGACCGATGACGACGCCGTGACCCTCATCGGCGCGGGCATCACCCTGCACGAGGCGCTCAGGGCGGCCGATCAGCTGGCCGGCGAGGGCATCACAGCTCGGGTCATCGACCTGTACAGCGTCAAGCCCATCGACGCCGAGACGGTGCGGACCGCGGGTCGCGAGACCGGCGCCATCATCACCGTCGAGGACCACTGGCCCGAGGGCGGCATCGGCGACGCGGTGCTCAGCGCGCTGGCCGAGGAGGAGTCCCATCCGCTGGTGGTCAAGCTGGCCGTGCGCAGCATGCCGGGCTCCGGCACGCCGGCGGAGCTGCTGGCGGCGGCGGGGATCGACGCGGATCACATCACCGATGCCGCGCGCGAGCTCACCGGCCGTGCCGGGGCTCGCGGACGAAGCAAGTCAGAGGTCGGCTCCGGTCGGCGCGAGTAACGAGGAGACGCTTGAGATGACAGGAGCAGAGGCGGACCGCCGGCGGGACGAGGCGGTCGACCAGGACGGCGAGGCCGAGCGCGTGGCCCAGAAGGCGGACACCAGCGGTCCGAATGCCCTTCAGCGGCTGTGGGCGCTGGGACAGAGCCCGTGGATCGACTTCATCGACCGCGACCTCATCGCCAGCGGCAAGCTCGACGAGCTCGTCGACGACGGCATTCGCGGGCTGACCAGCAACCCGACGATCTTCGCCAAGGCGGTCGCGACCGGCCAGTACGACGACCTCGTGCGTCGCGAGATCGAGGCGGGCGACGACGCGCGCGCGATCTACGAGGAGATCGCGGTCACCGATGTCGGCGACGCGGCCGACGTGCTTCGTCGGGTGTACGACGCTGCCGACGGCGCCGATGGCTTCGCGAGCATCGAGGTCGAGCCGGACCTTGCCGCCGATACGGACGGCACCGTGGCGCGCGCCCGAGAGCTGTGGGCGCGCCTCGAACGCCCCAACGTGTTCATCAAGATCCCCGCGACCGAGGCGGGCATCCCGGCCATCGAGACGGCCATCAGCGAAAACATCAACGTCAACGTCACGCTCATGTTCAGCGTGGACGTCTACCGGCGCGTTGCGCGAGCCTATATCGCCGGGCTGCGCGCGCGGCATGAACGCGGCGAGGACATCTCCCGCGTGGCGAGCGTGGCGAGCTTCTTCGTCAGCCGCGTGGACACCAAGATCGACAAGATGCTCAACGAGCTCGGCACCAGGGCGGCGCTCGAGGCGCGGGGCAAGGCGGCGATCGCCAATGCGAAGCTCGCCTACGAGGCGTTCGGCGAGATCTTCGGCGGCGACGAGTTCGCGGACCTGCGCGCCGCCGGGGCGCGCGTCCAGCGCTGCCTGTGGGCGAGCACCAGCACGAAGAACCCGGACTATCGCGACGTCCTGTACGTCGAGGAGCTCATCGGCCCGGACACCGTGGACACCATGCCGACCGAGACCATCACCGCCTTCCTGGAGCACGGCCGCGTGGCGCAGACCATCGATCGAAACGTCGCCGGTGCGAAGCAGGCGCTCCGCGAGGTCGAAGCGCTCGGCATCAGCATGGAGCGTGTCACCGACGAGCTCATCGAGGAGGGGGTCGCGTCGTTCGCGAAGAGCTTCGACGAGCTCATCGAGAGCATCGAGTCGAAGCGCCAGGAGCTCGCCCCGGCATGACCGGCGTCTCGGCCGCGACCAGCACGCGGCTCGAGCGCTGGACCGCCGATCGCGTCGCCGACCGCCTCTGGGCGAAGGACGGCTCGTTGTGGGCGGAGTCGGGCAAGGCGCCGGCGGAGGTCGCGCGCTGGCTCGGCTGGCTCGATCTGCCGGAGACGATGACGGGGCGCATCGCCGAGCTCGAGCACCTCGCGCGTGACGTGCGCGAGGATGGCTACCGGCGCGCCGCGGTGCTCGGCATGGGCGGATCCAGCCTGGCACCGGAGCTCTTCAGCCGCGTCTTCGGGTGGGCAGGGGGGTCGGCGTCGGAGGCCGCCCTTGAGCTGCGGATACTGGACTCGACGCACCCCGACGCGGTGCGCGGCTTCCGGTCGTGGGCCGGCGAGCAGCGCACGCTGTTCTGCGTCAGCTCCAAGTCGGGCGCGACCACCGAGCCGATTGCCTTCCAGGCGTCCATGGGCGAGATCGCGCCCGCACTCGACTTCGTCGCCATCACCGATCCCGGCACGCCCCTCGCCGATCTCGCCCGCGCGCAGGAGTTCCGCACCATCGTCGACGCGCCGCCGGACGTGGGCGGCAGATACTCGGCGCTCACCGTGTTCGGGCTCGTGCCCGCCGTCCTGAACGGGGTGGACGTCGGCGGGCTGCTGGAGCGTGCGCGGCGGATGGCCGCCGCGTGCCGTGAGCCGGACGCTGCCGCCAACCCGGGCCTGCGGCTCGGCGCCGCGATGGGCGAGGCGGCGCTCGAGGGACGCGACAAGCTGACCGTGGTGATCTCACCGCGACTCGCCGCGTTCGGAGACTGGGTCGAGCAGCTCGTGGCGGAGAGCACCGGCAAAGGGGGACGCGGCATCGTGCCAATCGTGGGCGAGCCCATCGGCGATCCGGCCGCGTACGGGGAGGATCGCGTTGCGGTCAGCGTGCGGCTTGGGGACAAGGGGACCGATGGCCGGGACGATCTCATCGGCGAGATGCGCGGCCGCGGCAGCCTGATCGAGGAGATCGTCCTGTCCGACCCGCTCGACATCGGCGCCGAGTTCGTGCGCTGGGAGGTGGCGACAGCGGCCGCCGGAATCGTTCTGGGCATCGATCCCTTCGATCAGCCGAACGTCCAGGAGAGCAAGGACGCCACCACCGAGCTGCTCGAGACGTACCGCCGAACCGGGGCGCTGCCCGCTCCCGCGCCGCTCGTCAGCGAGCCGGGGATCTCGGTCAGCGCCGAAGCCGGGCCGCTCGGCGATACGCCGGTCAGCGTCTCGGGTGCCGTGTCCCTGCTCCTCTCGCTCCTTCAGCCGGGCCGGGACTACTTCGCGCTGCTCGCCTACCTCCCGCAGGACCGCGACACCGTCGAGCGGCTCCAGCGCATGCGGGCCCGGGTGCGTGACTCGGTGGGCGTGGCGACCACGCTCGGCTTCGGCCCGCGATTCCTGCACTCGACCGGGCAGCTGCACAAGGGCGGCCCCGACAGCGGGGTCTTCCTCCAGATCACGGCCGATCCGGCGAAGGACCTGCCGATCCCCGACTGGCCCGAATCGTTCGGTACGCTGATCGCCGCACAGGCGCTCGGGGACCTCGCGTCGCTCCAGGCGCGTGGTCGCCGCGCGATCAGGCTCCACCTGGCGGACCAGGGCGAAGGACTGGCGCGGCTCGAGGCGATGATGGAAGAGGCGTTGAAGGCGTGACTGAGGAGGAACCGATGCAGGTCGCGATCTGCGGGCTCGGGCGCATGGGCGCCGGGATGGCGCGCCGCGCCGCGCGCGGCGGGCACCCCGTCGTGGTCTGGAACCGGACCGAGCAGATCGCCACCGAGCTCGCCGCCGAGCCGGAGAACGAGGGCCGCACGACCGTCGCCGAGCCGCTCGGCCGGCTGCTGGAGCTCGTGCGCCCGCCACGGCACGCCCTCATCAGCGTTCCCTCCGGGCCGGCGACCGACGCGATGATCGAGCAGCTCGCCGGAATCCTCGAGCCGGGGGACGTGATCATCGACGCCGGCAACAGCCGATTCCATGACTCGCGGCGCCATGCCGCCGAGCTCGCCGAGAAGGGGATCGAATGGCTCGACATCGGCGTGTCGGGTGGCGTCTGGGGGCTCGAGGTCGGCTTCTGCGCCATGATCGGCGGCAAGCGGGAGGTCTTTGCGCGTTTCGAGCCCGTGATCCGGACCCTGGCGCCCGAGCATGGGTACCTCTATTGCGGCGACGCCGGTGCGGGGCACTACACCAAGATGGTCCACAACGGCATCGAGTACGGGATCATGCAGGCCTACGGCGAGGGCTTCGACATCCTCCACGCGTCGGACTACGACCTCGACCTCGCGGCGGTGGCGCGCATGTGGAACAACGGGTCGGTCATCCGCTCCTGGCTGCTGGAGCTGGCGGCGAACGCCTTCGAGCGCGAGGGCAATGAGCTCGAGAACGTTCATGGCTGGGTCGCCGATTCGGGGGAGGGCCGCTGGACCGTCGCCGAGGCGATCGATCACGACGTCCCGGCGCCGGTGATCACGCTCAGCCTGCTCCAGCGATTCCGCAGCCGGCGAGAGCCGGACAGCTACAGCGACCGCGTCCTGGCGGCGCTGCGCAACGAGTTCGGCGGCCACGCCATCAAGGGGCGCGAGTAGCCGATGGCCACGCGCGCGGCGGACGCCGATATGGCAGGCGAACGCCGGCGCACCCGTCCGCGCCCCGGCGGCACCGCGCCCGAGGCGCGCCCGAATCCGCTGCGCGAGGGCCTGCGGCTGGAGCGCATGGCCGAGCCCTGCACGATGATCATCTGCGGTGCCACCGGCGACCTCACCGACCGCAAGCTGGCGCCGGCCCTCTACAACACGCTCCTCGGCGGGTTCCTGCCGCCCGAGTTCACGGTCGTTGGCTTCGCGCGCCGCGAGCTGTCCGAAAAGGACTTCCGCGATCACCTGCTGGAGAGCATCAACGAGCACAGCCGCAACCGCCCGGTCAAGGACGCCATCTGGGAGTCGTTCGCCCGCGGAATCGAGTACCACCGGGGCGATCTCGACGATGCGGCGGCCTACGTCGAGCTGGCCAAGCGGCTCGACCGGATCGACCGTGACCGGGGGACCGCGGGCAATCGGCTCTTCTATCTCGCCGTTCCCCCGAACCTCTACCCGGAGATCGTCAACCAGCTCGACCGCGCAGGGCTGGCGGCGCCCGGTGCGCGGAGGCGAACGGGGTCGAAGCGCGGATGGACGCGGGTGATCATCGAGAAGCCGTTCGGCTGGGACCTCGCCAGCGCGCGGACGCTCAACCACGAGCTGGCCGAGGTGTTCGACGAGGAGCAGATCTACCGCATCGATCACTACCTCGGCAAGGAAACGGTCCAGAACATGGCCGTCTTCCGCTTCGGCAACGGCCTGTTCGAGCCGATCTGGAACCGCCGCTACATCGACTCGGTGCAGATCACCGTCGCCGAGACCGTCGGCGTCGAGGGCCGGGGCGAGTTCTACGACCAGACCGGTGCGCTGCGCGACATCGTGCAGAACCACGGCCTCCAGCTCATGGCGGTCTTCGCCATGGACCCGCCGGTCGAGTTCCATGCCGAGGACCTGCGAGACGAGAAGCTCAAGGTGCTGCGCGGCGTGAAGCCGATGTCGCCCGCCGAGGTTGCGGCCAACACGGTCCGTGGCCAGTACGTGTCGGGGTGGGTCGAGGGTGAGCGCATCAGTTCCTACCGCGACGAGCCCGAGGTGCGCCCGGACTCCGAGACCGAGACCTTCGTTGCGCTGAAGCTCGGCATCGACTCGTGGCGGTGGGCGGGGGTGCCCTTCTACATCCGCACCGGCAAGACGCTGCCCAGCCGAGTCACCGAGATCGCCGTGCAGTTCAAGCGTGCGCCGCTGACGCTCTTCGCGCGGGCCGGCGTCTCGCAGGTGGAGCCGAACGTCCTCGCCATCCGGGTGCAGCCCGACGAGGGGATCCTGCTGCGCTTCGGCGCCAAGGTACCGGGCCAGGGGCTCCAGATCCGAAGCGTGAACATGGACTTCCGCTACGGCGCGAGCTTCGCGGTGGACTCGCCCGACGCCTACGAGACGCTCCTGCTCGACGCGATGGTCGGAGACCCGAGCCTCTTCACCCGGGACGACGAGGTCGAGCGCGCCTGGGAGATCCTCGATCCGATCCTCACGGCCTGGGCATCGGGCGAGGGCGGCCCGCTCCACTTCTACGCCGCCGGGAGCTGGGGTCCGCCCGCCGCCGATGAGCTCCTGGAGCGAGAAGGGCGCACCTGGCGCAAGCCGTGACCCGTTCCCTCGGCCCGGCCGGCGACGAGCAATCCGTCCATCGCCGCCTCATGCGCTTCGGCGAGGCGGAGAGCCTCGCCACCCCGATGTGGGAGGAGCGAGACACGAGCGTCCATGCTGTCGCCGCTCACCTCGCCTCGCTGTGGGACGCGTCGGTCGCAGCCTCCGCCGATGCCGCCGATGCCGAGCCGGTGGTCGGGGAGAAGGGCATGCCGCACGCGCGCGCATCGGTCCTCAACCTCATCGTCACCGTCGTCGACGGCGAGGCAGCCGACCGGGTGGTGCACACGCTCATGGACCTCGGCGTACGCCACCCGTCGCGCGCGATCGTCCTCGTCCCGCAGCCCGGATCGGACGCCCACCCCATCGACGCGCGCATCAGCACGCACTGCCACGACGTGGCCACCGGCGGCGACCGCGTCTGCTACGAGGAGGTGGTGCTCACCGTGCGGGGCGATGCTGCCGCGCACCTCTCGGGCGTCGTGGCGCCGCTGCTGATTCACGATCTGCCAACAAGCGTCTGGTGGCCAGGCGATCCACCCTTCGCGGACCCGGTGTTTGACCAGCTGGTGGAGATGGGGGACCACCTCATCGTCGACTCGTCGGACTTCCGCGAGCTCCTCGACGGGCTCCGACGCCTCTCGAGCGTGCGGCGTCGCAGCGGCGTCGGCGACCTGGTCTGGGAGCGGCTTCGCTGGTGGCAGGAGCTCACCGCTCAGTTCTTCGACACGCCGCGCTTCCGCCGCTACCTGCCCAACCTGAGCCGGCTGCACATCCGCTACGCCACCGCTCCGGCCGCGTCGCGGCGAGCGGAGGACCACGAGGTTGCCCCCGGCGTCGCCGCGCCGATGTCACAGGCGCTGCTCTACGCCGGCTGGATCGCGACGCGCCTGGGGTGGCGGCGGCACCGGACGCTGGAGCCGCTCGCCGACGGGCGATTCCATCTTCGGCTCGAGGGCAGGTACGAGATGGTCGACCTGCTGGTGGAGCCGACGGAGACCGATACGGTGCGCCCCGGCGAGCTCCTCTCCGTCCGGCTGGCCTCGGTCGGCGAGGCCGGCGCCGCACAGTTCATCGTCGACCGGGATGGGGACGGCGCCACCGTCGCCACGAACGCGGACGGCATGACCGCACTGCTGCGCAGGGTGGCCATGGAGCCGCCGAGCGAGGCGGAGTTGCTGAGCTCGCAGCTGACCATGGACGTCGTGGACCCGCTCTACGAGGATGCCCTGCGGGCCGCCGCCATCCTCCTCGCATCGGCACGCGAGGCGGCCGCGTGACTCGCTTCACCGTTCTTCCCGACCCCGATGCCGTCGCGGTGGCAACGGCCGATCACTTCGTGGCGACGGTGCGCGGGGCGATCGAGGCCCGCGGCATCGCGCGAGTCGCTCTCTCCGGCGGCGGAACCCCGAAGCAGGTATACCCGCTGCTCCTCGAGCCGGCGCGCCGAGATGCGGTGGAGTGGAGCCGCGTCGAGTTCTTCTGGGGAGACGAGCGGGCGGTGCCGCCTGACCACCCCGAGTCGAACTTCGGTGTCGCGTTCGGGATGCTCATCTCGCAGCTGCCCGCGACCCGGCCGGATCGGGTCCATCGCATGCCGGCCGAGGCGCAGGACCTCGAGGCGGCGGCTCTCTCCCACGAGAGCGAGCTGCGTCTCGCGTTCGGCAGCCGGGCCGACGAGCCGCCCACCTTCGACCTCGTCTGGCTCGGCATGGGCCCCGACGGCCACACCGCCAGCCTCTTCCCGGGATCAGCGGCGCTCGACGAGCGCGAGCGATGGGTGGTGGCGAACTGGGCTCCCGGCCCGGAGGCATGGCGCATGACGCTCACCTTCCCGGTCCTCGAGGCCGCCCGCCACGTCATCATGGTGGTCACCGGCTCGGACAAGGCGGAGGCAATCGCCCGCATCCGTGCCGGGGACCGCGAGCTTCCCGCGGCCTGCGTGAGGGGACCCGCCGTGGAGTGGATCATCGACGCAGCGGCGGCGGGCGAGGCCGAGTGACGCCCCTGGTCTGGCTGGCGCTGGCCGCCGGCGCCGGCCTGAGCGCCTGGCTCGTGGCCTGGCCGGCGGTGAAGAGCTATCGATCCCGCGAGGCCCGCGACCTCAACGCGGAGCGTTATCTCGCCTGGCGAGGGCGCGCCCGGCCACGCGTCGCGGGCGGGTCTCTGCGGGAGGGGATGACCGGCGCCGAGCGGCGGAGGATCGTGATCGGCTCGCTGCTGGCGGCGGCCGCCGTCGCTACCGTGCTCATCTTCTTCCTGAACAGTTGAGCCGATGCGGGTCGAGCTGCTGTATGCCGAGGATGATCCGGCCTCGATGCCCGCACGCCAGAACCTCGTCGAGGTGCTCACCGAGGACGCGTTCGAGACGCCCATCCAGATGATCGCGGTGGCCACCGACGCCGACGCGGAGCTGCTCGGCATGCGCGGCTCGCCCACCATCCGCATCGACGGGTCGGATATCGACCTCGATTGGCAGGGGCCGATCGGCCTCGAGGCCCGCGAGTACCCAGCAGATGACGGCACGACCGGCCCCGTGCCCGGCAAACGGCTCATCCGGCGCGCCGTGGAGCGTGCCCGCGGATGGGGCCACGGGCGGCGCGGCTGACCATGCTGTCGACCGCGCTGCGCGCCTTCTTCCTGTGGCTTGCCGATCGGCGCTGGGTGGCGCACCTGGCACTGCGGACTCCCCTGCTGCGCCGGATGCCGCTGCGGTTCGTGGCGGGCACGACGCTCGACGAAGCCGTCGCCGCCGTGCGGGCCCTCGAGGCGAGCGGCGCGATGGCCACGCTCGACGTGCTCGGTGAGGCGGTGCATGACCGAGCGTCGGCCGACCGGGCCGCTGCCGCCTACGTCGCCGCCATCGAGCGCATCGCCGCGGAGGGGCTGGATGCCAACGTCAGCCTCAAGCTGACCCAGATGGGCCTCGACGCTGGCGTCGAGGAGTGCCTTGCCGTCATCGCGCCGGTGGTGGACGCCGGCGGGCGGCACGGCATCTTCACCCGGATCGACATGGAGTCATCGGCGTACACCGAGCGCACGCTCGAGGTCGTCGCGCGCCTGCGCGCCGACGGCCACGACGTCGGACCCGTCATCCAGTCCTACCTGCTCCGCTCGCCGGCGGACGTCGAGGTGCTGGCCGCCGGGCGCGTCAGGACGCGCGTCTGCAAGGGCGCGTACCTGGAGGGAGCGGACGTGGCCCACCAGGACCGGGCCGCCGTCGGGGACGCCTTCGTGGCGCTCTGCACGCGGCTACTCGATGCCGACGCGTACCCGGCCATCGCGACGCACGACCCGGAGATGATCGAGCGCGTGGCAGCCGCGGCCCGCGAGCGAGGCATCGGGCGCGACCGCTTCGAGTTCCAGATGCTCTACGGCATCCGGCGTGACCTCCAGCGTCGCCTGCTGGCCGGGGGCTATCGGCTCCGCATATACGTGCCGTATGGCACCGAGTGGTATCCGTACTTCATGCGGAGGCTCGCGGAGCGGCCGGCGAACGTGCTGTTCGTGCTGCGCAGCGTGTTCGGGGAGCGGTCGTAGGGCCATCGGACCCCGGAGCCGCGCGCGGCGTAGACTGGAACGTCCAACCATGTCTGCCAGCAAGCGCCCGAGCACCTCGAGCCTCCGGCGATATCTCACCTCGCGGCCCTACGTGGCGGTCGCCGACATCCGCCGCCGCTTCGCCCTCGAGCCCGATGCCATGAGCCTGGTCAGCCGGAACGGCACGAGCGCGTACATCGGCCTGCCGGATCGCGAAGCGGCCAAGCTCGAGGACCTGTGGCGCCGAGACGAGGTGGGCGTGGAGCTCTCCGTGGAGGTCAACGCACCGGTCGTCGTGGGCGTCTACCCGATGCGCCTCGCCCGCTTCGTCATGGACCAGCAGATGAGCAACGGCAACGGGTTCGGCCACCACGTCCCGAGTGCCGAGGTCGCGCATGGCGTGGTGGCACACGGAGAGGTCGCACACGGAGAGGTCGCACACGGAGAGTCGCCTGAGCGGTGAGGGTTGCGGCGGTCATCAGGGACCTCATGCTCTTCAGCCGCATCGAGGCGGCGGCTGCCGTCGGCGGGGCATCCCTCCTGCGCGCCGACGCGCCGGGCGACGTTCCTCTGGAGCCACCGCCTGACCTCGTGCTCGTCGACTGGTCGGACCGCTCACCTGCCTGGGCCGATGCGCTTCGCGCCTGGCGCGCGGCCGTCCCCGCCGCCCGCGTGATCCTCTTCGGGCCGCACACCGACCTCGAGGCGCACGCCGCCGCCCGCGAGGCGGGGCTCGGACCGATGTGGGCGCGCTCGAAGCTCGTCGCGGAGCTGCCGAGCCTGATGCGCGGCTAGCCGCGGGCCGTCGCGACCTGCCCCTCCGGCGTGTCGCGGACCTCGACGCCCATGGCCGCCAGGTCGTCACGGAGAGCATCGGCGGCCGCGAAGTCCCTGGCGGCGCGCGCCGCGGCACGTCGCTCGAGCAGCTCGCTGGCGCCCTCTGGCAGCGGCTCGTCCGCGGGGGCCGCCCCCAGGTCCAGCCCGAGGACGCGGTCAAAGTCGTGGAGGAGCGCGCCCCGCTGCGGACCCGTCAGATCTGCGGTGGCCGCCACCTCGTGGGCGATGGCCAGCGCTTTCGGGGTCGCGAGGTCGTCGGCGATGGCAGCGGCGAAACGCGCTCGGTAGCTCGCCATCGGCTCGGCGGCCAGGTCGACGGGCTCATCCGGTCCGGTCGCGGCGCGGCGGAGACGCGCCAGGCCGGACGCGGCGGCATGCATCGCATCGGCGGTGAAGTCGAGCCGTGAGCGGTACTGCGCCGTCAGCGCCAGGTATCGGAAGACGAGCGGCTCGTGGCCCTTGGTCGGCAGCTCGGTGACACGGATGAAGTTGCCGGCGCTCTTCGCCATCTTCGCGTCGTTGAGCGTCAGGAACTCGCCGTGCATCCAGATGCTCACGACCTCGTGGCCCAGCGCCCCCTCAGACTGCGCGATCTCGTCCTCGTGGTGAGGGAACTTGTTGTCGATGCCGCCGGTGTGGATGTCGAACCGCTCGCCGAGGTGCTTGAGGCTCATCGCCGAGCACTCGATGTGCCAGCCGGGAAACCCTTCTCCCCATGGCGACGGCCACTTCATGAGCCGGTTCGCGCCCGCACGCTTCCAGAGGGCGAAGTCCTCCGGATCGCGCTTGTCGGCCTCGACCTCGACGCGGTGACCGGCATGCATCTGGTCCAGCCGCTGTCCCGACAGCTTCCCGTAGCCGGAGAACTCGGAGACGTCGAAGTAGACGGTGCCATCGACCTCGTAGGCGAGCCCGCGTTCGATGAGCGTGCGGGTCATGTCGATCATCTCGGGGACGTGGTCGGTCGCCTTCGGGTAGACGTCGACCGGAAGGATGTTGATGGCCGCCTCGTCCTTGAGCCAGGCATCGGTGTAGAACTGCGCAAGCTCGGCGGGCGACTTGCCCTCCTCGGCGGCGGAGGCCTCGATGCGGTCCTCGCCAGCGTCGAACGTGTCGTCGCGCATGTGCCCCACGTCGGTGATGTTCTTCACGTGGCGCACCTCGTAGCCGAGGTACTCGAGCGATCGGCGCAGCAGGTCGGCGAAGAGGAACGACCGCAGGTTGCCGATGTGCGCGTACCTGTAGACCGTTGGGCCGCAGGTATAGATCGTGACGAGGCCGGGGGTGACCGGCACGAGCGGCTCCGTGCTGCGGGTCAGCGAGTTGTGCAGGCGGACCTGCGGATGGGGAGCCGTCATGGCCCGGCGATTGTACCGAGCGTGGTCCGCACTACCATGGCGGCCCATGCCGCAGCGCGATGCCTCCGACGAGTTTCCCCTGGCGCTCGGCGAGGAGCCGCGCTTCTGCCCTGCCTGCGGCAGGCCGGTCGAGGCGCGGACGCTCGAGGCGGATCACCGGCCGCGGCTGGTCTGCCCGGAGGGCCACGTCACGTGGCGCAACCCGCGGATGGTGGTCGGCACGCTGCCGGTCCAGTCGGGGCGCGTGTACCTGGCGCGTCGGTCGATCGAGCCCGGTGCCGGCCGATGGACCTATCCCGGCGGCTTCCTGGAGATCGGCGAGGCCGCGCAGGAGGGTGCGCGCCGCGAGACCGAGGAGGAGACCGAGCTGCTGGTCGAGGTGGGGCGGCTCATCGGCGTCTACTCGCGTCCGCATGCCGGTGTGGTCACGGTCGTCTACGAGGCCTCCGTGGTCGGCGGCCGCCCGGAGCCCGCGGCAGAGACGACTGACGTGCGCGCCTTCGGGCCAGATGAGATCCCGTGGGACGAGCTCGCCTTCAGCACCGTCGAGAGCGCGCTGCGCGACTGGGTTGCGTCGCTTCCCGGACGCGGGCCGCGGTTTGTGCCCGAGCTGTGGGTCGAGGGTGACCCCGCGGACTAACCGCGCGGCTGCTGCGTCGTTACCAGCCTCGGGAAATTGGCTGCCCCAGGCGACCGTTGTTTCCAGACGGCGGAAAGAGAGGCATCTGCGCTGCCGAGCATGACCGTCTCTTCCTATGGCTGGCAATTGCATGCCCCGCGCAGGGGATCCCCCGACGCAATTTCCCGGGTGTGGGAACAGGCAGGCCGCCGGTCTGGCCGTCACTCGTAGCGGCTGAAGACCGCCACCGCGTTCTGACCGCCGAACCCGAAGCCGTTGACGATGGCGACGTCCACCGAAGACGTGCGCGCGACGTTCGGCACGTAATCGAGATCGCACTCCGGGTCGGGCGTCTGAAGGTTGATCGTCGGCGGGACGACACCGTCGCGGATGGCGAGGATGGCGGCCAGCGCGGACATCGCCCCGGCCGCCCCGAGGGTGTGGCCGAGCATGCTCTTGTTGCTGCTCACCGCCAGCCGATCGGCGTGCTCGCCGAACGCCGCGCGGATGGCGCGCGTCTCGGTAGCGTCGTTGAGCGGCGTGCTGGTGCCGTGCGCCGCCACGTACTGCACGTCCGCCATCTCGAGGTGCGCATCGGCGACGGCTCGCTGCATCGCCCGCGCCGCGCCGCGGCCGGACGGCTCGGGCGCCGAGATGTGGAACGCGTCGGCCGTCAGGGCGCCGCCGGCAACCTCGGCGAGGATGGGAGCGCCACGCGCCTCGGCGTGCTCGGCCGCCTCGACGACCACGACGCCCGCCGCCTCCCCGAACACGAAGCCGTCGCGGGTCGCGTCGAACGGCCGCGATGCGCGCGTCGGGTCGTCGTTGCGTTTCGAGAGCGCTCCCATGTTGGCGAGGGCGGCGAAGGCGATCGGCATGATCGCGCTCTCGGTGCCGCCGGCGATGACCACCTCGGCGTCGCCGTGCTCGATCAGCCGCTGCGCCTCGACGAAGGCCTGCACCCCGGATGCGCAGGCGGCGACGGACGTGATGACGGGGCCGCCGATCCCGTTCTGGATGCTGATCTGGCATGCCGCCATGGAGGGCGACAGCATCGGCACCATGAAAGGGCTGACGCGCTTGCCGCCATGCTCCAGGTAGGTCGCCTCGCCGGTGGCCACCTCCTCGAGCCCCCCGCCACCGGTGTTCACGACGACGGCGATGTCGTCGCGGTTGTGATCGCCGATCTCGAGGCCCGAGTCATCGATCGCCTGGCGGGCGGCCGCCACGGCAAGCTGCGCGAATCGGCTCATGCGACGCGCCTGCTTGAAGTCCATCCAGCCGCGGGGCTCGAAGTCCTTTACCTCCGCCGCGATGCGCACCTCGAGGTCCGAGGCATCGAAGTGCGTGATCGGCCCGACGCCCGAGACGCCGGCGACGAGGTTGGACCAGAAGGTGGGGACGTCATTGCCGACCGGGGTGACCGCGCCGAGCCCCGTGATGACGGCGCGGCGGCGTGGGTCGCGGGTCACGCGTCGACGCGGCGGAAGATGACGGTGCTGTTGTGCCCGCCGAGCCCCATCGAGTTCGAGAGGGCAACGCGGACGTCCGCGGCGCGCGCCTCGTTCGGGACGTAGTCGAGCGTCAGCTCCGGATCGGGGTGCCGGTAGTTGATGGTGGGCGGGATGCAGCCGGTCGCGATCGTCTTGACGCAGACGAATGCCTCGATCGCTCCGGCAGCGCCCATCGCGTGTCCGGTCATCGACTTCGTGCTGCTGACGGCCAGGCGGTCGGCGTGCTCGCCGAAGACGTCGCGGATGGCCATCGTCTCGAACCGGTCGTTGAGCGGTGTGCTCGTGCCGTGGGCGTTGATGTAGTCCACCGCCTCCGGGCCGATGCCAGCACGCTCGAGCGCGGCGCGCATCGCGCGCTGGTTGCCCTCGCCGCGCTCGGCCGGGGCGGCCATGTCGAAGGCATCGGCGGAGGAGCCGTAGCCGATCACCTCCGCGATCGGCGTCGCGCCCCGCGCCAGCGCATGCTCGAGCTCCTCGAGCACCAGCACGGCTGATCCCTCGGAGACGACGAACCCGTCGCGGGTGGCGTCGAACGGGCGCGAGGCCATCGGCGCGCTGTACTCGCCGGTGTCGGGGTCGCGCGGCGTGCCGAGCGCCCGCATCTGGCCGAAGCCGGCGAAGGCGAGCGGCACCAGCGGCGCCTCGGTGCCGGCACCGAGCATGATGTCCGCCTGGCCGCGCACGATCGCCTCCATCGCCTCGCCGATGGCGTGGCCGCCGGTGGCGCAGGCGCTCACCACCGCCATGTTCGGCCCGCGCAGGCCGAACTGGATGGCGACCTGGCCCGATGCCGAGTCGGGGAGCATGTGCGGCAGCATGAACGGCGAGACGCGCCGCGGGCCGCGCTCGAGGAGTGTCCTGTGACCGTCGAGCATGATCCCTATGCCGCCGATGCCGGTGCCGAACACCATCCCGAAGCGGTCGGCGTTGACGCCGCTGACGCGACCGTCGTCCCCGAGCAGGCCGGCGTGGCGAAGGGCCTCTCCGGAAGCGGCGACCGCGAAGTGCGTGTTGCGGTCGTGGCGCCGCGCGTCCTTCGCGTCCATGTACTCGGTCGCGTCGAAGCCCTTCACCTCGCCCGCGACGTGGATCTCAAAGGGCGTTGGATCGAAGAGCGTGATGTCGGCGATGCCCGACCGACCGGCGACGAGGGCGTCCCAGCTGGCCTCCGCGCCGATGCCGACCGGGGTGACGGCCCCGAGGCCGGTCACGACCGCGCGGCGCGCGCTCACCCCTCGGGCTCTCGCAGGAGCTCGCGCCACGTCGGCTCGCCCGGTCCGTCCACCGGATGCGTGCGGGCCTCCGGGCTGATACGTCGGATCAGGCCCGAGAGCACTCGCCCCGGGCCGATCTCGACGAAGTCGGTGACGCCGTCTGCGACCATGCGCCGCACCGCGGCTGTCCACTGCACACCGTGCACGAGGTGCTCGGCGAGCTCCGTGCGCAGCCCGTCGGCGGTGTTGATGAGGGTGGCGTGCACGTTGCCGAGCATCGGCACGTTGGGATCGCGGAAGGGGACCAGTGCGAGGATGCGGGCGAACTCGTCGCGTGCGCGGCGCATGAGCGGGGAGTGGCTTGCGACGCTCACGGTCAGGCGCACGGCCTTGCGCGCGCCGACGGTCCGGCTCATCTCGAGGGCGAAGACCAGGGCCGGGATGACGCCCGACAGGACGATCTGCCCGGGCGCGTTGGCATTGGCGACGCTGATCTCGCCGTGCTCGCGTGCCGCGTCCACGATCTCGCTCACCTGCTCGTCGGACAGGCCCACCACGGCGCCCATGCCGCCCTCGATGCCGCGCTCCTGCATGATCCGGCCGCGCTCCCGGACGAGGCGCAGCGCATCGGCATAGTCGATCGCATCGGCGGCGACGGCGGCGGCGTACTGGCCCGCCGAGTGGCCGGCGAGCGCGCTGGGAGTGATGTCGGTGCCCGCCTCGCGCGCATCGGCCTTCATGGCCTCGAGGAAGGCGACGCTGGTTGCCAGGATTGCCGGCTGCGCGTTGATCGTTCGGTCGAGCTCATCGGCAGGTCCCTGGAGGATGAGCCGGGTGAGCGGGATGCCGAGCGCCGCATCGGCGCGCGCGAAGGCGGCTGCGGCCTCCGGAGAGCGTTCGACGAGCTCTGCGGCCATCCCGACGTACTGGGAGCCCTGGCCGGGGAAGACGAAGGCGATCGAGCGCTGCGGAGGGGCAGCGGCAGCATCGGTCTGGTGGGGCATGACTCAAGCGTGGACGGGTATTCGCGCGAGTATACCGTCGGGTGCCCCGAGTCCCTCTCTCGGCCGCCGGGCTATCAGCCCCGCGTCACGTACCTCGACACCACCTCGGCAAGCACCGGAAGCCCGAACGCGAGCGCGCTCACCGGCACCCGCTCGTCGTGCCCGTGGAAGAGGGAGAGGAACGGCACGTCCGGCCCGAGCCGCAGCGGGGCGAATCCGTAGCATGGGATGCCGAGCTCGACGAGCGCCTTCGCGTCGGTCCCGGGCGTGATCATCATCGGCACCGAGCTCGCCTCAGGATCCGCGCTGCGCAATGCGTCGTGCATGAGCGTCACGATCTCCGCGTCCGCCGGCCACTCGACCGCCGGCAGGCTGACGACGGCCTCGACCGTGGCGTTCTCGCCGACGACCTCCTGGAGGTGCCGCAGCAGCTCGCCCTGGTCCGTCCCGGGGAGCGTCCTGACATCCACCTCCGCCTCCGCTGTCCCCGGGATGACGTTCACCTTCTTCCCGGCTCGCAGCACGTTCGGGGTGACGGTGTCGCGGAGCATGGCGTCCAGGGAGCGGCGCATGACGGGATCCGCGACCGAGCGCTCGAGGGCCGCGGTGGCCGCGACAGGATCCTGCTCCGCCAGGCGTGCGACCTCCTCGAGCCCGAGTGCGGCGAGGAACTCGGCGACCGCCGGCAGGACGCGGCCGGGGCGTCGCGCCTGGTCCTCCGCCAGGGCCGTGACCGCCGCCGCGAGCTTCACCGCGGCGTTGTCCGCGTGTGGCATCGAGCCGTGGCCCGGTGTGCCGGTCGAGCGCAGCCGCGTCCACACGATGCCCTTCTCCGCGACCTGGATGGCGTAGAAGCGCCGGTCGCCGAGCGTGATCGAGTAGCCGCCGACCTCGTTGATGGCCGCGGCCGCGGGACGCCCATCGGCGTCGGTGAAGAGCTCCGGCCGCCGCGCGACGAGGCCGCGCGCCCCGTGGCTGCCGCCCGCCTCCTCGTCCGCCACCGCCACGAAGATGACGTCCCGCCGCAGGTCCGCGCCCGCGCGTTTGAGCGCCAGCATCACCCCCAGCTCCATGGCGACCATGTTCTTCATGTCGACGGCACCCCTGCCCCACACGACGCCGTCGACCAGCTCAGCGCCGAACGGGTCGCGGGTCCACGACTCGGCGTCGACCGGCACCACGTCGATGTGGCTGAGCAGGATCAATGGTGGCTCCGTGGCCTGACCGGTGGCGCGCAGCCGGGCGAAGCAGCTCCCGCGGCCGGGGGTCAGCTCCACGACTTCCGTCTCGATCCCGTCCCCGCCGAGGACGTCGGCGCAGTAGCGGGCGGCGGCAGTCTCCGCGCCGGTCGTGTCGCGGCCCGCAGCGGTGTCGGCGACGCCCGGCGGGTTCACCGACGGGATGCGGATCAGCGCGCGCAGATCCTCGACGCAGCGGTCCAGGTCGAGATGGGCGCGGAGGTCGGCTGCCATGCGGCTACGGTAGCCTGGCCAGGTCGTGCGGGTCGTGGCCCACCGTCTCGATACATCGACCGGATCTCACGCGCGGCGGTTCCTGCGCTGCGTTCGCGCGGTACATCGAGCGCCGGTACGCACGAGGAGCCTTCGTGCGTGCAGCTCACGCTCCTCCACGCTCGCCACATCGTCAGATTCGCCCGCCGCCTCGGCTTCCGGTGAAGTCCTTCCGATGGATCGAGCGGCATACGCGGGCCGTCTCGAGCTCTACGGGAACTTCAGATCTCCGGCATCCACGCTCGATGGCCGATTGGCCTTCCACCGGGGCGCGGACGGACTTCCCGTGCGATCGCCCGCGAGGCGCATCGTCACCAGCCACGCCAGCGGCAGCTCGGCGGCCAGGAGCGCCAGCGCCACGATCAGCAGCACCGGTAGCTGGAGCGCCAACCCGGAAATGGCCAGCGCCCACAGGAAGAACAGGTGGATGGCGGCGCGCGTGACGAACGTGAGCCGAATGTCCAGGATCGCGGTCGCCTGACCGTCCGGACGGCCGCGGTCGGGTCCCCACATGCCCCAGGCCGCGGTCCCCAGGAAGACCGCGAAGGTGATGAGGAACAGGAGCATGCCACCGCCCGGCGTGGGGTCGATCAGCGGCTGGAGGATGGTGAAGGGCACGAGGCTCAGCAGCAGGATGGCGAAGGCGGGGATGGGCACGAGCAGCTGAGCCCACTCGAGCCTCGAGCCGGGAGCGGCCCGTTCGCGCAGCCAGCGGGTGAGCAGGCTGAACCCGAAGGTCACGAACAGCCACGCGTAGAAGTTGCCGGCCGGAACGCCGAACCACGCCGCCTCGGCGGACAGCGGCGTGCCCGTCACGTGGTCGCGCCAGGTCCACAGGCCAATGCGGATCGCAATGGCATCGAAGGCGAGGTCGAGCATGATCGCGAGCACGCTGTCGGAGAACGGAGCCCATCGGCGCCGGACGCCGAGCGCGTCGGTGATGCGCATGGCTCCCGCGATGATGACCGCCCAGGTGAGGCCGATGACGAGCGGCGCCCGGTCGATTGCGAGCACGAACCCAGGTGCGTACTCGTATGTGCCGAAGATGAGCTGGTCGCCCTCCTCGAGGAGCAGGCCGAACATCGCCGCGCTCGCGAGCTCGAGGAATGGCATCCGGCCGCGCCGCAGGGCCAGCCAGGCGGCCAGCGCGAAGAAGACGGCAGCGGCCAGCTCCAGCGCGAGGAAGAGGGGGTCCATGGGCCGCCGATGATATCGGCCCTGACCGTCCCTCGCCCTCAGGCGTCTCCACGGGCCGCTGCCCGGCCGGGTGGTGGACGGAACGCGAGGATCACTGCGCCTGCGGCCAGCACCGCCACGATCGCGAAGACCTGGGCGGCGGCGATGTCGACGCGCGACCACAGCTGGGCCGCCCCCAGTGCGCCGATGACGATCCCACCGTTCGAGATGCCGCTCACGATCCCGAAGGTGCGGCCGCGCCGGCGCTCGCCTGCGACGTCGGCAAGCAGCGCGAACCAGGACGCGTTGTAGCCGGTGATGCCCGCGCCGGCCAGCGTCGCGAGCCCGAAGGTCGCAGCCTGGGGCAGGCCGAGCACCAGGCCGAGTGAGAACCCCGCGATCGGCAGCGTCGAGAGTGCCGCGACCGGGCGGCGTCCGTAACGATCGGCCAGGTGGGCGATCGGCGGACCGAGCAGGATGCTTCCCGCCCCGAAGAACGAAAAGGCGATGCCGATCTCTAGTGTCGACCAGCCGAGACGCTCGGTCGCCATCGGCGCGCGCCAGCGACAGCGGGCTCGAGGCGCTTCGGGCGCGGCAGGAAGAGGGTCCCGACGAATGCGATCGCGCTCGTGACGGCCACGATGACGAACGGGGCGCGCAGTCCGCCGATTGCCGCCGCCAGGCCACCGACCGCGGGGCCCGCGACCGATCCCGCCGACTGCCCCGCGGAGATGATCCCGTTGGCGAACGCGCGACGGGCGGGATGTGTCACCTCGGTCACGTAGATGCGCTCCGACACGAGCATCGCGCCGCCGCCGAAACCGGCGAACGATCGCCAGGCGAGGAGCCACGGAGCGGCGGCCGATGTCGCGATGAGCGCGTTCATCGCCGCGTACAGGCCGAGGCCGCCGCTCATGAATCGGCGCGAGCCGAACCGGTCGGTCAGAAACCCGGTGCCAAGCTGGCCGATGGCGTTCGTGATGGCGAACGAGGCCGTCAGCAGGCCCAGGACGAACGGCGTGGCGCCCAGCTCGCTGGCGAAGAGCGGCAGGAGGGGCAGCATGACCGAGATCCCGACCTGGCTGATGAAGCCGATGAATGCCAGGAGCGCCAGCGCCGGATCGAGGCCGCTGGTGAGGGTCGCCACGCGTGAGAAGGCCGAGCGCGCGGTCACACGCCGATGCTATCGCGCCTCCGGCTCTTCCGGGGCATCGCGCGGGTGCCGCGTAGAATCGCCCGATGGCCACAGAGGTGCGCGCCGGGCACGATCCGATCTACGTCGCCGGACGCTTCGAGGAGGCGGGGACGCCGCTCGAGGTCCGCAATCCCGCCACCGGCAACCTGGTCGGCACGACGTTCCAGGCCGGCACGGACGAGCTGGAGCGCGCGACGGCGGCCGCGGTCAGTGCCTTCGAGCAGACGAAGCACCTGGCGAGCTACGAGCGACGGGACGCCCTGGCGCACGTGGCGACCTGCATCGAGCGCGACGCGGACGAGCTCGCCACGCTGCTCAGCGCCGAGTCCGGCAAGCCGATTCGCGACGCCCGCGCCGAGGTGGCACGCGGAGGGCTGACGTTCCGCACCGCGGCGGAGGAGGCGCTGCGCATCAATGGCGAGTGGCTGCCGCTCGACTGGTCTGCCGCGAACCGAGGCCGGCACGGGATCGTTCGGCACTACCCCATCGGCCCCGTGGCCGGCATCAGCCCGTTCAACTTCCCGCTCAACCTCGCCGCGCACAAGGTCGCGCCGGCCATCGCCGCGGGGTGCAGCATCGTGCTCAAGCCCCCGTCGAAGGATCCCCTGAGCATGCTGCGCATCGCGCGCTACATCGACGAGACCGACCTGCCGCCCGGCGCGGTCAGCATCCTGCCCATGGATCGGCCCACCGGAGACCGGATGGTCTCGGACGATCGGTTCAAGCTGCTCAGCTTCACCGGCTCGCCTTCCATCGGCTGGAAGATGAAGGCCGATGCCGGCAGGAAGAAGGTCGTCCTCGAGCTGGGCGGCAACGCGGGCGCCATCGTGGACGAGACCGCGGACCTCGACTGGGCGGCGGATCGGCTGGTGTACGGCGCCTTCGCCTATGCCGGGCAGGTGTGCATCAGCGTCCAGCGCATCTACGTCGTGCGCGAGATCTACGACGAGTTCGAGCGTCGCTTCATCGAGCGTGTCGGCCGGGTGCAGATGGGAGATCCGCTCGACCCCGAGACGGACCTGGGGCCGATGCTCGACGAGGCGGCGGTGGAGCGGACCGAGGGCTGGGTGAGCGAGGCGATCACGGACGGTGCGCGCGCCCTGGTTCGAGGTGAGCCGAACGGCCGCTGGTTCGGTCCGACGGTCCTCGTGGACGTGCCGCGGGACGCGGCCATCTGCGCCGAGGAGGCCTTCGCGCCGGTCGTCAACCTCTTTTCGGTCGACACCTTCGCCGATGCGCTGCGCGAGATCAACGACTCGCGATTCGGGCTCCAGTGCGGTGTCTTCACCTCGTCGCTCGAGCGGACGCTCGCCGCGCACGACGAGCTGGAGGTCGGCGGCGTGATCGTCAACGACGTTCCCACGTGGCGCACGGACTCGATGCCATACGGCGGCGTCAAGGACTCCGGACTGGGTCGCGAAGGGCTGCGCTGGAGCATCGCCGACATGACCGAGCCGCGCCTCCTCGTCTTCGCCCGCGGCTCGTGACGGCGGTGGACGCCGCGACGCCGTTCGCGCGGGTGATGCGTGCCGATGAGCTGCGTGACGGCGAGCTCGTCCCGGTCCTCATCGACGGGACGCCCGTGGTCCTCGTCCGCCACGCCGGTGAGTTCTTCGCGGTCCAGAACAACTGCTCGCACCGCGACTTCCCGCTGTCCGAGGCGGGGTTCGACCCGCGGGACGGCGTCCTCGTGTGCGCCTGGCACGGAGGCTGTTTCGACGTGCGCAGCGGAGCGGCGGTGGTGCCGCCCGCCGTGGACCCGGTCGAGACGTTCCCCGTGCGGGTCAGCGGCGGTTGGGTCGAGATCGGCCTCACCGGGAGCCTGGCCCGAGAGCGAGGGGCGGCGTAGCCAGCACGTGTCGATCGACGCTCTCCCGTTCGTGAACTGGATCTTCTGGGCGGCGCTGTCGGCCGGAACGCTGCTCGTCGTCGGCCTGATCGAGGTGGCCGGGGGCACCACGCGGGGCTATCGGCTCTTCATGGCGTGGCTGGTGCTCGTGCTCGCCGCGGTCCTGGTCGCCAGCGAGCTGTCGCTGCCGACCGGCGTGGAAGCGGGATCGACCGAAGCCCTCCGCCGTCCGCTGGTGCTCGCCTTCGCCGCCGGCTCGGTGGCCTACCTCGTCGCGTCGATCGCCCGGTGGCCGCGCGCCGGCGTCGCCATCGGGTCTGCGATGGTCGGCCTCGCGGCGCTCGTGGTGCTGGCCGTCGGAGGCGGCACCCGCAGTGCGCCGCTGTTCGCCGCGCAGGTCGTCATCGCCGCCCTCGCGCTCGGCGCGGTGAACGCGGCCATGCTGCTCGGCCACTGGTACCTCGTCACGCCACGCCTGTCTCCGGCGCCGCTGCGGCGGATGATGTGGCTCCTCTTCGGGAGCCTCGTGCTCCAGGGGCTGGCGTTCGCGGCTGCCCTGGTGGTGGTCGGCACGGACGCGCTCGTCGGCGGCCTCGGCTGGCTGACGTGGCTGCGCCTGGCCGTCGGAGTGCTCCTGCCCATCGTCGTGACGGTGCTCGCGCTGAAGGCCTCGCACGCCCCGTCGCTCCAGGCGTCGACCGGCCTGCTCTACATCGGCCTGGCGCTGGTGATGGCGGGATCGATCGCCGGGGCGAGCATCAGCTACCTCACCGGGGTCCCGGTCTGACCGTGCTCGTCACTGTTCGCACCTTCGCCTCGCTGCGCGAGCTTTCGACTGTCCGATGCGAGCTGACGCTCGCCGAAGGCTCCACGCTCGCCGATGCCTGGACCGAGCTCCTGGGCCGCTTTCCGCGTATCGAGCCGCACCGCCCGTACGTGCGCGCCGCCCGCAACGGTGCCTACGCCGGCTGGGAGGAACCGCTGGCCGATGGCGACGTCGTGGCCTTTCTGCCGCCGGTGAGCGGAGGCTCGTCGGGCCTGACCGACGGGCCGATCGACGTCGCCGCGCTCGAGGCCTCGGTCGCGAGGCCGGGACACGGTGCCGTGCTCACCTTCGTCGGGCGAGCCCGGGATGCGTCCGATGACGGCAGGGCGGTGACCGAGCTCGAGTACGAGGTCTTCGCGGAGATGGCGGTGCCGGTTCTCGACGAGATCATCGGCGAGGCGGAATCTCGCTTCGGCGTGGCTGTCGCGGTCGTCCATCGGTTCGGGGTCGTCCCGGTGGGTGAGGCCGCGGTGGCGATCGTCAGCGCGGCGGCGCACCGCGCGGAGGCGTACGAGTCGAATCGGTTCGTCATCGAGGCGATCAAGGAACGCCTGCCGATCTGGAAGCGCGAGCGCTTCGCCGACGGCAGCGAGTGGAAGCGGGCGGGAGCCTGATCCGCCGCCTCGCATTCGTGGCCGGATGGGCAGTTGTGGGCTTCGTGGCGCTCATCGGCATCGAGTTCCTGCTCCTCGGGCGCCGCGAGTTCCTCCCGTCCGATCCCGGCTACGTGGTGGACTCGCGCGTGGGGCCGGGCGGCGGCGCGATCGGCGATCCGGTGCGGCTGGCGGTGCTCGGTGACTCGACCGTCGCCGGCGTCGGGTCGCCGACCGAGGCCGAGTCGCTGGCCGTCCTCATCGCGGAGCGAGTGAGCGAGGCGAGCGGCCGCGCGGTGCAGGTCACGGGCTTCGGCGTCTCGGGAGCGCGGACCGGCACGCTGACGGTCGACCAGCTTCCGCGCGTCGGGAGCGCGTTCGACGCGGTCGTCCTGGTGATCGGGTCAAACGACGCGACGCACGCCACGCCGTGGTGGACGCTGCGCAGCCAGACGGTGGAGATGCTCGAGCGAGCGACCGCATTGGGAGCGCCCGTCGTCCTGGCCGGCACGCCGCGCTTCAGCGGCACCGAGATCATCCCGGAGCCGCTGCGCACCATGGTCGATCGCTACTCCGGCGTCCTGCGTGGCGAGCAGCGGGCCGCGGCCGACGCGGTTCCGGGCGTGCGCTTCGTGGACCTCGCCGCCGAGGCGAGCCCGCGCTTCGAGGGCGTGCCCGAGGCGACCAGCTCCGACGGGTTCCACCCTTCGCCGATCGGTTACGGCTTCTGGGCCGATGCCATCGCGCCGTCCGTCGTGGAAGCGCTCGCTGACGAGGGCTGAAGCCCGGCCAGCCATCGGTCCGCCTCCCGCGGTGAGCGGAGCCGTACGAGGCGGAGGTCGGGACGCGTGGCCAGGCGCTCGAGGGTCCGGCGGCGCCGGCTGCGATGGGTCCGCAGGATCCACCACAGGAGGCCGCCGCGGCGCAGTGCGTTGCCGACCGACTCGCGGTTCCCGGTGCCCGGCCAGAACTCCTCGCCGCTCCGGATGCGGGTTACCGTGCGCCGGGCCCAGCGGCCGAGCACGATCGGCATCGGGTAGTCCAGCCAGACGATCGTGTCGACACGTTCCCAGGTGATGTCGCGATGGCTGGCGTAGCCGCCGTCGGCGACCCAGCCGTCGGCCGCCAGCGCCGCTCGCAGCTGCTCGCGGAAGAGCGCCTCCGGGACGGGCGTCCAGTCCGGGCCCCAGAAGCACGCGTCGAACTCCACGTACGGCAGCCGCAGACGCGTCGCGAGCCGTCGTGCGAGCGTCGATTTGCCCGAGCAGCTGGTCCCGGTGACGTTGATCCGGCGCATCGTCGCAGAGCCTAGCCCACGGTGCCCACGTGCACCGCGGCCCGCGGAGAGGCACAATGCCCCGCGATGGCCACCCCCAAGCCGGGCGAGATCCGCTGCCCGACCTGTCACCGCTCGACGCCGCCGGCGACCTTCTGTACGCAATGCGGCTCGGCGATCCCGCCGGACGCCCGTATCCGACCCAGGGGCCTCGACCGCGACGAGCTCCAGGAACGGATCCGCGCACGGCGTTCTGGTGGCGACCCCTACCGGCGGGGTGGGGCGCTCAGCGACGAGCCCGGGGGCTACGAGCGCTTCGAGCCCGAGCCGGAGGACCGCGCCGCGCTCCAGGCGGGCTCGGATGACGCCCCGCGACGGGATCACCTTCCCGAGTCCCTTGCTCCTTCTCCGACGCGTCGCGGCGCGCCGGATGCGGCGGCGGTCGCCGGCGGTGCGGCCGCCGTCCGGCCCGACCTCACGCGGGAGCATGACGACTGGGTCGCTCCGGCGGCAGACGACGCGGGAGCGACCTCAAGCGCCCCGTACCTTGCCCCGGTCGTGGACTACCACGAGGGGAGTGACCCCGATGACGGGTACGGCGAGTACGACGAGGCCGCCTATTCCGACGACTACCAGGAGTGGGACGAGGACCCTCGCGACCGACGGTCTTCCGGCGCCGGCGCGCTGGCGATCCTCGGTTTCCTGGCGCTTGGCGTCCTGGCGCTGCTCGGCGGAGCGGTGCTCGCCGGCGTGTTCAGCGGCGACCCACAGACCGGCCAGGTTGACGCCAGCCCGACCGCCAGCGTCAGCACCGAGCCGCTTGAATCGAGCAGCGCCGTCGCGACTCCGCAGCCGAGCGAGTCGGAGGCCCTCTCCACCACGAGCGCACCGCGTGAGAGCGGGGACCCGATCGAGTTCCCGGACGGCTTCACCGCCGAGGTGCAGCCCTGCCTTCCGGGGAGCGCGGACGTGGATGGCTGTGACTCGAACGGGTCGAACAACGGCGGCTCGGTGGTCATCTGGGTCGGCTTCACCAACGGGACCGGCGAGGACGTTATCAGCGCGCAGGTGGTGCCCGAGGGAGGCACCCCGGAGGGCACCGGCACCATGGACCTCGCCCGCCTGGGCTGCCAGAGCTCCTGCAACGGTTGGACGTACTTCCCGTTCGAGAACCTCACGCCGGGGACGTACCAGGTGCTCGTGACGAGGAACGGTGACCCGGCCGGAGAGACGAGCTTCGTCGTCTACTGACGCTCCGGGGCAGGTGGCCCCGAGCGTGCAGGACCGAACACCATGTCCAGCGAGACCTTCGAACGGCTCCGCGTTCCCATAGCCCTGGGCCTCGCGCTCCTGCTGCTCGCCGGCTACATGATCCTGCGGCGCGTCGAGCCGGAGTCGGGCTCCGCCAGCCCAACCGCCACGATCGTGGTCGGAGTCCCGGGTGGCGGCGTGGTGACCGCGCCGCCGACTGCCACTGCGTCTCCGTCGGCCGCGCCGTCGCCGACTCCGGTCGTCACCGCTTCGCCGGCACCGACGCCGACCCTCGCGCCGACTCCGCCCGCCGAGGAATTCGTTGCGGAGGTGCTCGCCTGCCGCTCGATCTCGGGCGCCGAGTGCAACGACGAGATCGAGCGGCTGCGTCCGCAGGATGAGACGTTCGTGGCCCTCGTCCTGTTCGACAACGCGATTGCCGGGGACGTCATCAACGTCATCCTCGACGGCCCATCCGGACCGGTCGAGGGCGGCACCTACGCCCTGCCCGGTGGTGGCCGTGGCTACTACTACTCGACCTTCGCCATCTCCGGCCTGCCCTCCGGCCGGTACACGCTGACGGCGCTGCGCAACGGCGAGGAGGTCGCCCGCACCGAGCTCCGCAGGAACGGCGGCGACGACGACGGCGACTGAGGGACGGTGCTAGCCGCGGCCCCCGTTTCCACTCGGGCCTGATCGGGCTCGCGGCGATCCGCCTGCATCCCGGCGCCGTGCGGCGAGGGCGCTGATCGCCTCGAGGACGCAGCGGTGGGCTGCCATGGCGGTGACCTCCGCATGGTCGTACGGCGGCGCGACCTCCACCACGTCCATGGCGACGAGCTCCACGCTCCCGACGATCTGGCGGATCGCGCGCAGCAGCTCACGCGTCAGCATCCCGCCGGGCTCCGGCGTGCCGGTTCCGGGCGCCATCCCCGGGTCGATCACGTCCACGTCCACCGACAGGTAGATCACCTCCGGCCCGTCGAGGGCCTGCTCGATCGCCTCCGCCACCACGGCCTCGGCGCCGCGCACCTCGATCTCGGTCATGAGGTGCCAGCGCATGCCTTGCTCGCGCATCCACTCCACGGTCTCGGTGCTTGGCCAGTAGCCGCGCAGGCCGACCTGCACGAAGTTGCGCCCCTCCACCGCGCCGGACTCGATGAGGCGGCGCATGGGCGTGCCGTGACTGTGGAGGTAGCCCCAGGTCGTGTTCGCCGCATCGGCGTGGGCGTCGAAGTGGACGATGCCCAGCCTGCGCGGCGCCACGGCCTCCGCGATCGCCGAGGCCGACGGATAGGTGATGGAGTGGTCGCCGCCGAGCACGATCGGGATGGCCCCGCTGCGCGCCACTTCGAGGACCTTGCGACGGATGACGGCACGGCTGCGCTCGGGGTTCATCGGCGTGATGGGTGCGTCGCCGGCGTCTACGAGGTCGAGCCAGGCGTACGGCTCGATGCCCAGCTGGAGCGAGTTGATGTCGCCTGCGTGGTAGCTCGCCTGGCGAATCGCGCGCGGCCCGAACCGGGCGCCGGGTCGGTGGCTGACCGCGTCGTCGTACGGCGCACCGACGATCGCCACGTCGGGTGCCCGCCGCCTGAGCTCGTCGGCATCGGTCACCCATGGCAGCTTCTGGAAGCTGGGCAGCCCGACGTAGGTGGGGAGGTTGAAGTCGTCATAGGCGGTGTACGGGTCGGCCCCGGTGGGGGCCTCGTCGTTGATGCCGCGCGCGGGGCGCGCTTCGTCGGTCATGGCGCTGCTGCGTCACCTCCGGCGTTGGACGCAGCGCCGTCGCGGTGCGGAGCAGGCTCGTCCGCGCCGGATGCTACTACCATCGGGCGGCCATGGCGACCGATACGACCTACAGCCTCGATGAGGCCCGCGAGCTGCTCCCGACCATTCGCGCCACGCTCCTCCGTGTCGCGGTGGAGCGGCGCACTGGCGGGGACGTGGCCACGCTCCGGGCGCTCCTGGACCACCTCGGCTCTCTCGGCGTCGTCGTCCGGGACCTCGACGGCGGCCTCATCGACATCCCGACCATGCGGGCCGGTGAGCGCGCGTGGCTCTGCTGGCGGCTCGAGGATCCCTCCCTGGGCTGGTGGCACACCACCCACGAGGGCTTCGCCGAGCGCCGCCCGCTCTGATGGCGCTCACGGTGGCAATCGTCGGTGACGCGCTGCTCGACGTGACCCTGGTACCCACGGAGCCGATACGCCCCGGCGGCGACGTCCCGGCCACCGTGCGCCTCGGCGCGGGAGGCCAGGGAGCCAACCTCGCCGTGCGCCTCGCCCGACGCGGAGCGGCGGCCCGCCTGGCCTGCGGCCTCGGCGCCGATGTTGCCGGTCGCCTCCTGCGCGAGGCCCTCGACGCCGATGGGGTCGTCGTGCTCGCCGTTGCCGTGCCGGCCACGGGCGCGGTCGCCGTCCTGCTCGGCGCGGGTGGCGAGCGCACCATGCTCAGCCAGCGGGCGCCGTTCGTGGACGGCGTGGATCTCGAGGGCGTGGTGGTGGACGCGGATTGGCTCGCCGTCTCGGGCTATGCGCTGCTCGAGCCCGGTGCCGTCAAATTCGCCCGGCGCTGCGCGACGCTGCCGGTCAGGCTCGCCGTCCTCGGCTGCGACCTTCCCGCATCTCGCGTCGTGGACTGGCGTGAGACGCTCGCGGCCGCGCGGCCCCACCTGGTCGTCCTCAATGCGCGTGAGGCCGCCGACCTGGGTCCGGACCACGGGGGCGGGGCAACGCCGGGAGCGGCGCTGGCGGACGAGCTCGGCGCGCTCGTCGTCGTCACGGCCCCCGGGGCGGTGACGGCAGCCGGGCTCGGCCTGAGGCTCGTGGTCGACGCCCCTTCCGGAGGGCCCGTACCCGCGGATACGACGGGCGCCGGGGATGCGTTCGCCGCGGCCCTGATCGTCGCGCTGGGAGCAACGTGGCCGCCCGTCGAGGACCAGGTACGCGTGGCGCTGAGCGCGGCCGTGGGGGTGGCGCGGGAGGTCGTCGGCGTGCACGGGGCGCAGGCATCGGTCCCAGGTGAGCGGGTGGCGCGCGCATGACGTCGGACTGGCTGCTCATCTCGGACGAGGTTCGCGAGGCCCTCGCCGCCGGGCGCGCCGTCGTCGCGCTCGAATCGAGCCTCATCGCCCACGGGCTGCCGGTCCCGCACAATCTCGAGACTGCCCTGGACGCCGAGCGTGCCGTTCGCGAGGCGGGTGCGGTCCCGGCCACGACCGCGATCGACGGGGGGAAGCTCGTCATCGGTGCCGACGCGGACCTCCTCGCGCGGCTGGCGGATCCGGAGCGCCACACGGCGAAGGCTGCGTCCCGTGACATCGGCCCGCTGCTCGCCGGTGGGGGTCTCGCCTCGACGACGGTGAGCGCCACGCTGCGGGCGGCTCACGCCGCAGGCATCGGCATCATGGCCACCGGGGGGATCGGTGGCGTGCATCGGGACGCCGGCCGCACCTTCGACGTCTCCGGCGACATCGACGAGCTGGCAGCGACACCGGTGGCGGTGGTGTGCTCGGGTGCCAAGTCCATCCTCGACCTTGCGGCCACGCTCGAGCTGCTCGAGACGAGACGCGTACCGGTCATCGGCTACGGAGTGGACGAGCTGCCGGCCTTCTACAGCATCGGATCGGGGCTGCCCCTGGCGCACCGCGTCGACGCGGCGCGCGAGGCCGCGCAGCTGCTGGAGGCGCATCGGGCCATCCCCGGTGCTGGCGGCGTGCTCGTCGTGCAGCCCCCGCCCGCGGAGCTCGCGATCGACGCCGCCGAGGTCGAGGCCTGGATCGGAGATGCGCTCCGCGACGCCGAAGACCACGCTATCCGGGGCGGCGCCCTGACGCCGCACCTCCTGTCGTACGTCGCGCGCGCCTCCGGTGGCCGCACGCTGCGCGTGAACATCGGCCTCATCGTGCGCAACGCCCGGACGGCGGGGGAGATCGCGACGGCCCTCGCCTGACCCGGTATCCTCGAAGCTGAGCGGAAACGGAGGTCACGGCACGTACGCATCTACGACGGCAGCCCCCGGCAGGATTGGGAGGAGGTACTGCGCGTCGTCGGCCAGTTCGCGGACGACGAGGGCCTCAAGGAGCTCCGCCGGCCACGCGAAGCGGGGCTCCGGGGTCCAGGGCAACCATCGCGAGATCACCCCCTACTACGAGATGGCGCTGCGACTCATCGGCCGGTTCCTGGATTCGCAGCGACCGCACGATGTGTTCTTCCTCGAGCAGGAGGGCTCGTTCGTCGTGCGTCTCTGCGGCACGTCGGACTCCCACGCGGGCTCCCACAGCCTCTCCGAATTCACCCGCGACGAGATGTTGGCTATGATCGAGGACGCGCGTCAGCAGTAGCGTCCCTAGGCGGCGCGACGACGCGACTCAGCACGCAGGGAGATACCCGCCATGAAGGCGCTCAAGGTTCTCGTCATCAGCATCGGGGCGCTTCTGGCCGCGATGATCATCATCCCGCTCACCATCCTCGCCGGCCTATTCGTGTGGCTGAAGCTCACGGAAGAGACCGATGACGAGGAGATGGAGCTCGACGACGCCATCTGAAACATCGACTGGCACTCGCCACATCTGAGAACGGGCGCCCATCGGCGTCCGTTCTGGCTTATCCGGTCGCGAGCCCCCAGGCCGCGGTCCAGCAGACGGCGGCGACGAGCATCCCCGGCCAGAGCCGATGCGCCCCGGCGGCTCCCTGCGCAACCGCCGCGAGGCCGATGACGCCGAGCACGCCTGCGACCGGACCGATGCGTCCGCCGGCGAGCAGCACGCCGCCGACTCCGACTCCGACACCCATCGCGAGGATCCACGCCGTCGCCAGCGCACGGCCGTGCCCGAGCGCCTGCGCGAGGTTGCGCCTGCCCATCGCCTCGTCCGCGTCGAAGTCGCGCAGCGCGTTTGCGAGGTGCGCCGCCGCGGCAAAGGGCGCGACGAGGAGCGGCGCTGCGGCCACGCGCTCCATGGGCACGCCGCCGCCCGCCGCGATCCAGATCGGCAGGATGCCGAAGCTCACGAGGTAGGGGAGGACCGACAGCCGCGTTCCGGACAGCCACAGGCTGTAGGCGATCGCCGAGGCCGATGCGGCCGCGCCGAGTCCAAGGGGGACGACGCCGAGCGGCACAGAGGCCATCACCTGGAGCAGCGTCCCGAGGGCCGCCACGCCGAGGGCCGCGTTCGGAGTCAGCTGGCCGGCTGGAATCGGCTTCTCCGCCTGTGCGAGCGCATCTCGCGCGCGGTCGGCCCAGTCGTTTACCGCCCCGGTGAGGATCTGAGAGCCCAGCACGGCGAGCGTGGTGAGCAGCGTTCGCGGCCCGAATGGCGGTATGCCGGCCTGGGAGGCGAGGATCGCGCCGAGCGCCAGGCTGAGCAGCACGACCGCCGCGGTGGGTGCGGGATGCACGACTCGCACCGCGCCCGTCAGCGTCAACATCGGCGCACCGTAGCAGGCGGCTGCGGTATGCTTTCTCCCCGAGTAGACCAAGGCGCTCCTGCTCGCGTGCGCGCACTCCGGCGGCGACGCTCCAGCCACGAGGCGAGGTAACTGTGCCGAAGTATGTCTTCGTGACCGGCGGCGTCACGAGCTCTCTCGGCAAGGGCATCACGGCGGCCAGCATCGGCCGCATCCTGAAGGCCCGTGGCGTGCCGGTCAGCATCCTGAAGCTCGACCCGTACATCAACATCGACCCCGGCACCATGTCGCCGTACCAGCACGGCGAGGTCTTCGTCACCGATGACGGCGCCGAGACCGATCTTGACCTCGGGCACTACGAGCGGTTCATCGACGAGAACCTGTCGCAGGCCAGCAACGTCACCACCGGCCGCATCTACCAGTCGGTGATTGCCAAGGAGCGGCGCGGCGACTACCTGGGCGGCACGGTGCAGGTCATCCCGCACATCACCAACGAGATCAAGGAGCGCATCGCGCGCGTCGCCCGCGAGGGAACCGGCAGCGTGGCTACGAGCGGCATCGCCGCCCACGGCGTCGTCATCGTCGAGGTCGGCGGCACCGTGGGCGACATCGAGTCCCTGCCGTTCCTCGAGGCGATCCGCCAGATGCGCAAGGACGTCGGGCGACGCAACGTCCTGTACGTCCACGTCACCTGGCTGCCGTCCATCGGCGCCACCGGCGAGCTCAAGACCAAGCCCACACAGCACTCGGTCAGCACGCTGCGCGGCATCGGCATCCAGCCGGACATCATCATCCTGCGCAGCGACGAGGCCATCGACGACGAGATCCTCGACAAGGTCTCGCTGTTCACCGACGTCGACGTGCATGCCGTCATCCCGCTGCGCACCGCGCGCAGCATCTACGAGGTCCCCATCCAGCTCGAGCGCGCCGGCCTCGGCAAGCTCGTCACGCGCGAGCTCGAGTTGCCAGGCGGCGACCCGGACCTCGCGGACTGGCAGGAGCTCGTGAGCCGCATCCGCGCGCCGCGTCCGGAGGTCGAGATCGCGGTGGTCGGCAAGTACACCGAGCTGCCCGACGCGTACATCAGCGTCACCGAGGCGCTCAAGCACGCGGCGCTGCATCACAAGGTCGACGTCAAGGTGCGCTGGATCCGGTCGGAGCACCTCGAGCGCGTGGACCCCGACCAGGTGGCGCAGGAGCTCGACGGAGTGTCCGGAGTCCTGGTCCCCGGCGGGTTCGGCTACCGCGGCGTGGAGGGCAAGGTCCGCGCCATTCGCTGGGCGCGCAGGAACAAGGTCCCATTCCTCGGCCTGTGCCTCGGGTTGCAGTGCGCGGTCATCGAGTTCGCGCGCGAGGCGCTCGGCACCGACGATGCGAACTCGAGCGAGTTCAACGTCTTCACCGAGCACCCGGTGATCGACCTCATGCCCGACCAGGCCGATGTCACCGACAAGGGTGGCACCATGCGGCTCGGCCTCTATCCGGCGCGTCTCGAGGATGGCTCGCGGGTGCGTGCCGCCTACGGGACCGAGATCGCCTACGAGCGGCACCGCCACCGGTTCGAGGTTAACAACGCGTACCGCGAGCGCCTGTCCGAGGCGGGCATGTGGTTCAGCGGGGTGTCCCCCGACGGGCGCCTGGTTGAGTACATCGAGCTGCGCGACCATCCGTGGTTCGTGGCCACGCAGGCGCACCCCGAGCTCAAGAGCCGGCCAAATCGGCCCCACCCGCTCTTCCGTGACTTCGTCGGCGCGGCGGCGCAGGGCATCGCCCCGCGGCCGCAGCGACGGAAGCGGGACGCGGCGCCTCTCGCGCCGGCGAGCGGGGCGGAACGCGCGTCGCTCCCCATCGAGAGCGCGGGGTGACCGCCCGCACCCGCAGGAGCCGCGCTCTCGCGCCGTCGCTGCGCACCCCCGAGTTCGATGAGGCGATCGAGCGGGCCGAGGCGTCGGCCGTGGTGATCTGGCGCGGCGAGCACGTCCCGCTCTCGGAGGTGCCGGAGCGGATCGCGGCCATCGCGAACCGGGAAGAGCGCGACCTCCACCTCACGGCCTACGTCCAGGGGATCGAGGCCATCAACCCGCTCTACGAGGAGCGCCGCGAGCAGTGGCGGTCGCTGTCCAGCGCCGCCGGATCTGCCGATGTCGTCGACGCGGCGGCCGAGCCGGGCGTCGATCCTCGGGCGCTCGCCGTCGACCTCGAGCGCTTCAGCGTGCACACCGAGACGCCCTACTTCGCCGCGCTGCGTCGCTACCTGGCCCTCGTGGACATCGAGCAGGGCGACGGGACCGTCGCCGACGTGTGGCACGTGGTTCGTGGGGTGAGCTGGAGCCACTGGTTCGGCGAGCGCGAGCTGCGGCGCGCCGTCACCGGCGCCGGTCGCGAGGCGACGGCGACGCTTCAGCTCCACGGCTGGCGCTCGGCGGAGGCGCTCCTCCACGGCACCCCGGCCGGGACGGATCCCACGGTGGGGGCGGCCATCAGCGAGACGTACGCCGCGCTGCCGGGGGACCCGCACTGGCTGGAGAGCGAGCTGGGGGTGACGGCCATCGACGTCGCGCCCCTGGTCGACTTCGTCGCCTTCGTTCGCCTCTGGCGCTTCCGACGCGCCATCGCCCTGCTCCACTTCGAGCTCCGCCTGTACCGCGAGGACGATGCCGTGCTGCTGCGCGCCTACTACGCGGGCATCCTGGGCCACACCATCGGCGTCGCGGTTCCCGAGGCGACCTACCTGCGTGACATCCCGGCGCCGCTGGCGAGCGCCCGCCAGCTGCGGGTGCTCATGCTGGCCGGCACCCTGTCCGAGGCGCTGGAGAGCCGCCTGGGCCCGGCGTGGTGGCGAGAGCCTGCCGCCGCCGAGCTCGTTGCCGGCGTGGCCGCCGCGTCGAACGTGGAGGCCGCTCTTGCGCTACTCGGGTATGATGCTCTGCACTGGGGACCCGTCCTGCGTCACATCCGGACGCGACTCATCGGTGAGATGAGCGGTTACGGCGGGCCCAACATCACCACCCGTGCCGGGACCCGCAAGGTCTGATCGTGACCGCGCGCATGCCCGGAGCCAGGCTCACCACGTGACTGGCGCAGGGTGGATCCGTTCCCTCATCGAGGTCAGGCCCTACATGACGCACATCCCCCCGGCGGCTCGTCGATGAACGACGAGGCACGACCCCAGCAGCAGCGCCGCCGCTCGCGTAGACGCCCGGACAACGCGAACCGCGGCCGCCCGCCGCAGCGTGGTGGCGGCTACATGCCGCGGCGCCGCAACGACTACGCCCCGGGTGGCTACTCCTCGATCTACGCCGGACCGTTCCCGTCCGATGCGGAGGATGGCAACGGCCTCAATCTCGCCGACCTCCAAGCCAAGCCGATCGAGGAGCTCCGCGAGCTCGCCGGAGAGCACGAAATCGAGGGGTACGAGGAGCTAGAGCAGTCGGACCTCATCCTCAAGCTGCTCGACGTCGTGCCTCTCTCGCCGGCGCAGCCCCAGCGCAACGGCCAGCCCGGCACCGCCGAGGGCGTCCTCGAGCTCGTCGAGGAGGGCTTCGGCTTCCTCCGCGTGCGCGGGGTAATGCCGTCCAACGACGACATCTACGTCAGCTCCACGCAGGTCCGCCGCTTCGGCCTCCGCACCGGGGACCGGGTGAGCGGCCAGACGCGACCGCCCAAGGACCAGGAGAAGTACTGGGGCCTGCTGCGCGTCGACACCGTCAACGGTATCGAGCCCGATGTCGCCCGGCGTCGCCCTCACTTCGACTCCCTGGTGCCGGTCTTCCCCGACGAGATGTTCGACCTCGAGACCGACCAGAAGAACCTGACGCAGCGGCTCATCAACCTCATCAGCCCGGTCGGCAAGGGCCAGCGTGGCCTGATTCTCTCGCCGGCAAAGGCCGGCAAGACCACCGTCCTCAAGCACATCGCCGCCGGCATCACCGAGAACTCACCCGAGGCGCTGCTCATGGTCGCCCTCATCGGCGAGCGGCCCGAGGAAGTGACGGACATGCAGCGCAGCGTGGACGGCGAGATCTACTCGTCCACGTTCGACGAGCCGACCGAGAACCACACCCGCGTGGCGGAGATGTGCCTCGAGATCGCCAAGCGCCAGGTCGAGACCGGCCGTGACGTCGTCATCCTGCTCGACTCGATCACGCGCCTCGCACGCGCCTACAACCTCGCGCTGCCGGCATCGGGCAAGACGCTGTCGGGTGGCGTGGACCCCGTGGCGCTCTACCCGCCCAAGCGGTTCTTCGGCGCAGCGCGCAACATCGAGCACGGTGGCTCCCTGACGATCATCGCCACCTGCCTGGTCGATACGGGGTCGCGCATGGACGACGTGATCTACGAGGAGTTCAAGGGCACCGGCAACATGGAGCTGGCGCTTGACCGCAAGCTCTCCGAGAAGCGGATCTTCCCCGCCATCGACGTCCTCCGCTCGGGCACCCGGCGCGAGGAGCTGCTCCTCGACGAGAACGAGCTGCGGATGGTGTGGACCATGCGCCGCATGCTCAGCGCGGTCGGTCCCAACGAGGGCATCGAGCTGCTCATGCAGCGGCTCGGCAAGACGGCCAACAACGCCGAGTTCCTGGTCTCCCTCTCGAAGAGCGTCGAGTCCTCCGAGCGAACCTGAGCCGATGGGCGCCGGGCAGCGCCCAATGACGCCGCCCGTCCGTGTGCCGCGCGGCGCGCTGGCGCTGCTCGCCGCACTCCTGGCCGCGTGCGGTGCCCAGGCCACGCCATCGGCCTCGCCGAGCCCAACGACCGTTCCCGTGGGCGTGCCGAGGGCGTCGGAGTCGGTTGAGCCTGCGCCCTCTTCCGAGAGCGAGGTCTATCGGCCCAATCCCGCGGCCATCGTGGTCGCCATCGACCCCGGTCACGGCGGCTGCCTCGACTGGGGCGTCCCGGACCCCTCGGCGCGTGGCGTCGAGCTTGCCGAGAAGACGCTCACGCTCGAGATCGCGCGCCGCCTCGACGATCGGCTCCGCGCGGACGGCATCGGCGTGGTCATGACCCGGGACGATGACGAGGCGCTCGCCGGCGACGACCATCCGCCGCTCGGTTGTCATGGCGCTGCGTGGCGCGACGTGAACGGGGACGCGCTCGTTGGCTTTGGAACCGGGCTGCCACGTGGCACGCGCACGCGCGACGAGCTCCAGGCGCGCCTCGACCTCGCCAACCTCGCGCAGGCCGATGTGCTCGTCAGCATCCACATCAACGCGCCGTCCGAGGACGGTGAGACGATCGAGATTGCCTTCACGCAGACGTACTACACCGATGAGACGCCGTGGGCCGAGGCGAACGCCCGCCTCGCCGATGCGCTCCAGTCGGGGGTGACGGCCAGCCTCGCCGGGATCGCGACCTACGACCGTGGCGACCGGGGGATCACCGCGCACAACCTCTACCTCGTTGCGCCGCCGCTCGACGCGCCGACCGAGGAGCGGCCGAACCCGCTGGCACAGCCCGTGCGGGGAGGGATGATGCCGGTCGCCCTGGCCGAGGTCGGTTCGATCACCCTTCGTGCGGAGCACGACCTGCTCGCCACCGCCGACGGCCAGGAGACGGTGGCGGCCGGCCTGTTCGATGGGCTCGTCGTCTACTTCGGCAGCCGGCCGCTGGCGGCCCGCATCGGCCTGGCCGGCGGCGAGCGGGGCGCCGCTCCTCGGGCGGTTGACGGCAGCGGTCCGCCCTTCTGGCCTCCCGTCGTCGAGCCATCCGCGCTCGAGCTGCGCGTGACGAACACCGGCACCGCCCAGTGGGCCGAGGGCGCGCAGCTCATGGTGGGCTGGGAGGCGACCGCGCAGCCGTACCTCCGCGCCGCGCCGGCGGCGCTCACTCCGCTGGCGGAGCTCCCGGCGTTGGCCCCGGGCGAGTCCGCGCAGGTGGAGATTTCCCTCCCGGATCCGCCGGGCGGCAGGGCCGTGGCATGGATCTCGCTCTGGATTGGCGAAACGAACATCGCCGATGCGGGCTCACCCGCGCTGCAGGTCTCCACCGCAGCGCCCTGAGCCCCACTGGACGCGCACCGGAGTGACCAATCCGTTCTACGGGTGGTCGCTGCGCGTCTTCGTTTGACCGTCCCTCGCCGCCGCTGTAGCATTCACCGGCCGGACCGGTAGCGGGCACAGGCCCTCCAGTAGAGACCCCCGCCGCGGTTGGAGCATGTAATTCAAACTGCCCCCTCCACGGAGCTAGACGTTTCTATTGCCTAATCCGCGACGCATTTACCGCCGCATCGCCGACAGCGCGCTTCTCGGTCGGCTGATCGCCCACCTTAGCGTCGTGGCACTCGTCGCCGTCGCATCCTTTGCCGGCATCAGCGCCTCCGCAGGCTCGGAGACCTCGGGCAGCGGTACCGGATTCCTCAATCTCGTCTCGAGCGTCCGTGGCGCAGCCGACCAGCCGGCGCCCACCACCGCGTCATCATTCACCGTCCTTCCGGCCGATGAGGCCGCCCTGCTGAACCGTGGCGCGCCCGCGCTGATGCCCGGACCGTTGGCCACCCCGGTTGCCATCGACCCCGACGCCGAGCCGCTTGCCGCACCCTCTACGTCGCCGGGCGGCGTGACCACCGACGTGCCGACGTCCCGTGGTGCCCCACCCGCTCCCGCCGTCGGCGGCCTCGTGTGGCCCGTGCCGGCCGGCTCCATCAGCCAGTACTTCCATGGCGGTCACCTGGCCATCGACATCGCCGCCGCGTACGGCTCGGCGGTGCTCGCCGCGCAGAGCGGCGTGGTCACGTCGGCCGGCTGGCGGAATAACGGCGGCGGCTACGTGATCGAGATCGACCACGGCAACGGGATGACCACCCTGTACAACCACCTCGGGTCGATCTGGGTCACCACCGGCCAGTCGGTCTTCGCCGGGCAGGGAGTCGCCGGCGTTGGCTGCACGGGCCTGTGCACCGGTCCCCACGTGCACTTCCAGGTCATCGTCAACGGCGTGATCGACAACCCGCAGCGCTACTTCTAGCAACGCCCGTCGCCTCCGCCCGCTCCCGCGCCCCGCGATATCCTCGGCTCGATGTTCGCCGATAGAGCACGCCTCTTCGTCTCTGCCGGTGCGGGCGGCGATGGCGCCTCCTCGTTCCGCCGTGAGGCCCACGTCCCGCGCGGCGGCCCCGACGGCGGCGACGGCGGGCACGGCGGCAGCGTCATCCTCGCCGTGGATCCTGGCATGACCAGCTTGGGTGATTTCAGCCGGAAGCGGCACTTCCGGGCAGTCGCCGGCGGAAAGGGCAGCGGCCGGCGCGCGCACGGTCGCAGCGCGAAGGAGCTCGTGCTGCGGGTGCCGCCCGGAACGGTGGTGAGGTCAACCGACGGCGAGTGGATCGGCGAGCTCATGGGCGTCGACGATCGGCTGGTGGTCGCCCGCGGCGGCCGCGGCGGCCGGGGAAACGTGCACTTCACCAGCGCCACGCACCGCGCCCCGAAGCACGCCGAGAAGGGCACGCCGGGGGAGGAGCGCTGGATCGAGCTCGAGCTCAAGCTCATCGCCGACATCGGCCTCGTCGGCGCGCCGAACGCCGGCAAGTCGACGCTCCTGGCGGCGCTCACCGAGGCGCGCCCCGAGGTCGCCGCCTACGCCTTCACCACCATCAGCCCCAACCTCGGCGTGGTGACGCTCGGCGAGGAGCACTTCGCGGTGATCGCGGACCTGCCCGGCCTCATCGAGGGCGCGCACGAGGGACGCGGGCTCGGGCACCACTTCCTGCGCCACGTGGAGCGCACGCGGGTGCTCGTCGGCGTGGTCGACGGGGCGGCGAATGATCCGGTGGCCGAGTGGGCCGCCGTCGCCGAGGAGCTGCGCCTCCACGATCCCGCCCTCGCCGAGCGGCCGATGACGCTCGTCGTCACCAAGCTCGACCTGCCGGAGGTGTCGGAGCGATGGCCGGAGGTGCGAGACGCGCTGCGCAAGAGCGCCCAGTCGCCGATGGTGGTCAGCGCGCACGACGGCAGCGGGCTCGACGCGCTGCGCGCCGCGCTGGCGCTCGCCCTCGAGCAGGCCGCCTCGGTTGAGGCCGAGCGCGCGACGTCGGACGACGAGGTGCGCGTCCACCGCTTCGACCCGCTGGCCGACGGCTGGGAGGTGGTCGCCGAAACCGATGCGCTCCGCGTCCGCGGCCGGCGCATCGAGACCACCGCCGCCCGCACCAACTTCGAGAACGACGAGTCACGCGACCGCTTCTGGCGCCTGCTCGAGCGGATGGGAGTGGACGCCGAGCTGCGCCGCGCGGGTGCCGGCCCCGGCACCCTCGTCCGCATCGGCCGCGCGGAGCTCGAGTGGGGCGACGACGAATGACCCAGGCCGTCGCGGTCACGGACCCCGGGCTCGAGGCGATCCCTCGCGAGGCGCGCACGCGCCGCATCGGGATCCTGGGCGGCACGTTCGACCCGCCGCACGTCGGGCACCTGTGGCTCGCCGCGCTCGCCGCGGAATCGATGAGCCTCGAGCGCGTCCTGTTCATGCCCGCATCCCAGCCGCCGCACAAGCGCCAGCGAGGGATGACCGGCGCGGCGGATCGGCTCCTGATGACGCGGGTGGCCATCGAGGGCGATCCCGCATTCGAGCTGACGGCCATCGAGATGGAGCGTCCGGGTCCCTCGTACACCATCGACAGCGTCGACGAGCTCGAGCGCCTGTGCGGCCCCGACGCTCAGCTCTTCCTGATCATGGCGGCCGACTCCTTTGCCGAGATCGGCACCTGGCGCGAGCCGCATCGCCTCCTCGAGCGCATCGAGTGGGTGGTCGGTCCGCGACCCGGGAGCCCGATGCCCGCCTCGGCCGAGCTCGCCGAGCGCTTCGGCCCGCACGCGGAGCGGATCCACCTGCTGAGCGGCCCCTCGCTCGACGTGAGCAGCTCCGAGATCCGCCGACGGGTGGCGGCGGGGGAGACGATTCGGTACCTTGTGCCTCGCCGGGTCGACGAGCTCATCGCCGCCCGCGGCCTGTATCGGCGTCGCTGACGCCACGTGGAGGGACAGCTGGAGGACCGCGTCGACATCCCGGCCGATGCCGCCGAGCTCGCGCATCGGATCGTCGAGATCGCCTCGGACAAGAAGGCGAACGATATTGTCATGCTGCGCCTGGCCGAGCTGACCTCCATGGCCGACTTCTTCGTGATCTGCTCTGGCCGCAGCGACCGCCAGGTCCAGGCGCTCTCGGGAGCCATCGTCGACGAGCTGCGGGACGCCGGCATACGGCCGCTGGGCAGCGAGGGGGTCAAGTCGTCGCGCTGGGTGCTGCTCGACTACGGCTCGGTGATCGTCCACGTCTTCGCCCCCGAGGAGCGCGAGTTCTACGGCCTCGAGCGCCTCTGGTCGAACGCCCCGCAGGTCGTCCGCATCGTCTGATCGCCCCGCCGCCGCTGCGGGCGGATGGTACCGGCGGGGTACCGATGCCGGGCCATCGGTCCCATTGAGCGTGGCGGTACCGAGTCGCCATGCTGCGTTCATGAGCAACCGAGCGCGCCGATCGGCACCGATCGAGACCTGTCGCTTCTGCGACCGCACGCTGCTGAGCAGCGTGTTCGACACGGTCTTCCATGACGCCGACGCCAAGGCTGAGGCCGAGGCCGACGAGCGGCTCTTCTTCGCCATCCCCGGCGCGCTGTGCGTGCCCTGCCGCCAGCTCTACGTCGACCAGCAGCTCATCGGTATCCTGGGCCTCGACGGCGCGCGCTGCACCTTCGCCATCGAGAGCGACCGGGTCCTCCAGGCAGGGCCCGCCGGAGCCGCCTAGACCGATTCGCCCGCGCGGCGGGCGAGCAGGTGCTCCCCGAGCCACGCGACCAGCGCCGGCTCCTCGTCCATCACGTTCGTCTTGATCGCCACGTCCGCCTCGTACAGGCCGATGAGCATCGCCTCCAGCTCGTCGCCGCGGTAGCGTTTCGCGGCCTCCACCAGCCGCTGCGCCGCGCCCATGTTTCCGCGCGCCACGCGCTTCGCGATCTCGTTGGGCGGCGCCTTCCGGGCGGCGAGATCTCGCGCGGCGATGAGGTCGCTGACCCGCGCCGCCAGCGAGGCGAGGATCCGCAGCCCCGGCTGACCGTCTTCGAGCGCGCGCCGCAGGGCCTCCGCCGCGGCTCCCGGCTCGCGGCGATCGATCGCATTCGTGACCGCGAACACTGATGCCGGACGCGTGTCCGCCGTCACTGCCTCGACGTCGGCGGCGGTGATCTGGCGGTCCCCCGCGTAGGTCGCGAGCTTGCGGAGCTCGCCGTCGGCGATGCGGGTCTGCTCGCCACGCTCGATATCGGTCTCCCAGATCGCTCCTCCGATGCGCTCCGCCAGGACGTGCGCTGCCCGCGTCTCGATCTGGACGCCGAGGCGTCCGGCATGCGCCACGATCCAGCCGCGGAGCTCGCCGCGACGTGGCGCCGCCAGCTCGACGACGCGGCCACCGCGCTCCTTCACCGCCTCGGCCAGCCGCGTGAGCAGCGCCGGTGGCTTGCCCGCGTCGCGCGACGTGCGCTCCTCGACGAGCGCCAGCGCCGATCCGGGCGGCAGCTCGTTGATCACCGCCAGCAGCCGATCTATCGCGCTGTTGGACCGCCCCGCGGCGCGCAGTGGCTGCCGGAGCACGGTGAGGTGCGCGCCGAACATGCTCGCCGTGCCGGCCTCCAGCCTCGCCCGGTCGATGGATGCCTCGTCGGGCGTGCGGTCCGGGACGATCTCGACGCGATCGACCGCGTCGACCGACGTGGCGAACTCCCGCAGAGCGGCGTCCAGCCCGAAGCCGTCGTCCCCGTAGGCGAGAAGGAGCGGCTCGGTCATACGCCCGCCTCCCAGGCCGTGCGCAGCCGACTCACGAGAGCCTCGACCGGCAGGCCCGTCGCCTCCGCCAGCTCCGCCTCCAGGGCGTGCGCCGGACGCCGCGCCGCCTCGATGGACGCGCGGTGCCGCGGATGCCGCTCGATCATGTCGTCGAGGCGCTCGTCAACTGTCATGAACGTCTGCGCCACGTGCCGGTCGGCCACTGCCACGACCACCGACGGCCACCCTCGCGGGAAGCGGTCGTCGTCGAGCAGGCAGGTCACCGGGTGGGAGGCGACCGGCATGGCGAGCTCCGCGTAGCCTGCCGCCTCGAGCTGCCGCGCGCCGACCACCCCGTGCTCGCCACCGGTGCGACGGATCTCGAGCTTGTCGATGTCGTGCAGCAGTGCCGCAGCCTCGACGAGGGCCCCGTCGACGGGAATCTGCGCCTCGGCGAGGAGGCCGGCGGCAGCGATGGCCACGCGGGCGACGCCCTCGGAATGGACGACGATGCCATCCGGCAGCTCGGCGTCGGCGAGGACGCGACGCGCCGTGGCGCGGTCGGGGATGGACACGGGCCGATGCTACGCGCATCGGCGGAAGCGGGACTCGCGCCCGCCACGGACCTCGGGTCGCTCCACCTGGCCGCGGTGCGGACGCGGTACTCGCGGCCGTCGCTCACGATCTCGACGTCCCCGTCGCGGTCCGTGCGATGGACGGCGAGGCCGGGGACCGCGGCGAGTGCCCGGAGCGTCTCAAAGGCCGGGTGCCCGTACTCGTTGTCGAGTCCGGCCGAGATGACGGCCACCCCGGGACGCGCAGTCTCGAGGAACGCCGGGGTCGTGGACGACGCGGAGCCGTGATGGCCGACCTTGAGGACGTCGACCTGCGGGATGAGGCCGCGGCGGACGAGTGCCTCTTCGATCGGCGCCTCGGCGTCGCCGGTGAGCAGAGCCTCGAACTCGCCGTGACGAAGCAGGAGGACGACCGAGCCGTTGTTGATGTCGCCATCCGGGAGCGGGGCGGCCGCATCGGCCTCCGAGGGGTAGAGCACCTCGAGGCTGGCGTCGCCCAGCCGGATGACCTGGCCACTGCGCGCAAGGCCGACCGCAATGCCGGCCTCCGCCACATCGGCCAGGAGGCGGTCATACGCCTGGTTCTCGAAGCCGATGCCCGCGTGCAGCAGCCCTCCCACGCTGAACCGATCGAGCACCTCGACCAGCCCCGCGACGTGGTCCTGGTGCGGGTGGCTGAGCACCATCAGGTCGACCCTCCGGTCGAAGAACGGCAAGTTCGCTCCCAGCCGGCGGAGCGTGAGCTCAGGGTCCGGACCACCGTCGACGAGCACCGTGGCGCCGCTGGGCGTCTCCACCAGGATGGCGTCGCCCTGGCCGATATCGAGGATGGTCAGGTGCAGCCGGCCGTCGGGGAGCGACCCGAGCGAGATCGCGGCGAGGATCGCCACCAGGGCCGCCGTCATCGGCAGCGGTCGCAGGACGCGCCGCGCCACCTTCACGAGCGCTGGCGGATCCGGGGCGGCCTTCGCCTCTGGTTCGCGGTCGCCGCCGCTGCCCAGCGCCCAAGCCGCCAGCGCGACGATCGGCAGCCACGCGACGGCCAGCGGTGCCGGCACGGTGACGTCCACCGAGGCATGCGGAATGGACGCGACGGCGTCACCGAGCGCGATCATCGCTCGCAGTACCAGCCAGGCGGCGCCGCCGGCCAGCCATGCCGCCGCGTCCCAGACCCATGGCAGCGGCAGCGCGGTCGCGAGGGCCCCGACGAGAGACGCCACCGCGCTGAAGAGCATCGCCAGCGGCACGAAGGGCACCACGAGCACGTTCGCGATCGGTGCCACCAGCGAGAGGCGCTCGAAGTTGACGAGGATCACCGGCAGCGTCGTGACCTGCGCGGCGAGCGTGAGCGCCACGGGCTCGCGGATGAGCCCCGGCCAGCCCGCCAGGCGCCGCTCGATCGGGCCGCCGAACCAGATGAGCCCGCCGGTCGCGAGGAGCGAGAGCTGGAAGCCCACGTCCCACAGGACCGATGGTGCGGCCAGCAGCATCACGAGTGCGGCGAGGCCGAGCGCGGAGCCCGCGTGCGCGCGCGAGCCGCCCAGGCGTGCCACGAGCAGCGCGGCCGCCATCAGCGCTGCCCGCACGACCGATGGCGTGGCGCCGGTCAGCAGCACGTATCCGCCGACGGTCGCGGTCACCAGCAGTGCTCCCGTCCACCGGCCCGTACGCCGCTCGAGGGGTCGTCCTGCGGCCGCCACCAGCGCCGCGACGATGGCGATGTTCCAGCCCGAGATGGCGACTACGTGGGTCAGGCCGGCGCGCTCGAACGCCTCGTTGATCTCCGGGGCGATGGAAGCACGCACCCCGAGCAGGATCCCCGCGCCGAGCGCCGCCTCCGGCTCCGGCACGACCCGGTTGAGGCCGTCGAGGAGCGCATTCCGCAGGCTCCCCAGCACCGCCCGGGGCCCGCCGGAGACGCCGACGACCGCTGCGGTCTCCGCACGGCCGATGCCGCCGATGCCCTGCCGCGCCAGGTACTCGCGATAGGCGAACCCGTCGAAGTCCTCGGGCAACTCCACCCGCGTGCTGAGGCGGATCCGGTCGCCGCTCTCGACGGCGATGCCACGCGGCAGCCAGACCAGCAGCCGGTCGGCGAGCGGCATCGCCCGGCCGTCCGCGGCGACGAGGAGGTCACCGAGCACGAGCTGGAGCCGATCCTCTCGTGGTCGCGGGTCGTCGACCACGGTGCCCAGCACCTCGTGCTCGTCGCCATCCACCAGGCGCTCGACCGATGCAGCCCCCGTGGCCGGTGAATCCGCTGCGGCCTGCCGCCACGAGCCGACCATCAGCCCGACGAGGACCACGCCGCCGAGGAGCAGCTCGCCCCCGGCCCTTCCCGTCACCGCGACGCCGAGCAGGATCGCGACTGCGCCGGCGGCCCCGGCCGTCATCAGCGCCTCCGGCGGCACCGTACCGCCGAGGTCCGCCAGCAGGATGCCGAGCGCGACGCCGGCGAGCGCGGCCGGGAGTACGAAGCGCCCGGGGGACATCGGCTCAGCCGGCCGTCGCCAGCCCCTCGATATCCTTGAGCTGTCCCCGATTGATGATGCCGCGCTCGAGCGCGTCCTCGAGCGAATCGAATGGCTTGTCCTGCCGGCCCGCGACGATGCGATCCACGGTGACGGGGCCGATGCCGGGCAGGGCCTCCAGCTCCTCGGCGCTCGCAGTGTTGATGTTCAGCGGGCCGTCGGACTCCTCGGCGTCGGCGGCATCCGCCGCCGGCGTAGCGCCCGGGCCGTCCGCCGCCGCGGTGCTGGCGCCGATGTGCGGGACGACGATCTGGGCGCCGTCGTCCAGCCGCTCCGCGAGGTTGATGGCCGCGGCCGCTGCCTCGAGATCGGCATCGGAGGCGTAGCCGCCCGCCGCCGATACCGCGTCCGCCACGCGCGCGCCGGCCGGCAGCTCGCGGATGCCGGGCTCGACGACGGCGCCCTCGACATCCACGACGATCGTGGTGGGCTCCGGCGTCCCGGTGGCCGCCGCGGAGGATGCGGCGTCGGGCGTGCCGAGCAGCAGCGCCGCACCGTCCTGGCCGGCGGCCTCCGCGCCCTGGCCAGGTTGGGGCGAGAGCAGGACCCATCCGGCGGCGGCCGCGAGGACGAAGGCCGCGCCTCCTGCGGCGATGAGGATGCGGTCGGATCGGGACACGGCGAGCCTCGCGGGGAGGCGAGAGCGGCGGAGTGAAGCCTGCGTCCGGGACCCGACGCCTGGGCACTCGACGCCGAGCCTCGGAAGCAGGTCGGCACCCTATCCGGCGAGCCCTTACCGGCCGATTACCACCGGATCAACGCGGCTCAGTCGTCGGGAGTGACGATGTTCACGAGCCGGCCCGGGATCTGGATCACGCGGCGCGGGGTGCGCCCAGCGAGGTAGCGCTGCACGTGCACTGAGGCGAGGGCCATGCGCTCGATCTCGGCCGCAGGCGTATCGGGCGTCACCACCAGCCGGTCTCGCAGCTTGCCGTCGACCTGCACCGGCAGCTCGATGGTATCGGCGGCGGCGAGGGCGGGATCGGCCACCGGCCACGGCTGGCGGTGGACGCTGTACTCGTGGCCGCGACGCTCCCACAGCTCCTCGGCGATGTGCGGGACGAGCGGCGCCAGCAGCACGAGCAGGGTATCGATGGCCGTCGCGTAGGCCCGGCTGCCGGCCATGCCCGCTCCGCGCTCGCGGATGATCGCGTTCGTCAGCTCCATCAGCTTTGAGACCGCAGTGTTGAAGGTGAAGGCCTCGTAGTCTTCGGTCACGGCCTCGATGGTCGTGTGGGTCACGCGCGTCAGCGCCCGTGCCAGCTCCTCGCTCTCGGTGCCGGTGGGGTCTGCGGCGTCGACGGGCTGCGCCACGTCCCACACCCGTCCCAGCCAGCGGTGGATGCCCTCGATGCCCGATGGGTTCCACGGACCCCCCTGGTCCCAGGGGCCGATGAACATCAGGAAGGCGCGCACGGTGTCCGACCCATAGCGCTCGACGAGCTCGTCCGGCGCCTGCACGTTTCCGCGCGACTTGCTCATCCGGTTGTGATCGGCTCCCAGGATCTGCCCCTGGTTGCGCAGCTTCAACGTCGGCTCGTCGAATGACAGGTGACCCAGGTCGCGCAGCGCCTTCACGAAAAAGCGGAAGTAGAGCAGGTGCATGACGCCGTGCTCGGCACCGCCGGTGTACAGGTCGATGGGCATCCACTCCGCCACCTGCTCTGGGTTCCACGCGCGCGATGAGTCGTTCGGCGAGCAATAGCGCAGGTAGTACCAGGAGGAGTCCATGAACGTGTCGAGCGTGTCGGTCTCGCGCCGCGCGGGGCCACCGCATTCCGGGCACGTGGTCGCCAGCCACTCGGCGTGCGACTGGAGCGGCGACACGCCGGTCGGCGCGAAATCCACGTCCTCCGGCAGCAGCACCGGCAGCTGGTCCTCCGGCACCGGCACCGCGCCATGCTCGTCGCAGTACACGATCGGGATCGGCGCGCCCCAGTAGCGCTGGCGGCTGATCAGCCAGTCGCGCTGGCGGTACGTCACGGCCGCCTGCCCCAGCTCCCGCTCCTCGAGCGCGCTGATGATTGCGGGGATGGCCTCCGCGGCCGGCATCCCGCTGAACTCGCCGGAATCGATCAGCACCTCGTCCGCGGAGTGCCCGACGAAGGCCTCGCCCGACGACGGCTCTCCGGACGCGGGACCGACCACGAACCGGATCGGCAGGTCGTACTGCTTCGCGAACGCGAAATCGCGCTCGTCGTGGGCGGGGACCGCCATGATCGCGCCGGTGCCGTAGCCCGGCAGCACGTAGTCGGCGATCCAGATCGGGATGCGCTCGCTCGTCATCGGGTTGATGGCATACGCGCCGATGAAGACCCCGCTCTTCGGCCGCTCCGTGCTCATGCGCTCGATCTCGGTCTCGCGCCGCGCGTTCGCGACGTAGGCGTCAACATCGGCCCTTCGATCCTCCGTCGTCAGCACCGATACCAGCGGATGCTCGGGCGCCAGCACCATGAAGGTGGCGCCGAAGACGGTGTCCGGGCGGGTCGTGAAGACGCGGATCGGCTCGACGTCATCGGCCTCGGTGGGGAAGTCGATCTCCGCGCCTACAGATCGGCCGATCCAGTTGGTCTGCATGAGCCGGATCGGCTCCGGATAGTCGAGGCCCTCGAAGCTCAGCAGCTCGTCGGAGTAGTTCGTGATGCGGAACCACCACTGCTCGAGGTCGCGCTTCTCGACCGGGGTGCCGCAGCGCCAGCAGTGCCGATCCGCGCCCTCGACCTGCTCGCGCGCCAGGACGACCTTGTCTTTCGGGCACCAGTCCACCGCCCCCATGGCCCGGTACGCCAGCCCGGCCTTCAAGAACTGGAGGAAGATCCACTGCGTCCAGCGGTAGTAGCCCGGGTCGGAGACGATCAGCTCGCGCGACCAGTCGAACCCCGCACCCATTGTCTTGAACTGCGTGCGCATGCGCTCGATGTTCGCGGCGGTCCACTTCGCCGGGTGAATGCCTCGGTCGATGGCCGCGTTCTCGGCCGGCAGACCGAAGCTGTCGAAGCCCATCGGGAACATCACGTTGTATCCCTGCATCCGGCGCATGCGGGCGACGATGTCGGGGCCGGTGGCCGCGTACCAGTGCCCGACGTGGAGGTCGCCGGACGGATAGGGGTACATGGTCAGCACGTAGCGCTTCTCGCGCGGGTCGTCGTCGCGGGCGACGTACAGCTCGTCGGCCTCCCACCGTGCGCGCCACTTCGTCTCGTAGGACGCGGGGTCGAAGCGCTCACGCGTCGTCATCGCTCGGCCTGCTCGTCTGGGGAACCACGCCATGAGCACCTCGTCGCGGAAGCCGTCGCCGGATCGGTATTGCTGATGGCGCAGCCCCTCGTGCACGAAGCCGCAGCGCTCGTAGACCGCGATCGCGCGCTCGTTGTCGGGGAAGACGCCCAGCGAGACCTTGCGCAGGCCGCGCTCGCGCGCCCATTCCTGCGCTCCGCCCACGAGCTCGGTGCCGATGCCCACGTCGCGCCACCCCTCGGCGATGCATATGGCCAGCACGCCGATGTGATCCGTCGTCAGGTTGCGATCCACGTTGACGAGCACGTTGCCGACGACCTCGCCGTCCGCCTCCGCGACCAGGGCCAGGTGCTCGGCGCCACGGATCATCTCGGCGATCCAGAAGCCCTCGGACGGCTGGCTCACGGCAGCCGGTGTGGTGATGAGCCAGCGGCCCTCGGCGCGCACCTCGGCGAACAGGGCGGCCAGCGCGCGGCCATCCGTGGGGCGTGCCGGGCGCAGCGTCCACGGGCGACCATCACTGGTCGTCTGCCGCGTGCCGCTTCCCGTCTGGATCATCGATTCGCTCCCGAACGCCAACACACCCCTATCGTCATCAGGACGAAGGGGTGCTTCGCGGTACCACCTGAGCTTGACCGATGAAGTGGTGGAGCTAGGGGGACTCGAACCCCCGACCCCCTGCATGCCATGCAGGTGCTCTCCCAGCTGAGCTACAGCCCCACGATGTTCGTCGGTCCACTCGTTGGCGCTGCTATCGGGCGCCACCCGGCTCAGACTCCTCGCCTGTGCTGCTCGGCAGGTGAGTTCCGCGCTCCTCGTACGCCGGCTTGCACCGATTCCGGCTCGCTGTGTACGAGGCGCAGCGCGTACTGCTCCCGCGTCATCGCGTTCGCTACCGACGATAGCACAGGGGTCGCCCGGCGCTCAACGTGCGCTAGGACGGCCAACTTCTCGCCACATTCATCTGACAGCCGCACTACGCGCGTTCATCGGCCTCTGCGGGACCTATGCCGGTCGCCGTGTAGGTCCAGGCGCGCATCTGTCAATACCAGGCCCGGTTTCAATGCGTAGTGCGGCTGTCGTATGAACCTGTCAAACCAGCACAGGCCCGCAGCGGCAGAGGCGGATCAGTCGGCCGCGAAACGCTCCCTGAGGCGCTCGAGGCTTGTGTCGATGTCACCGCCGGCGGCCGAGGCGATCATGCCCTCCATGAAGCCGGTGAACCCCGAGCCTCGGATCTCCATCGCGAAGGTGAGATCCGTGGCTCGTCCGGCGTCAGCGGGCGCGAAGTCCAGCGTGGCGTGCGCCTTGACGCCACTCACCTCGCTGCCGATGGCCAGGCGCCGGGGAGGATCGTGCTCGGTGATCGTCAGCAGGGCCTCAACGCGATTCCCCATGATCTCGCGGGTCACCAGGGCCGTGGCACCCACGCCCATCTCGCCCGTCGAGGTCCGACGTGCGCTCACCACGCCCGCCTGCCACTCGGAGAGCTTCTCGAGGTCCGACAGGTAGGCGAAAACCTCGTCCGGCGGCGCGTTGATGGTGGCGCTGCGCTCGACTCGCTTCATCGCATCGGTCCGGCCCTAGGTGAGGAAGAAGAAGGCGATGGCCACGATGAAGTACACGCTCATCAGCTGGAGCCCCTCGACCCAGTTCGATCGGCCGTCGAGCGCGATGTACGCGGCAATGAAGACGCCGACGGCCACGCCAACGACCTCCAGCGGCGTGAACACCAGCGTCAGCGGATGGCCGACGAGGAGGCCGAAGAAGACGAGCACCGGGGCAGCGAACAGAGCGATCTGCGTCGCCGAGCCGATGCTGGTGATGAGGCTGAAGTCCATCTTGTTCTTGTAGGCCAGCGTCACTCCCACCACGTGCTCGGCGAGGTTACCGATGACCGGGATGACGATGATGCCGATGAACAGCTCGCTGACGCCGAGTGCCTCGACGGTCGGCTCGAGCGCGTGGACGAGGATCTCGCTCGTCAGGGTCAGCGCCGCCGCGGAGCCGAGCAGCACGCCGAGCGCGACGCGCCAGCTCCAGTGCGGAGCTTCGTCGGCGCCGTGCGCCGCGCCCGCCGTCGTGGCCTCGGGCGAGCGCAGGAAGAACCACAGCTGCGCGCCGTAGGTGACCAGGAGCAGGATCGCCACGCCGATGGTGAGGTACTCGATCCGGAGGAATGCCTCGTCGCCCGGCAGTGTCTCGGCGCTGCCACCGACGAGGTACGCGAAGGTCGCCGGCACGATCAGCCCGATCGTCCCCAGGATCAGCGACGCGGCGTTCATGCCCACGACCTCCTGGTCGTAGGACTGGACCCCGTTCTTGATGCCGCCGACCAGCAGCGACGCGCCGAGGACGAGGAGCAGGTTCCCGATGATCGATCCAGTGATGGACGCGTGGACGATCTCGATCTTGCCATCGAGGATCAGGAACGCGGCGATGATGATCTCGCCGATGTTCCCGACCGTGGCGTTCATGATCCCGCCGATCTTCGGGCCCGCGGATGCGCCGAGCTGCTCCGTGGCGTGGCCGAGGAGATACGCGAGGGCGAGGATGGTGAGCGCGGCGACGCCGAAGGTGAGCGTCGGATCGGCATTGAGGATGCGGAGCGCCAGGGACGCCACTGTTCCCACGGCGGAGATGACGAAGGCGGCGATCAGCACCGGCGGATGGTAGCGGCTGAGCGGAGGGCGGGCCCGGTGCCTAGATCGGTGTGGCCACCCGCACGGCCGCAGCGCGAGCGATTTCGGCGAGTGCGCCGATGAAGGTCGGCGAAACGTTGAGCGACTGGATGCGCGCGAACGTCAGTCCGGCCGCCTCAGCCTGATCACGTGCGCCGATATCCACGTCGTAGAGGATCTCGAGGTGGTCGGCGAGGAACTGGATCGGCGCGACGAGGACGGCTCGGTGGCCCGCCTCGCGCAGCTTCGGCAGCAGGTCGGCAAAGTCGGGCTTCATCCACTCCCCGGGCTCGTGGCCGGCCGACTGCCAGCAGAAGTGCCACCGATCGTCGGGCAGACTCGCTGCCGCGGCCACCAGCTCCGCGGTCTCGCGCAGCTGGGCGAGGTAGGCGGGCTCGGCATCGGCGACGCGACGCGGGAGCGAGTGCGCGGTGAGGAGGAGTGGCACGTCAGGCGGCAGCGTGGCGATGGCCTCTCCGATCCGTTCCGCGACGGCGCTGATGAACGCGGGCTCGCGATACCAGGCGGGGGCGATATGGACGGCGGGGGCGTCGATGTCCATCTCGGCCGTCGCCGCATCGATGGCGCGCTGGTAGCCGCCCATGAGCAGCTCCGAGTGCTGCGGGCTCATGACGACGGCGGCCACGTTTCCGCATCCCGCGACGGCGAGCGAGCGCAGGCCGTCGAGGATGGTGGGCGCACTGAAGCGCATGCCGACCGTGACGGAAGCGTCCACGCCGCCCGCGCGAAGCCGCTCCTCCACGGCAGCGGCCTGCTCGCCGGTGATGCGAATCAGCGGCGATCCGCCGATGAGCTCGTAGCGGCGGCGGAACTCGCTCACCAGCTCGTCAGACGGGGTCCGCCCCCCGCGCACCGCGGCGAGGTACTCCGGCAGATCGTGCAGGTCGTCGGCTGGTGAGCCGTAGGTCATGAGGAGCACGCCGAGGCGCGAGCTCATCTGGCGGACTCCTTGTGGACGAGCTCGACGAGCCTGCGGAGCACGTCGGGGTCCGTTTCGGGCAGGACTCCGTGTCCCAGGTTGAAGACGTGGCCCGGCCGGTTCGCCGCGCGCCGGAGCACGTCGCGCCCGCCGTCGGCCGTGGCCTCCCAGCCGGCGAGCAGTCGTGTCCCGTCGAGATTGCCCTGGATGCCGCGGTCGAAGCCGATGCGAGCCCATGCCTCGTCGAGCGCCTGGCGATGGTCGACGCCGATGAGGTCGCCGCCCGCGGCCGCCATCGGCTCCAGGAGCGCTGCGGTGCCCGTACCGAAGTGGATGGTGGGGGCGCCGTGGACCTCGGCGAAGATACGCGCGACGTGCGGCTGGACGTAGGTCACGTAGTCCGCGGCGTTGAGCCCGCCGACCCAGGAGTCGAACAGCTGCACGACGTGGGCGCCCGCAACGATCTGCGCGTTGAGATAGGCGATGACCACGCTCGACAGCTTCTCCATCAGGGCGTGCCACGCGTCGGGCTCGCGGAACATGAAGGCCTTGGCGATGGCGTAGTCGCGCGACGGGCGGCCCTCGACCAGGTAGCAGGCCAGGGTGAAGGGCGAGCCGGAGAAGCCGATGACGGCCTGCCGGTCGCCCAGCCGGCTGCGCACGAGACGGATCGCCTCCATCACGAACCCGACCTCCTGGTCGGGATCAATGAGGCGCAGCCGGTCGACGTCCGCCCTCGAACGGATGGGGGAGTGAATGATCGGCCCGATCTCGGGCTGAATCTCGAGGCTCACGCCCATCGGCTCGAGGGGCAGCATGATGTCGGCGAAGAGCACGGCCGCGTCAACCCCGAAGGCCTCGACCGGCATGAGCGTCACATTGGCGCACAGCTCAGGGGTCTTCGCCAGCGTCAGGATCGGATAGCGCTCGCGGAGGGCCCGGTACTCGGCCAGGCAGCGCCCCGCCTGGCGCATGAACCAGACCGGGGTGCGGTCCGGCTGTTCGTGGCGCAACGCCGCGCGGAACCTGCGCTCGCCGGTCCAGGCGCCGGCGGGCGTGGGCGCGATCGCCGTCATCGCCCCGCTGTCCCGACGCTCGCGGCCGCCGCGAATGCGCCGCGCGAAGCCTGGACGGTCGCGCCGACGTCGTGCACGGTGTGCGCGGCGGAGGCGAACCACGCCTCGTGCTGGCTCGGCGGCAGCATCACCCCGCCGTCCAGCATCGCGTGGAAGAAGCGCGCGAACCGCCCCCCGTCGACGTCATCCTTGAAGAAGACGGTGAGGAGGCTCGCCACCCGGCTGATTCGGACGTCGGCACCACCACCTCTCGCCGCCGTGGCCAGCCCATCCTCGAGCTCAGCCGTGATGTGCTCGAGCCCCTCGTACAGCTCCGGCGTGAGGCGACAGAGCGTCGCGGCGCCGGCAGCCATGGCGAGCGGGTTCCCCGACAGCGTCCCCGCCTGGTAGACGGGCCCGTCGGGCGCCACCAGGCGCATGAGGTCGGCGCGGCCGCCGTACGCGCCAACCGGTAGGCCGCCGCCGATGATCTTGCCGAGCACCGTGAGGTCCGGCGTCACGCCGTAACGCTCCTGCGCCCCGCCGCGCGCGACGCGGAACCCGGTGATCACCTCGTCGAAGATGAGGAGCGTGCCGTGCCGCTCGGTCGCCGTGCGGAGACCCTCGAGATAGCCGGGCGCCGGCGCCACCACGCCCATATTCGCCGCCACCGGCTCGACGATGACGGCCGCGACCTCGTGATCGTCGAGGAGCGCCTCGACAGCGGCAAGGTCGTTGTACGGGGCGACGAGTGTGTCGCGCGCGGCTCCCGCCGTGACACCGGCGCTGGCCGGCATGCCGATGGCGCCGGAGCCGGGCTCGACGAGGAGCGCATCGGCGTGGCCGTGGTAACCCCCGGCCATCTTCACGACGGTGTCGCGCCCGGTCGCCGCGCGCGCCAGGCGGATGGCGCTCATGGCGGCCTCTGTGCCGGAGCTCACGAAGCGCAGCCGTTCCAGCGACGGCATGGCGCCGCGGATCAATTCGCCGAGCTCGAGCTCGTGCCGGTTCGGCGCGCCGTAGCTCGTGCCGCGGCTCGCCGCCTCGGTGATGGCGGCGATGACGGCCGGGTGGGCGTGGCCGAGGATCATCGGCCCCCAGGAGCCGACGTAGTCGATCAGCTCGTTGCCGTCGACGTCCCACATGCGGGCACCCTTGGCCTGGTAGATGACGCGCGGCGTGCCGCCGACCGAGCGGAAGGCGCGCACCGGGGAGTTCACGCCACCGGGAAACAGACGCTCTGCGCGTGCCATGAGCTCGGCGGAGCGCGTCGTGGGGATCGAGGGCGACGAGCTCATCGGTCCGTTCCGGCCAGCATGCCGAGGACATCGCCGAGCGGGCGGTGGATGCCGGTGATGATCGGCGTGTCGCGCACGGTGGAGCGCCGTGACTCGGTCTCGCGCAGCTCGCGGACGAGGTCCTGGAAGGCGACGAGGTCATCGGTCTCGTAGGCGACGATGAACTCCTGGTCGTCGAGGCCAAAGCTGTAGGCGAGCAGCTGGCGGACCTGCGGGTACGCGTGGCCGACCTTCATGTGGCCGCGCATGATCTGCTGACGCTCCTCGGCGGGCGCCAGGTACCACTCCGTGCTCTTCACGAACGGATACACGACGAGGTAGCGCGTGCGGTCGCCACTGAAGAGGCTCTGCTCCTGGGCCGTTGGCTTCTTCACGTACTGCGAGGGGCGTATCAGGCCGATCATGCTGATCGCCGGCGTCAGCCAGCGGCCGATGCCCGACGCCAGAAGGTCGGCAGCCGTCTCCTCCACGTCCTCGATCGCCTCGGCCATGCGCCACAGCAGCAGGTCGCCCTCGGCGCGCAGGCCGATGGTCGAGTACGCGTGCTGCATGAGCCGTGCGTCGGTTCGCGCTGCCGCGGCGCAGAACGCCTCGATGTCGCCCTGGCGCTCGGTGGCGGACATCCGCCGCCAGGCGGGGTCGAGGCGCAGCAGCCAGGCGTGCACGAAGCGCTCGTCGCTCATCGGCCGCCGCCCTCTTCGCGCAGCCAGCCTGCGGCCTCTGCCGCGAAGTAGGTGACGATGAATCCCGCGCCCGCGCGAGCGATGGCGGCCAGCGTCTCGAGCGCCGCCGCTCGGCGGTCGAGCCAGCCGCGTTCTGCGGCGGCGCAGATGGCGGAGTACTCGCCGCTCACCTGGTAGGCGGCCACGGGCACGTCCGTCTGCGCGCGGGCCGCGGCGATGAGGTCGAGCGCCGGAAGCGCGGGTTTGACGAGCAGCATGTCCGCTCCCTCCGCCACGTCGGCGGCCATCTCGCGGAGCGCCTCGCGACCGTTGGCGGCGTCCATCTGGTAGGAGCGCCGGTCCCCGAACGCAGGGGCGGAGTCCGCCGCCTCGCGGAACGGGCCGTAGAAGGCCGACGCGTGCTTGGCCGCGTAGGCGAGGATCGCGATCTCCGGGAGGCCGGCGGCGTCCAGCCCGGCGCGGATGGCGGCGACCTGGCCGTCCATCATCGCCGAGGGTGCCACGACGTCGGCGCCGGCCTCGGCCAGCGAGACCGCGGTGCGAGCCAGGAGGCGAACGGTCTCGTCGTTGTCGACCGATGAGCCGCGCAGGACCCCGCAGTGGCCGTGCGAGGTGTACTCGCACAGGCAGACGTCCGCCAGGATCGCGATCTCCTCGCCGGCCTGGCGCCGCAGCTCGGCGATCGCCGACTGCACGATCCCATCGTCGGCCCAGGCGCCCGACCCGTCCGCGTCCTTGGCCTCGGGAAGGCCGAACAGCAGCACGGATCGCACGCCCGTCGCCAGCAGCCTCTCCGCTTCGCGCCCCAGCTCGTCCACACTGAGCCGATGCTGTCCCGGCATGGAGCCGATCTCCTCGCGCACGCCATGGCCCGGGCGCACGAAGAGCGGGGCGACGAGCATCGCCGGATCCAGCCGTGTCTCGCGCACGAGGGCTCGGAGCGCGGGCGTGCGCCGCAGCCGGCGTCCGCGGTGCAGCCGGAGAGCCGTCGTGCGGTCCGCGAGCACGCTCATGCGCCGGCCACCTTCCAGTGACCGGCAATCGACGCGGCCAGCGCCTCGGCCGTGTGCGGCGTCGCGACCGCAGCGACCTCGAACCGGGAGTGGCGCGCAACGTCCGCGGTGACGGGGCCGATGCAGAAGGCCGGAAGGCGCAGCGCGCGCACCCTGTCGAAGGCCGATGCGAGGCTCAGCAGACCCCGAACCGTGGACCCGCTCGTGAAGGCGATCCCGTCGAGATTGCGCTGGAGGGCGGCATGAAGCGCGTCGCGGCCCGTCGCCGGGCCCTCGATGGTGCGGTACGCGACGACCTCCTCAACCCGCGCGCCGCGGGCGACGAGCGACTCACGCAGCTGCGGGGTGGCGGCATCTGCCCGCGCAAGCACGACGCGACGATTCGCCAGCTCACCCAGGCCGGCCGCGATGGCGACCGTCAGGTACTCGTTCGGTACGTGGTCGACCGTGATCCCCGACTCGGTGAGAGCGCTCGCCGTCGCCGGTCCGACAGCCGCCACGCGTGTCGTGGGCGGGATTCGGCCTCCTCCCGCGGCAAGGCGGTGCGCGATGGCGCGTGCCCCGTTCTGGCTCGTGACGACGAGCCACGCGGCGCCATCCAGGGACTCCAGCGCCGCGTCGAGCTCCGCGCTTACCGAGTTGGTATCGATCGCGACGGTGGGCACGCAGACCGCCTCGATTCCGGCGGCGTGGAGCAGGCGGTCGAGCTCGGGCGCCTGGTCCGCCGGCCGCGTCACCAGCACGCGTCTGGTCATGCGCTCACCGCCACGCCGAGATCGCGAGCGACCTCGTGCACGACCCATGCTGGATCCGCCGCGGACCCTTCTGCCTCAGCGCGGAGGATCCCGGCGGACGTCTCGAAGGCGGCTCGCAGCCGGAGCCTCTCGCCGTTCACCTCACCGAGCGCACCGAGGGGAGCGAGGCATCCACCGCCGATCTCCCGGAGGAGGGTGCGTTCCGCCTCGACGGCGATCCGCGTCGGCCGGTGGTCGAGCGTCGCGAGCGCCTCGAGCAGCGCGGCGTCGCCGGCTCGCACCTGGAGCGCGAGCGCGCCCTGTGCCGGCGCCGGGAGCATCAGCTCGAACGGCAGTCGCGCGCCGGATGGGATCGGCATACCCAGCCGGTCGAGGCCCGCCGCCGCCAGGAGCAGGCCGTCGAACTCTCCGTCGCGCAGACGCTTCAGCCGGGTCTCGACGTTGCCTCGCAGTGTAATGATCACCAGGTCGGGACGTATCGCCGAAAGCTGCGCGGCGCGGCGCGGCGAGCTCGTCCCCACCCGGCCACCATGTGGAACGGAATCTGGTCCGCCGCCGGTCGCGGTGATCAGGCAGTCCCGAGCATCGCCCCGCTCGAGGATCGCGGCGACCAACAGCCCGGCGACGGGCGCCGTCGGCAGATCCTTGAGCGAGTGGACGACGAGGTCGACACGGCGCTCGAGGAGGGCGCGCTCGAGCTCCCCAGTGAACTGGCCGTCGGCGACCACCCACCCGCCGTGCGGCTGCCGCTCGCTGATGGTGTCTCCCTGCGTGGCGATCGTCACCATCTCGGTCGAGCCGATCCGTGGCGGAAGCAGCCGCACCGCAATGTCTGCCTGCGCGACGGCGAGCCGGCTCTGTCGTGTGCCGATGCGGACCGCACCCGCGTTCGTCATGCCTCGATGCCGAACAGGCGGCGCACGAGCTGCGCGTCGGCGCCGCCCCGCCTGATCTCGACGGTCGGCCCATGAAGCAGCTCGCCGAGCATCGCCGCCGCGGCGGCATCCACGGCCGCGAGCTGGTCCGCATCGAGCAGCGTCCGACGGCGCAGCCGCTCGAGGTGGCGTCGCCGGACCGCATCGGCCTCGCTATGAAGCACGGTGACCGCATCGGCGCCGTGGCGGCCCTCGAGCCAGGTGGCGAACCGCTCGACCTCCGTTTCGAGCTCCGCGCGCAGGCGACGCTCGGCCGCCTCGGCGAGGATCGGCATCGCGCCGGGCAGCGTGCCGAGCGCGTCGACGCTCAGCAGCCGCTCACCGAGCGACTCGGCCAGCGGCGGTTCCACGGCGCTCGGCGTCGATAGGTCCAGGATCCAGGGCCGATCGAAGCCGAGCAGCTCGGCGGTCACGACAGGCTCTCGCGGCCTGATGGCGACCACGATCGCCTCAGCGTCGCCCAGCGCCGCATGCCCGAGCGCGCCCACCGCGACGCGGTGGCCGCCACGCGGCAGGGCCTCCACGAGGCGGCCGGCCCGCTCGCCCGACCCCGAGACGATGGTGAGTGGGTGGCCCGCAGATGCCAGCCGCCCGGCGACCAGCCGTCCCATCTCCCCGGTGCCGACGACGGTCACCCGCGCCGACTCTGACAGGCGCTCCGCGAGCCACGTGGCGCCGCGGTCGGCGAGCGATCGGTCGCTGCCCGGTCGCGCGTGGGTCCGCACGCGGCGCCCGAAGCGCAGCGCTCGCCGGAACAGCTCGTTGAGCACCGGACCGGTGGATCCGGCCGCCAGCGCCGCCTCGTACGTGGTCCGCACCTGGCCCAGGAGCTGCTCCTCGGCGACGACTGCGGAGTCGAACCCCGCGACGACCTCGAACACCCGCCTGACCGCGTCGCGGCCGCGGACGACCCCCTCGGTGGGGATCGGCATTCCGTCGCGGTGGACCGTCACGAGCTCGACCCGGTGGCACGTGTCGAGCAGCACCCGCTCGTCCCCCGGTATGGCGGCAAGCTCGGCGGCGATCCGGGCGCGCTGGGGCGCAGGCTGGTCGCGGAACGTGGCGAACCGGACGCAGATGTGGTCGATGGCGGGTGATTCCGGAGGCATTCGGCCGCGTGACCCCGATCTCGGGCGGACGTGGACCGCGCGAGGCTAGGGGCTGCGCCGCGCCGCCGTCAAACCTGAGTCATAGATTTGCCGAGGTTTGCCCGGACTGGGCGTCAGCTCAGTGAAGGATCTGCGACAGGAACTGCTTCGTCCGCTCCTGGGTGGGCGCCTCGAAGATCTGCTGAGGCGGTCCCTCCTCCACGATCACGCCGAGGTCGAAGAAGACCATGCGGTTGGCGACGGCTCGCGCGAAGCCCATCTCGTGGGTCACGCACAGCATGGTCATGCCCGTTCCGGCGAGCTCGCGCATCACGTCGAGCACCTCGCTGATCATCTCGGGGTCGAGGGCGGAGGTCGGCTCGTCGAAGAGCATGATCTTGGGCTGCATGGCCAGGGCGCGGGCAATGGCGACGCGCTGCTGCTGGCCGCCGGACAGCTGCGCGGGGTACTTGTGCGCCTGCTCCGGGATGCCGACGCGCTCGAGCAGCTTCATCGCCTCCTCCTCCGCCCGGCGCGCCGACCAGCGGCGCACACGGACCGGTGCCAAGGTGATGTTCTGGAGCGCCGTGAGGTGCGGGAACAGGTTGAACGACTGGAAGACCATGCCGATCTCGCTGCGGATGGCGGCGATGTTTCGGACGTCGTTGGTGAGCTCGATGCCGTCCACCACGATCTGCCCGCGCTGATGCTCCTCGAGCCGGTTGATGGTGCGGATGAAGGTCGACTTCCCGGAGCCCGACGCGCCGAAGATCACCACAACCTCACCCGCCTTCACGGTGAGATCGATGCCGCGCAGCACGTGCAGCTGGCCGAACCATTTGTGCACGTCGCGGCAGACGATGATCTCGTTCGAGTCGCGCGGGACGGCCGCCTCGTCCGTCATTGGCTTGTCCGTCATCGGCTTCCGACGCCCATCGCCGTCTCGAGCCGATAGCTTGCCTGGGACATGGCGTAGGACATGACGAAGAAGACGGCGGCGACGAACACGTAGACCTCCAGCTGTGCGCCGAACCACTCGGTCTGGGCGAGGACCGCGCGCCCGATGCCGAGCAGCTCGAGCAGTCCGATGATGACGACGAGCGTGGTGTCCTTCAGCAGGCTGATGAACAGGCCCACGTTGGCCGGGATGACGGCGCGCAGCGCCTGCGGCAGGATGATGAAGATGTTTGTCTGGGCGGTGGAGAGCCCGAGCGCATTTGCGGCCTCCCCCTGCCCCGAGGGGATCGCCTGGAGGCCGCCGCGCACGTTCTCGGCCACGTACGCCGCCGAGAAGAGGGTGATGCCGCCCATCGCCCGCAGGACGCGGTCGAGCCGCACCTCGCCGGGCAGGAAGAGCGGCAGCATGATGTCGGCCATGAACAGGATGGTGATGAGCGGCACGCCGCGGATCACCTCGATGTAGACCGTGCTCAGGATGCGGACCGCCGGCAGCGTGCTTCGGCGGCCGAGCGCCAGCAGCACCCCGAACGGGAACGACAGCACGATGCCCACGATCGCGAGCAGGAACGTGAGGAGGAGGCCGCCCCACAGGCTGGTGCTCACCTTCGGTACGGCCTCGGTGCCCAGGCCGCTGAGGAGGAGGAACGAGACCGGCAGCGACGCGAGCCACATGACGACGAGCAGGCGGCGGGAGATCCGGAACCGCACGCTGGCGAAGAACGCGACGCCCACGAGCGCGGCATTGACGAGCAGGCCGGCGATCGCGACCCAGCCCAGGTTCGACGCAAGGGCGAGCACGGCGATGAGGATCTGCCCCGCCGCCAGCGATGCGCCGAGGGTGCGGGTGGCGGCCCCGTAGATCCCGGCGGACAGCCCCGACAGCGCGGAGATGATCGCGAGGCTCAGCCACACGCGCCACGCCTGGTCTCCGGGGTACTGGCCGATCAGGAAGAGCCGCAGGTTGGACGTCACCACGCCCCAGCGCGCCTCCGTCAGCGCCCAGTCGGCGACCAGGAGCAGCACCAGGAGCAGCAGCCCGCCCACGACGAGCGTCAGGAGGCTGCTGAGCACGCTCGAGAAGAGGTTCTCGCGCAGCCACGCCATCGGACCGACGGAGATCTTCGGCGGCGGGAGGACCTCGGCGGTCATCGGCTCATCGCTCGAGCACCTGGACGCGCCGGTTGTACAGGTTCATCAGCAGCGAGGTGACCAGGCTGATGGTCAGGTAGGTGCCCATCACCATCACGATCACCGACACCGGCTGCCCGGTCTGGTTGCCCATCGTCTGGCTGACGCTGAACAGGTCGGGGTAGCCGATGGCGATGGCGAGGCTCGAGTTCTTGGCGAGGTTGAGGTACTGGCTGGTCAGAGGCGGGACGATGACCCGCAGTGCCTGCGGGAAGACGACCAGCCGCAGGATGTGGCCCTCCGAGAGCCCCAGCGCGCGCGCCGCCTCCACCTGTCCCCGGCGCACGGCCAGGATGCCGCCTCGAACGACCTCGCCGATGAACGCCGCGGTGTAGAGCACGAGGCCCGCGAGGAGCGCGGTGAACCCCGACGAGAGCGTCATGCCACCGGTGAAGTTGAAGCGCTGGAGGACCGGGGGATCGACGCCGATGGGAGCTTCGCCGAGGACGATCCAGCCGATCGCCGGGACCACGAGGATCGCAAGCAGGCCGATGGACCGGATCCCGCGCGGCAGGAGGAAGCGCGACGCGATGGCGAGGCCGATGCCGAGCGCGACGAACGCCAACCACGCGCCGAGGGTCGGGGAGAAGACCGGTGCGGGAAGGGACAGACCGCGCTGGTTCAGGAAGATGCCACCGGGCAGGGCAACGGAGTCGGCGACGCCGGGCAGCTGGAGCAGGAAGGCGTACAGGAAGAAGAGCTGAACCAGCAGCGGCGTGTTGCGGATGATCTCGACGTAGCCCGCCGCGACGCGGTTGACGAGGAAGTTGCGAGACAGGCGCGCGACGCCCACCACGAGGCCCAGCAGCGTGGCGAGGACGATCCCGACGGCGCTGACGAACAGGGTGTTGAGAAGCCCCACCAGGAAGGCGAGGCCGTAGGTGTCTGTCGCGGAGTACGGGATCGGCGTCTCGGAGATCGCGAAGCCCGCGGTCGAGTCGAGGAAGCCGAAGCCGAATCCCAGGCCGCGCTGGTCCATCGCCGTCAGCAGGTTGCGCAGGAGGAAGGCGGCCAGCAGGCCCACGAGCCCGACCACCACCACCTGGGCGGCAACCCGGATGACACGGATGTCGCGCCATGGCGCCACGCCCGTGCCACGTCCGGCGAGGGGAGCCGAGGTCATCTAGGGCTGGATGTGTGAAACGGTCGGGTCCGGGGGCGGAAGCGTTCCCGCCCCCGGACCGTCAGGCCGGACTAGCGGTAGGGCATCGCGTAGAGAAGCCCGCCCTCCGTCCACAGGTTGTTCAAGCCGCGCTCGAGGTTGAACGCCGTGTCGGGCCCGAGGTTGCGATCGTAGATCTCGCCGTAGTTGCCGACGGCACTGATCACGTCGACCACCCAGTCGTTCTCGAGGCCCAGCATCGCCCCGAGCTCGCCCTCCGCGCCCAGCAGGCGCGCGATCACGGGGTTCTGGCTGCTGATCATCTCCTCGACGTTGGCCTGGGTGATGCCCTGCTCCTCGGCCTCGATGACCGCGAAGACGACCCACTTGACCACGTTGAACCATTCGTCGTCACCGAGCGGGACGACCGGGCCGAGCGGCTCCTTGGAGAGCACGTCGTCAAGGATCACGTGCGCGTCGGGATCCTCGAAGGCGGTGCGGCGGGAGACGAGCTGCGACCGGTCGCTGGTGACCGCGTCGCACGCGCCCTCCTCGTAGGCCGCGTACGTCGGATCGATCTCGGCGAACACGTTCGGCGTGTACTCGATCGCGAGCTCGCGCATGCGGTCGGTGAGGTTGAGCTCGGTCGTGGTGCCGGACTGGACGCAGATCGTCGCCCCGGCGAGATCCTCGATCGTCGCGGCGCCGAGGTCGGCATTGACCATGATGGCCTGGCCGTCATAGAAGATCGTCGGGCCGAAGAGGCCCCACGTCGTGTCTCGGGTGAGCGTCCAGGTCGTGTTGCGGATGAGCACGTCGACCTCGCCGGTCTGGAGTGCCGGCCCGCGGGCATCGGCGTTCAGGGCCCGGAACTCGACCTTCTCGGGGTCGCCGAGCACGGCTGCGGCCACGGCGCGGCAGAAGTCGGCGTCGAACCCGGTGTTCGTCCCGTCCTCCTCGAGGAAGCTGAATCCGGCGAGGCTGCCGTTGACGCCGCAGATGAGCTGGTCGCGCTCAATCACCGCGGCGAGGCGCCCGTTGGTGGGCTGCTCCGCGGCCTGGCTCTCGGCGGGCTCGCTCTCCTCGGCGGGCTCGCTCTCCTCGGCGGGCTCGCTCTCCTCGGCGGGCTCGCTCTCCTCGGCGCCGCCGGGAGTCGGGGTTGCCACGGACACATCGCCGCAGGCGGCAAGGGCCAGGGCGAGGACGATGAGGCCGACGATGGGTAGGAAGTGTCTGGTCACGGGCGCTCCTCCAGTGTGCTCACGGGCGATTGCCCGGTCCATGTGTGCGGACATGCTACCGGGGTGGGGCAAGTCGGCCTGCGGGGCGAAAGAATGTGGTGGAGATGAGGGGACTCGAACCCCTGACCCCCGCGATGCGAACGCGGTGCTCTCCCAGCTGAGCTACATCCCCATGGGCGGCCGAGTATAGCAAGCCGGATTGGGTCTTCCCCAAAGAGAACGTTTGTTCTATCATCGGTTGTCCGATGAGGACCGATGCCTCCGTTCCGCCTTCCCTGGCCACCGCCCTCGAGACGCTTCGCGCGCGCGGGCTCCAGATGCGGCGGGGGAGCGACGCCCCGGCGCCGGAGCGAGCCCGCCCATCGGTCCAGACCGGCCATTCCATCCTCGACGCTGCCCTCGGCACCGGTGGATGGCCGCGCGGCGCCATGACGCTCATCGACGGCCCGGCGGGGAACGGCGGGACCACGCTCACGCTCGGTGCGCTGGCCGCGTGCCAGGCGGCCGGTGGCCTGACGGCCTGGCTCGATCTCGATGGCACCTTCGATCCGGCCGTCGCCGCACGTCTGGAGGTGAGCCTCGACTGGCTCCTCGTCGTGCGGCCGCGCGACCCTGTCGAGGCGATCGAGCTGGCGGCGTGGCTCGCCCGCTCGGGGCTGATCGACGTGCTCGTCCTCGACCTCGGGTTGCGGGCGGCTCCCGAGCGGCGGGCGCTCGACCGCTTCGGCGCGCTCCTCGCCCGATCCGCGACGAGCGCCGCGCTGCTCCTGGCACCGGGTGGACGCGCGGTCGCCGGCGCCGTTGCCGGCGTGCGCGTCGCAGTGCGGCGCACGGCGTGGCTGGCGGTCGGCAGCGACATCGTCGGCCAGCGCGTCGTGGCCAGCGTCGAGCGTCACCGCTGGTCGTTGGCCGGGAGGACCGCGGAGCTCGACCTGTGGTTCGGCGAGGGGCGGCGGATCGACCCGCTGCTGCCGGCGCTCGCCGAGCCGCGAGCCGTCGAGGTCATCAGCGTGGAGCAGCCGGCGCTCCGCGTGGTCGGCGCCTGAGCGATGACGCGTCTCCTCGCTCTCGTCTGGCCCGACCTGCGCGTCCCGGAAGCCGATGCGACCCCGTTCGGGCCGATGCTCGACGCGCTCGACGACCTCTCCCCGCGCGTGGAGGCGGTGGACGTCGGCGTTGCCCTCGTCGACGTGACGGGGCTCGGGCCGACGTGGGGCACGGAACGAAGGGTCGCGGCGCGGGCCGTCATGCTGGTGCGCTCCGTGGCCCCGATCCCCGTCCGCTGCGGCATCGGCGATAACCGCTGGCTGGCGACGCTCGCCGCCCGGCTGGCACGCGTCGAGCGCCCCGGAGCGCCGGCCGCGCTCCACGCGCTGCCGGCCGGCGTGGCCGCCTCACGCGATGCGCTTCGGGAGCTGCCGCTCTCCCTCCTGCCCGCCGACCTCGCCACGCGTCAGCGATTCAGGCTCTTCGGCCTCACCGTCATGGGCCAGCTCGCCGACCTGCCACGCTCCGCCGTTGGCGCCCAGTTCGGCCCGGCCGGCGAGCGGCTCCAGGCGCTGGCGCGCGGGCACGACCCGCGTCCGCTGGTCCCGCGACGCAGGCCGGAGGGCGTGGCCGCCGCGGCCACGTTCGAGACGCCGCTCGACGGCATCGGCTCGGTGGGGCTCATCCTGCGTCGCCTGGCCGCCGAGCTGTGCGATCGGCTGCGCGGGCGCCACCTGGCCCCCGGACGCGCCGTCCTGACGCTGACGCTCGAGGACGGGCCGGCGCTGCGGGTTGCCCAGCCGTTCCCGAAGCCCGCGCTCGAGCCGGACTGGATCGCGCGACTGCTCCTCAGCCGCCTCGAGGCGGACGCCCGCCTTCGCAGCGGTCCGGACGATGAGGAGCCACGGGTCGTATCGGTCCGCCTGGCGTTCGATCGGCTCACCGATCCCGCCAGCCGCCAGCTGCCGGCGTTCGAGGCCCGTGCCGGCCGATGGGAGGAGCTGCGCTGGTCGCTGGAGCGGATCCGGCATCGGTTCGGGGAGGGGCGCCTGTGGCAGGTCGTGGTGGACCGTCCGAACGCGTCACTGCCCGAGGACCAGTCGCGGCTGGTCGACATCGGTCAATGACGCGGCGCTATCCGAACCACCCGCTCGTCCAGGTCGAGACGAATCCCGACGGGACTCCGCTGCGGCTGCGGATGGACGGCACCGATCACGGCGAGCTGGGGATCTGTAACCGGTGGCGCGTCGACGACGGCTGGTGGCGCGACCCGGTCGCTCGTGCCTGCTACAAGGTGGTGACCCGATCGGGGCTGCTGTGCACGATCTTCCTCGACGAGATTCACGGCACGTGGCACCTCGAGCGTCTCTTCGACTGAGCCGATGGCACCGCTCGTGCGGTGCAGGAGCGCATGACCGACTTCGACCGGCAGCCGGGAGCCATTGACGACCCGGGCATGAAGGGTGGCCTCGATCCGCAGCTCGACCGCCTGCCACCGGGCGACCGGGCCGACAACACCGGCGCAGAGGGCGAGCCGCAGGCATCGGAGCTCGACCTGCCCGGCCCGGAAGACCCCGTGGCCTGGAACTACGTCGAGGCCGATACCCTGGTGGTCGGCACCGACGGGCAGGAGCTCGGTCGCGTTGCCGCCATGCTCGGCACCGAGACGGAGGGCATCTTCCACGGCATCGCGGTGAACCCCTACAGCGGCGGGCCCACCCGCGTCGTCTCAGCCGACGCGGTCACGCACCTGACACCCTCGCGCGTCGAGATCTCGCTCGACGCCGATGGGCTCGCCGGCGCCGACGAGCATCGCCCCATCGAGCGCTGACCTAGGGCAGGTCGGTGCACTCCGCGTAGCCGTCCGGCATGCGCGGGATGAGGAAGACGTCCACCACGCCGTTGCTCTCCGCCCAGTCGAGCGATGCGGTAGTGACCATGGCCATCCCCGCAGGACTGCCGCTGGCTTCGATCGCCTCCACGATGGGCCCTGCCTCCTCGGCCGTGATGGTGCCGCAGCGCGCCTCGGTCACCTGCCCCGATTGCTCGCCGAACTCGTTGAGCGGCCCGTCGACTGGCCAGGGGATCTCCGACGCGTCGGTGGTGTCGTACGGTGGGAAGTTGGGCATCAGGCGCAGTACGAGCTGATAGTCGGTCGCCTCGTAGGCGGCAGCGGTATCGACCCACGCGTCGTCGCTCACCAGCGACTCGGGGTCTCTGAGCTGCTGGGCCAGCGCGTCGAGCGCCTCGCGCTCGGGTGCGGGCTGGTAGTAGGTCGACTCCTCCTCCTCGCCGAGCCACTGGATGGAGGTGACGACCACCGCATCGCCCTCGCCATCGTCGGCGGTGAAGGTGTAGATGCCGACGCCGTGACCGGGAGGCTCACCGGCGTCCGGCCTGCGCTCGAGCTCGTGGGTCGCGGTCTCGCTCAGGAGGCCCCCTGCAAAGATGCGCTCCTGCATCTCCGCGAGGCCGTCGGCGGTGAGCTGCCGCGTCAGCAGGCCCGGGAGCTCGCCGGACGCCGGGTTCGGCAGCCAGACGACGGTGCCGTCGGCCGTCAGGGTGAACTCGGGCATGACATCGGGCCCGAAGTACGTCCCTCCCAGGAACTTCAGGCGCAGCACGAGCTCGCCGGCATCCGCCGCTTCGCTCGGCGCGGCCGTCGCCGAGGGTGCGGCGCTGTCGCCCACGCTGGAACCGGGCACCGACGCCGACGGTGCGGTCGTGGCCGACGCATCCGGGGAGGGATCCCCGCCGGCCGGACGTCCGGCGAGCTGGGTGACGGCCGCGACGGCGGCAACCAGGACCACCGCTACCGCGGTCACCCACAAGAGCGGGGAGCCGAGCAAGCCGCCGCGGCGCGGCGGCGGTCCGGCGACGCGGCCGTCGTGAGAATCCATGAGATGAAGCGCCTCCTGCGGTGCGGCCGAGCCATCGGGGGCCTCCGAGCTCCATCCTAGGCGCATCGACCGGGCGAGAGGGTCCATCCGGAGCGGTAGCATCGCAACATGCCCGTCCATCTCGTCGACCGCCTCTGGCCGGACCCCGCGTTCGACCTCCCCCTGGAGGAGGCGATGGCGGGCTTCGAGGCGCCGCCCGCCCGAGCGGATCGGCCTTCGGTCGCGGTGAACATGGTCACCAGCATCGATGGCCGTGCCCAGCTGGCCGGCACGGCCGAGGGCCTCGGCAGTCGGGCGGACCGCCTCCTCATGCGGCTGTACCGCGCGTCCTTCGACGCCGTGCTGTCGGGTGCCGGCACGCTCCGGGAGACCGGCGTGTGGCTGCGGGTCGGGGACGAGCTGGCGGCTCGCCGTATCGCCGAGGGGCGCCCCGCCAACCCGATCGGCGTGGTCGTGGCGGGCTCGAGCCCGGTGCCGGCGGATGCCGGCTGGTTCGACGGCAACGAGCCGCGCATCCTGCTCGTCGGCTCCGATAACCCGACGGAGGCGGCGCCGCCGGGGACCGAGCTCATCCGTGCGCCGGACCCGCGCCCGGCCCCGCGCTGGGTGCTCGAGACGCTCCGGGAACGCGGCGTCGGCTCGGTGCTCATGGAGGGCGGACCGCACCTCAACGCCGCCTTCGTCGCCGAGCGGCTCGTGGACGAGCTCTACTGGACGGTCGGGCCGCACCTCGTGGGTTCCCATGCGCTGCCGATGGTGGCGCCCTTCGCCGCCGACGACGCCAGCCCTTGGCGAGGCAGGCTCGCCAGCGTCATGCGCCACGAGGACGAGCTCCTGCTGCGCTACCGCTTCTCGGCCGCGGGTGGCAGCGACGAGTGAGCAGAGTGGAGCTCGGCCGGGTCGGGATCTGGGGGCACCTTGATACGCTCTCGGCGGCGGAGGCGCGGGCGTATGCGAGGCGCATCGATGAGCTCGGCTACGCGGCCCTCTGGGTCCCGGAGACCGTGGGGCGCGAGCCCTTCTCGCTGCTCGCCCTGCTGGCGGCCGAGACGAGCCGCCTGGTGCTGGGGACGAGCATCGTCAACATCTGGGGTCGCGACGCGGTGGCCGCGCGCATGGGCGCCATGACGCTCGCCGAGGCCACCGGCGGCCGCTTCGTGCTCGGCCTGGGCGTCAGCCATCCGCACCTGGCGGGCAAGCTGCGCGGGCACCACTACGAGCGACCGCTGGCGCGCATGCGCGAGTACCTGGCCGCCTACCGGGCCGTGCCTTACCGGGGGCCGATGAGCGCCGGCACGCCCGAGCCACCGGTGCTGCTGGCGGCCCTGCGCGAGCGGATGACGGACCTTGCTGCGACCGATGCGGACGGCGCCTTTCCCTACCTCGTCACGCCGGAGCGGGTGTCGTGGATGCGACGACGCCTCGATACGGCGCGCGGCGAGGAGCGCCCGATCCTCGCGGTGAGCCTGCCGGTCGTCCTGGAGGAGAGGAGCGCCGGGCTCGCGGCGGCGCGGTCGTACCTGGCGCCGTACCTGCGGACACCGAACTACCGCGCCTCGTGGGAGCTCCAGGGATTCGACCCCGACGACTGGGAGCAGCCGGGCAGCGAGCGGCTGGTCGACGCGATGGTCTCCGTGGGAGACGTCGAGAGCGCCCGCGAGCGCATTGGCCAGCTGCTCGACGCGGGTGCCGATCACGTTGCGATCCTGCCGCTCGCCGCCGACGGCAGCACGGAGCATCTCCCGACCGTGGAGGCGCTCGCATGACGCTGTCGATGCGTGCCGCGGTGGTGTTGTGCGCCGCCGTCGTGCTCGTCGCCTGCTCGCCCGCCGCGGCCCCCGCGACTCCGTCCGCGCCGGCCGCTCCCGCGAGCACCCCGCGGACGACGCCCGTGGATGGGAGCGCCGAGCGGCTGGTGCCGAACGCCGTCGCCGCGCGCCCGGCGCAGCCTGGAATGGCGCCCCGCTACCGGGCCGCCCTCGTACCCGATCCCTGCGTGGATCGCGACCTTGCCGCGCCGGTGGCCACCGACATCGCGCTCACCGTGCTGGACCGGACCTACGCGCTGCCCGCCGCCTACGTCCCGCCCGACCTCGTTCCGGCCGCCGACGCGGGCCTGAAGGGCGCATCGGCCAGCAAGCTCGTCCGCGTGATCGTGCTGGACGACCTCGAGGCCATGCGCGCCGGCTGGGAGGCGGCCGGGCTCAGCATCGAGATCGAGTCTGCGTACCGCTCGTTCGCCAACCAGGCGGCCACCTTCGATCTCTGGGTCGCCCGCATCGGATACCCTGCGGCCCTACTGCGCAGTGCGCGCGCCGGCCACTCCGAGCACCAGCTGGGGACCGCCATCGACGTGACGTCGGCTGGCTGGAGCGGTCGGGTCGGTGACTGGGCCGCGGAGTCGGCCGAGGGCGCCTGGATGGCGTCGCACGCGTGGGAGTACGGATTCGTGATGAGCTATCCGGCGGACTCGATCGACGCCACCTGCTTCGGATACGAGCCGTGGCACTACCGCTGGATCGGCCGCGAGGTGGCGGCCCGCCACCGCGCCGGCGGACTCGATCTCCGCCAGTTCCTCGAGCGGTACGCAACCGGATGAGCGGGCAGGCGACCCCACCACCGGCCATTGCACGGGCGGCCGTCATCGCCGCCGGGCTCGACCCTCATCGGGTCGAGGGGCTCCGGCGCCGGATGCTGTGGACCCTCTTCGCCATCTCCGCGCTCGGCAGCACCGGGTACATCGCGGCCGTCACGGTCGGCACCCTGGTGGCTGCCGAGATCGCGGGCGACGCCGCCTTCGGAGGCCTGCCCACCGCCGTGGGGGTGCTCGGCACTGCAACGGCCGCGACCTTTCTCTCGGCGGCAATGCTGCGCATCGGCCGCCGCCGCGGCCTGCTGGTCGGCCTCTCGGTTGGCCTCGTCGGCGCGGTGATCGCGATGACGGCGGTGATCATCGGCTCCATTCCGCTCCTCCTGGTTGGCAGCGCGCTCACGGGCTTCGCGAACGGGAGCGGCCAGCTCGGGCGCTACGTGGCGGCCGACCTCGCCAGACCGGAGCGTCGCGGGTCGGCGATCGGCACCGTGGTCTGGGGCTCCACCATCGGCGCCGTGGCCGGTCCGAACCTCATCGCCATCGCCGGCGACGTCGCCTCGTCGGTCGGCCTCACGCCGCTGGCGGGCGCGTACATCGTCACCGCGTTCTTCATCGGCCTGGCGGTGGTGCTGGCCGCCGTCCTCCTGCGGCCCGAGCCGTACGCCCTGGCCGACCCCTCGGCCCTCGAGGCCCGGCCGGCGGGCGATGCGGCACCCGCCCTCGGCGAGCTCCTGCGGCGCCCGGCCGTGCTCGTCGGGCTGGTCTCGCTGGTGGCGGGGCAGGTGGTGATGGTGCTCATCATGACCATGACTCCGCTCCACCTCCGCGATCACGGGCATGGCCTTGCGACCGTGGGGCTGGTGCTCTCGGCGCACCTGTTCGGCATGTTCGCCCTGTCGCCCATCTCCGGGCGCCTGGCGGACCGCTTCGGCAGCCCACGCATGATCGGCGCGGGCCTCGTCACGCTGGCCGCGGCCGCCCTGTTGTCCGCCCTCGCGCCGCCGGACGGGGGGCTGCTGCTGACGCTCGCGCTCTTCCTGCTGGGCTTCGGATGGAGCCTTGGGTTCGTGGCCGCGTCGGTCATGCTGACCCAGGGGCTGCACCTCGCCGAGCGCACCCGGGTCCAGGGGCTCGCGGACGGGTTGGTGTGGAGCTCCGCCGCGGTGGCGAGCCTCTCGTCGGGCATCGTGGTGGGGCAGGCGTCGTACGCGACGCTGGGCCTGATCGGCATCGCGCTGCTGCTCATGCCGGCGGCGCTGCTGGTCGGCCGCCGAGCCGAGATTCCCCGGAGGCTGCCCGTATGACTGGCCGTTGATCCGCATCGGGGGCTTGCTCAGAATAGAACGGGCGTTCTATTATGGGTTTGGATGACCGATGCGCGCCAGTACGCCGAGCTCCACGCGCACAGCAACTTCAGCTTCCTCGACGGCGCCAGCCATCCGGAGGAGCTCGTGGCCACGGCCGCCGGGCTCGGCATTCCCGCCATCGCGGTCACCGACCACGCCGGCCTCTATGCAGCGGTGCGCCTCTGGAAGGCGGCCCGCGAGACGGAGACCGATGCAGCCCGCGCGGCGGGCCTCGCGCCGGTACGGGCGATCATCGGCCTCGAGGTCGCGATCCCGCGCACCGTGTCCGACCTGCGCCTCGCGCGTCGCGGCCGCAGGCTCAACGACCCGATCCGCGGCGACCGCGCCAGCCGAGGCTGGCCGGGGGAGCTCCACGCCGGCCCGATGCCGGGCGAGCATCTCGTCCTCCTCGCCCGCGACGCAGCCGGCTACACGGCGCTCTCGCGCCTGGCCTCGCACGCCCACCTGGCCGGCGAGAAGCAGTTCCCGATCTTCGAGCCTGCGACCGTGGAGGCGGCGCTGCACGAGGCGCGCGGGCACCTCATCGGCCTGAGCGGCTGCCGCAACGGATCCGTGGCGAGTCACCTCCTCGCCGGCGACCGGGAGGCGGCGCTGGGTGCCGGACGGGGTTGGGCACGCTGCTTTCCGGAGGGTGACTTCGCCGTCGAGCTGAGCCATCACCTCGAGCCGGACGACGACTGGCTCATCGCGGAGCTGTCGGCCATCGCCGCCACCGCCGGCCTGCCGACGGTCGTCACGAACGAGGTGCACTACGCCGCCGCCGACGGCCATCGACTCCAGGACGTGCTCGTCTCCATCCGCCATGGCGCCAGCCTCGACGAGGCGCGCGAGCTGCTCCTGCCGAACGCCGAGTACCGCCTCAAGAGCGGCCGCGAACTCGCGGGGATCGGGGAGAGGCTGCCGGACGCACGCGCGCGGCGCGCCTGGGAGGCAGGGATGGAGCGGGCGGCCGCCATCGGCGCCGAGTGCCGGATCGACCTCGACTTCGAGCGCTACCGGTTCCCCGGATTCAACGTGCCGGAGGGGGAGACCGCGTTCTCATATCTCTACCAGATTGCCCACGACGGCTTACTGCGCCGTTACCACCCGGTTACCAAGCGCGCGCTCAGCCAGCTGACGCACGAGCTCGACGTCATCGACCGGACGAACCTCGCCGAGTTCTTCCTGATCGTGTGGGACCTGATGGAGTTCGCGCGGCGCGGCGGGATCATCGGCCAGGGGCGGGGGAGCGCCGGCGACTCGATCGTGGCCTACTGCCTGGGCATCACCAAGGTCGACCCGATCGAGCACAAGCTCCTCTTCGAGCGCTTCATCAACGAGGCGCGCGCGCTGCCGGACATCGACATCGACTTCGACGTCAACCGGCGCGAGGAGGTGATCCAGTACCTGTACACGAAGTACGGCGCCGATCACGCCGCCATGGTCTGCACCATCGTCACGTATCGGGCCCGGTCAGCGGTGCGCGAGGTGGCCAAGGCGCTCGGTTTCCCGGCCGATAGAGTGGATGCGCTGGCGAAGGCCCTCGACACGCGGGATGCGTCCGACGTGGCGCGCGACCTGGCGCTCGACGGCTCATTCGCGTGGCTGTTCGAGGAGCTCGGGGTCGACATGGCCGATGCGGCCGTCCCGCCCGGTCGCGACGGGCGCGCGCGGGAAAGCGTTCACGTGGTCCGGGAGGCGGACTCGAGCTGGAACGGCCGTCCGCGTCCGGTTCTCGCGCCCGTCGCCGTCGAGGCCCGCCCGGTCAGCGAGGGCGGCTGGTATCCGCCGCACCGGCCGCGGGTCATGGACGCATCGGCCACCAGCGTGCGGTTCGAGTCGACGCAGACGAAGCGCTATGCCCGATTTGGCGAGCTGGCCGCGGGCGAGCTCAGCCCCGGCGACCTGCGCGTGCCCGAGCCGCGCGACACCGGGTCGCCCGGCCCCTCGAGCGGCCGGCCGGAGCTCCTGCGCCTCGACCCGGAGAGCGGTATGCCGGTCAGGGACCGGGTTCGCGTCGATGTGGTGCGATCCGCCATGACCCGCGAGCCGATGCACGTGATGCATCAGGACTCACCGGAAGCGAGCGTCCCGAGTGATTTGATGCATGAGGCGCATGAACCACACGCCCACCCGACCCAGAACCGGTGGCAGTGGCTGCTCCAGCTGTGCGCCGAGATCGACGGCTTTCCGCGCCACCTCGGGATCCACGTGGGCGGCATGCTCGTGACCCGCACGCCGCTCATCGACCTCGTGCCGATCGAGCGCGCGATGCCGGGGCGCGTCGTCACCCAGTACGACAAGGAGGACATCGAGCAGCTCGGCCTCGTGAAGATCGACCTCCTCAGCCTGCGAACCCTGGGCGTGGTGAGCGACGCGCTGGACCGCATCGAACGCGACACCGGCAACAGGCCGGACCTGGACAGGCTCCCGCACGACGACCCGGCGGTGTATCGGTCCATCAGCAGCGCGGACACGGTCGGCATGTTCCAGGTCGAGAGCCGCGCGCAGATGCAGTCGCTGCCGAAGGCGCGCCCCGAGCGCTTCGAGGATCTCGTCGTGCAGGTCGCGATCATCCGTCCCGGCCCGGTGCAGGGCAACGCCGTCCACCCGTACCTGCGGCGACGTGCCGGCGAGGAGCCGGTCACCTACGCCCACGAGACCCTCAGGCCCATCCTGGAGGACACGCTCGGCGTGATCCTCTACCAGGAGCAGGTGATGCAGGTCGCGATCGAGGTCTGCGGCTACACGGCCACCGAGGCCGACATCTTCCGCAAGGCGATGGGCTCTCACCGCAGCCACGCCAAGATGCAGGCGGAGCGCGGCCGGTTCGTCGGCGGCGCCATGCGCACCGGCCTCACTGAACCCGATGCCGAGGCGCTCTTCCAGAAGTGCTCCGCCTTCGCCGAGTTCGGCTTCGCCCGCGCCCACGCCGCGGCCTTTGCGAAGATCACCTACGACACCGCGTGGCTCAAGCACTACCACCCGGCGCACTACGTCGCGGGCGTCCTCAACAACCAGCCGATGGGCTTCTACTCGCCCGCGGTCGTCATCAACGACGCCAAGCGTCACGCGATCCGCGTGCTGCCGATCGACGTCAACGAGTCGGCCTGGGAGCACGACACGCGGCCCATCGGCGACGCCTACGCCATCCGCCTGGGTCTGCGGCAGGTGAAGGGCATCGACGAGCGTGCGCGCGAGACGCTCGAGCGCGAGCGCGCCATCGGCCCGTACGCGAGCGTTCGCGACTTCGTCGCCCGCACGCGCCTCGGTGAGCAGGTGGTGGAGCGGCTCATCGCCATCGGTGCCTTCGACTGGACCGATGCGCCCCGTCGCGAGCTCCTCTGGCAGCTGCGCACGACCATGGCCGACGCCAATCCCGCACGGCCGGCGTTGGGCCTGACCGATGACGCCCAGCGCGCGCTGGGCGCCTCACTTCCCGCCATGACCGATGCCGAGCGGGTGGCGGCCGACTACCGCGAGACCGGCGTGAGCCCGCACATCCATGCCGTGGAGCTGTTCCGCGAGCGGCTGGCTGCGCGCGGCATCATCCGCGTTGCCGATGCGGCCGGACGGCGCGATCGGTCTCAGATCCGGCTGGCCGGCCTGGCGGTCAGCGTCCAGCACCCGATGACCGCGAAGAACTTCGTGTTCATCGCGCTCGAGGACGAGTCGGGGATGATCAACGTGACGCTGCGGCCAAACGTCTACCAGGCCAACCGGGCACTGCTGCACCGCTCGCCGCTGCTCGTCGTCGAGGGCACGCTCCAGGTGGAAGGGGCGGTGCTCAACGTCATCGCCCGCCGGCTGCGCTCGGTGGACGACGTCATCGCCGAGCCCGGCGTCTCCCGGAAGGACCTCGCGAAGCAGCAGCGCATGTTCCACTGAGCCTCGGTGTCCTGCTCTACTCCATCCTGCGCGACGACCCGCGCCCATGGCATCGATGACGGAAGTCCTCACCGTCGGGGGTTGACGCAGTCCGTATGCTCCGACTTGTATGTCACCGAATCCGCCCACGTTCGTGACCGTCGCCCTCGCGGTGGTGCTCCTCGTCATCGGCCTGTCGCTGACGATCCTTCCGATCGGCTTCGTCAACGATGCTCTGGTTGCCCTGCCGCAGGCGATCGGCATCAGCTTCGCGCTGACGCCGCAGGTCGGATGGATCTGCCTGCTCGCGGCAAACGTGCTGCTCATCGCCGGCTCGTTGTTCCGGGGTATCTGATCGTGCGCACCAACTTCGCGCCTCGCATGCCGACCATCCTCGTCGCCATCGTCCTCACCCTCATCGGCGTGGTTGGCACGTTCCTGGGCATCCTGCCAACGATCAACGGGGTCGACTCCGTGACCCTCGGGGTGTGGGCATTCATCGCCGGGTTCGTGGTGCTGATACTCGGGATCCTGTTCAAGGGGATCTGATCCCGGGACGTTAGATCGCGACCTCCGGTACCCCGAGCAGCGCGGGCAGGACGCTCCCGAAGAAGTAGCCCGCGACGCCGGCGATGGCGCCGATGACGAGGATCTCGAGGCCCGAGCTCCACCAGGACCGATGCGTCCATCGGCTCTTCACGACCCCGATGCCGAACAGGACGGCGAGCGTCGCCGCCACCGACGCGATGACGGCCACGCCGCCGGTGGCGAGCAGGTGCGGCAGGATCGGCGGGATGGTGCCGAGCCCGAAGGCAGCGCCCATGACGAGCGCCCCCTGGAGCGGTGAACCGCCGCCCTCCTCCATGCTGAGGCCAAGCTCCTTCTGCACCATCGTCTTGAGGAGCGTCTCCGGGTGCTCCGCCATGACGCGCGCCACGGCGAGCGCCTTGTCATGCGGCAGGCCGTCCTCCTCGAACATGAAGGCGACCTCGGCCTCTGCCTCGCCCGGCCGCTCATGCACCTCCTCGCGCTCATCCACGATCTGGGCGTCGAATATCTCGCGCTGGCTCTTGCTGCCGATGTACTCGCCCGCCGCCATGCTGAAGATTCCTGCCAGGCCCGAGGCGATGCCGGCGATGAGCACCGCAAAGCGGTTATCGCCACCGGTAGCCCCGGCCACGGTGCTCACCACGGCAAGCGTGCTGACCAGGCCGTCCTGCGCGCCGAATATCGCCTCCCGGATCTCGCCGAGGAGGCTTGACTTGCGTCGCTCATCGGCGAGATGCGTCGCCAGGAAGTCATGGTCGAATTCGTTCGCCGCCATGTCGGCTCGTGCGGCCTCGTCGCCCAGCAGGCGCGGCGTCTCCTCGGTCATCGGTCCGATGGTAAAGGAACCAATCCCGGCGCACGGCGTCCCACTCCCGAACCGAACATCACGAGGCCACTCTCATGCGACGGACCGATATCACCGGCGGCACGACCCGCGCCGCACCATTTGCCGTGCTCGCGCTCTTGGCCCTCGTCGTCCTGCTGGCGGCATGCGGGGCCGGCGGCGCCATTTCTGGGGGACAGGATGCCGGCGCGCAGGCGGGCGAGCCCGACGAGGCGGCTGAGGCGGCCGGTGGGGCCGACTTTGCCGATGAGGCGACGCGTGACGCCGAGACCGGCGCCTCGGGTGGTGGCGGACCCGAGTCGGGCGTGCCAAATGCGCTGCCGGCGGACCAGCGCATCATCAAGACCGGGGAGATCGCCATCGAGGTCGAGCGGGTGGCGACCGAGCTGGCACGCGTGCGAGCGCTGGCAATCGAGCTCGGAGGATACGTCGGCGACTCGCAGGCCGGCACCCTGGACCAGTCCGCGACGCTCACCCTGCGCGTCCCGGCGAACCGCTTCGGCGACGCGCTCATCGCGCTCCGCGAGCTCGACGGTGAGGTGATCTCCGAGGCGACACGCGAGCAGGATGTGACCACGCAGATCGTCGATCTCGCGGCGCGCATCGCGAACCTCGAGGCGTCCGAAGCCTCGTATCGCCTCCTCCTCGAGCGCGCCGAACGGATCGACGACGTGCTGGCGGTGCAGGCGCGGCTCGACGAGGTCAGGGGCCAGATCGAGCAGCTCAAGGCGCAGCTCGATAACGTCACCGGCCAGGCAGACCTTTCAACGCTCACCGTGACCCTCATCCCGCGGGCTCAGCCGATCGACGTCCAGTCGGAGGCGTGGGACCCCCGTGCCGAGGTCGGCCGTGCGATCGCCTCGCTGGTCGGGATCGGCCAGGGGCTCGCAAGCGGCCTGATCTGGTTCGTGGTGGTCTGGGTCCCGGTGCTGCTCATCCTGGCGCTCCTGGCGACGCTCGCCGTGCGCGGCGTGCTCGAGGTGAGACGGCGGACTCCATCGGTCAGCGCCACGCAGGAGCCTCCCGTCGTCTGACCATCGGCTAGACTTGCATCGGTCCTTTAAGACCGGCCCGGTGAGGCCGGAAAGGAGCGAGTGCAGACTGCGTCGAACATCCAATCCGAGGCGCCCGCCGCCGATGCGCGGCCGGCGTCTTCGTCCGTCCTCGGGCTCCTGGCCCTGGAGGGGGGCAGAGTCCATCGCGGCGTCCTGCACGGGGCACCGGTGCCCGCCGAGGGCGATGTCATCTTCACCACGGCCGGCTCGGGGTGGGGCGAGATCCTGACCGATCCGTCCTACGCGGGGCAGATCGTGGTGCTCACGCATCCGATGATCGGGAGCTACCGGATCGACCCGTCGGAGCTCGAGTCCTCGCGGGTTCACGCGCGGGCGCTCGTCGCTACGCGGCTGGTGACGCCGCCCGCCGGACCGGGCCGCTCGCTCGAGGAGGTGCTGCTCGAGGCCCGCATCCCCGCGCTGACCGGCATCGACACACGCGCACTGACCCTCGAGCTGCGCCGCGGGGCCGCCCGACGCGCGGTGATCCGCGGGGCGGACGTGACCGATGCCGCCGCCGTGGCGGAGGCGGAACGCAGCCCGCGCTGGGAGTCGATCGACCACGTCGCGGCAGTCGCCAGCGGCCGGCCGTTCCACTTCGCACCCGATGGTGAGCGGCGCGCTCGCGCGGTGCTCGTGGACTACGGGGTGAAGCGCTCCCTGCTCGCAGCTCTCACCGCACGCGGCCTCGAGATCGTGGGACTGCCGCCGGATGCCACGCCCGCGGACGTGGCATCGCATGACCCCGACCTCGTGGTCCTGTCGCCCGGGCCGGGAGACCCCTCCCGCATGCACTCCCAGATCACGACCGTGGCCGCGCTGGCGGCGACCGCCCGTGGGGGTGGCGCCCCCGTGCTGGGCGTCTGCCTTGGCCACCAGCTGCTGGCCCTCGCCGCGGGGGCGCGGACGCATCGCCTGGCGGTCGGCCACCACGGGGGCAATCACGCCGTCATCGAGCTGGACAGCGGCAGGGTCGACATCGGGGCGCACAACCACGAGGTGGCAGTGGTGGACGATCCGGCGCTGGCGGCCACCGGCTACCGGGTCAGCCACCGCGACCTGAACGACGGCACGGTGGAAGGGCTGATCCACGTATCCGGCCGGATCGCGTCGGTGCAGTTTCACCCCGAGGGCACGCCGGGGCCGATCGACGCGGCACGCATCTTCGACATCGCCATCACCGGTGCGCTGGCATGAGCCCGCCGCGCCGCGTGCTGGTGATCGGCTCGGGGCCGATCCTCATCGGCCAGGCGGCCGAGTTCGACTATGCGGGCGTCCAGGCCTGTCTCGCGCTGCGAGGGGAGGGCGTCGAGACGGTCCTCGTGAACTCGAACCCGGCCACCGTGATGACCGATCCGGATGTTGGCGGAACGGTCCTTATCGGTCCCTTATCAGCGGCTTACGTGACCCGCGTGATCGAGGAGCACCGCCCCGACGCGCTGCTGCCCACGCTGGGTGGGCAGATCGGTCTCAACCTGGCGGTGGCCCTCGACGATGCCGGCGTCCTCGCCCGCCACGGGGTCCGGGTGCTGGGCACGCCGCTCGCCGCCGTCCGCGCCGCGGAGGACCGGGGCGGCTTCCGGGATCTCGTGATCGGCATCGGCGAGCCGGTGCCCGAGAGCGCCGTGGTCGAGGACGTCGCAGCGGGGCTCGCGTTCGTGGTCGAGCTTGGCGCCCCGGTGGTGGTGCGGCCCGCCTTCACGCTCGGCGGCGGTGGGGGAGGCTTCGCGGCAACCGCCGAGGAGGCGCGCGATCGCATCGCGACCGGCCTCCGCGCGAGCCCCATCGGCCAGGTGCTCGTCGAGCGCAGCCTGGTCGGTTGGAAGGAGATCGAGTTCGAGGTGCTGCGCGATGTGGCCGACACGGCCATCGCCATCTGTGGCATGGAGAACTTCGACCCGATGGGCGTGCACACCGGCGACTCCATCGTCGTGGCGCCCATCCAGACGCTGCCTGACCAGGTCGTCCAGCGGCTGCGGCGATGCGCGCTGAAGATCGTTCGTGCGCTGCGCGTCGAGGGCGGCTGCAACGTCCAGCTTGCCGTCTCCCCGGACGGCGCCGACTACCGGGTCATCGAGGTCAACCCGCGGGTGAGCCGATCGTCGGCGCTGGCGAGCAAGGCGACCGGCTATCCGATAGCGCGGGTCGCGGCGCTCATCGCGCTCGGAAAGCGCCTTGACGAGCTGCCGAACCCGGCGACCGGCATCGGCTCGGCGGCCTTCGAGCCGGCGGTGGACTACGTCGTCGTCAAGCTCCCGCGCTGGCCGTTCGACAAGTTCCCGGCCGCCGACCGGTCCCTCGGCATCCAGATGAAGGCGACTGGCGAGGCGATGGCCATCGACCGCGAGTTCGGAGCGGCGCTGCTCAAGGCGATCCGCTCGCTCGAGCCGCGCGGCGGCGGCTGGCTGTGGGAGGACCCGGCCTGGGAGCTCACCCATCGGCGGCCCCCGGATCTCGAGGCGTTCCTCACCCCATCCGACACGCGGCTGTGGCGCCTCATCGCGGTCCTTCGCCATGGATGGGCCGATGCGGACGCGCTGTCAGTGGCCACCGGGATCGCGCCGTGGTTCACCGATCGTCTTGCCGAGCTCGTCGAGGCCGAGAGCCTTCTGGAGGGCACTCCGCTCGTGGACGCGAAGCGCATCGGCTTCGGCGACGCCGACATCGGGCGGCTGTCGGGCGTGCCGGCCGCGGCCATCCGCCGCGCCCGTGTTCGTGCCGGAATCGCCCCCGCCTACCGCCGCGTGGACACCTGCGCCGGCGAGTTCCCGGCCGAGACGCCCTACTTCTACTCCTCGTACGCGGAGCCGGAGGTGGCGCCGCCCGCCGAGCGGCGGAGCGTGATCGTGGTCGGCTCCGGACCCATCCGCATCGGCCAGGGCATCGAGTTCGATTACTGCTCGGTGCGTGCCGCCTGGGCCATTCGCGACATGGGCCTCGACGCGGTCGTCATCAACAACAACCCCGAGACGGTCAGCACCGACTACGACGCCTGCACGCGGCTGTACTTTGAGCCGCTCGACACCGAGAGCGTCCTCGACGTGATCGACCACGAGCGAGCGCTGACCGGCACGCCGCCGCACGTCGTGCTCACCTTCGGCGGCCAGACGGCCATCGACCTCGCGCGGGACCTTGCCTACGCCGGCGTGCCCCTTGCCGGCCTGACCGCCGAGGCGATCGAGGTCACCGAGGATCGCCACCGCTTTGCCGCACTCCTCGACGAGCTGGGAGTCGCCGGACCGCGTGGCACCCAGGCGGACGACGCCGAGGGCCTGCGGCGGGCCATCGCCGAGCTGGGCGGCACGGTCATCGTTCGTCCGTCGTGGGTGATCGGTGGTCGCGGCATCGCGGTCCTGCACGATGCAGCGGATGTGGCGGCATACCTCGCGACCGACGTCGGCTGGCCCCTGCGAGTGGACGAGCTCGTGGGTGGCATCGAGCTCGACGTGGATGTCATCAGCGACGGACGCGACTGGTGCGTTCCGGGCATCGTCGAGCAGATCGATGCGCCGGGCATCCACTCCGGGGACAGCGTGGCGGTCATCCCGCCGCAGCGCCTGGCACGTGACGTCCAGGAGCGGGTTGCGGCGATCGCGGGGCGCATCGCGCTGGCGTTGGAGGTGCGGGGCATCCTCAACGTCCAGATGATCGTGTCGGATGAGCGAGTGATCGTCATCGAGGCCAATCCCCGCGCCAGCCGCACGGTGCCCATCGTCGCCAAGGCGACCGGGCTGGACGTGGTGTCGGCGGCGGTGCGCTGCGCCCTCGGGGCCTCGCTGGCCGAAGTCGGCCTGCGGCCGGGCCTCGCGATGGATGGGCCGCTGGTGGCGGTGAAGGCGCCGGTCGGCTCCCTGTGGCGGCTTCCGGGGGTGAGCGCGGTCCTGGGCCCCGAGATGCGCTCGACCGGCGAGGTGCTCGGCCTGGCGTTGGACGCCGATGCCGCACACGCGCTTGCCGTGGAGGCGGTCGCGGTCCACGGCGGCTGAGCGCGCCGGACACGAAGAGAGGACCGCCGGGCTGTCCAGTACGGAGGGTTCTGGAAACCCGACGGTCCTCGAAAGACCTCCGGAGAAACGGTCGGACCTGCGAATGAGACCGCATACGGTCGCGTCTGGCCCGAGCTTCCGTCAGCGACGGGCCTCACCCAACACGTACCGACCGAGTCATCCGGTGTCTACGGGGCGACAGGACTGCACGTGGCGTGCCGAAATCGCGGCACAACCCCTGATGCTGCTCAGCCCCGGCGGCGGCCGGCGGAGGCGCGACGCGCCTGCGCGCTGACCTGCGCCTGCCGGCGCCGCAGGTAGCCGCCGTACCAGCCTCCGAGGAAGCCGAGCCCGCCCTGGATGACGGCCTGCAGCAGGAGCAGGCCCGTGAGCTCGAGCGGGCTGCCAAGCGTCGGGTCTCCTGCGCGCTCGGCGACGGTCGCGAGGAAGATGCCCCACACCATCACGAACGCGATCAGCGCGGTGATGGTGCCGAACAGCGCAGGGCGCTGCCATCCGTACCAGCCGGCGGCGATCAACGAGCCGAAGGTGAGGAACATGCCGATCAGGCCGAGCGTGTTGCCACGATTCGTTTCCGACAGGTAGTAGCCCACGAAGCACGTCAGGCTCGGGAGCATCCACGCCAGCGGGTTGTGCCGCAAGAGATGTATGCGCTCTCGCAGCGGACGCAGGGGGCCTGTGCGGTCGAACTTCGCGAGGGGATCCACGCGGTTCGGGAGCGGTGGAGCGGCGGGGAAGAACCGTTCGAAAAGGCCGCCGCGTTCACGGGCGGGCTCGATGTCCGCGGCCTCCTCTTCCTCGACAGGGGGCTTGCCGCGTGCCGCCAGCCGCGCTCGGCGACGCGTTTCGGCGCGCGAGGCGGCGCGCTCCTCAGGGGTTCGGATGGGCATGGGCGGCGATTGTACCGGCCCGGCGCCGGACGGTAAGCGGCCGGTACGCGGGCGGTAAGCGGTCGTCGCCGACCATGGCCGAGCGCCGCCCGACCCGATGAGCTCATGAGGGGTCCGCGGTGCCGTCACAGCCATCTCAATCGATCCGACGCCTCATGGCCCGCATGCTGGCAGCGGCGATCACGCTCGCCACCGTTGCGGGCGTTCTGCCCGACGCGTCCGTGCACGCCGAGGCGGCGAACCATCCCCTGATCGCCGAGATCGCCACCGGCGGTGCCGGCGCGAACGACGAGTTCATCGAGCTCGTCAACCCGTCGCTCGTCCCGCTCACGCTCGCCGACATGGAGGTGGCCTATGTCAGCGCCAGCGGGGCGACGATGACGCAGCGGGTCGCCTGGGGTGAGGACGCGCCGCAGCTGCCGCCCGGCGGCCGGATGCTCCTCGCCAACGAGGCCGGTGTGTATGCCGTCCTCGCCGACCGAACCTACGCAGGCGGTCTCGCCGCGGCGGGCGGCACCGTGATCATCCGGACGCTCGGATCCGCCGTGGCGCTCGATGCGGTGGGGTGGGGTACGGCAGCCGGGACATGGCTCGAGGGCAGCGCGGCCGCCGCGCCGGCCGCGGGATCCAGCATCGAGCGCGAGACGAACCCGCTGGACGGCCGAATCCAGGACACGAACGATAACGCGGCCGACTTCGTGGAGCGGCTCGTGCCGACGCCGGAGGGCGGAGCGGCGCAGGCCACGGTGCCGCCGATGCCCTCGCCGTCGGCTGCCCCGACACCAACCCCGACCGCGTCCGCCACGCCCATACCCATCGCGGAGGCGCGCACGGCGGCCGACGGCACCTCGCTGACCGTGGAGGGGACCGCTCTCACCGGCTCGGAGTTCCACGATGGAGGCGGCTACCTTGCCGATGCCGATGCGGGGATCGCCGTGATCGTGGAGGGAGGCTCCTTCGCGGCCGGCTCGCGCCTCTTGGTCCGCGGCGTCATCGAGGATCGCTTCGCCCAGCGCACGCTCAGGGCGCGGGTGGAAGATGTCCAGCTCCTGGGCGAAGGCACTGCCGTGGAGCCGATCGACGCGGCCTCGGGCTCCATCGGGGAGCAACTGGAGGGCCGCCTGGTGCGCATCTCTGCCATCGTGCGCAGCGGCCCGACCACCCTCGCGACGAGCGTCTCCTTCGAGCTCGACGACGGAGCGGGTCCCGTGCGGGTCGTGGTCGGCTCGTCCACCGGGATCGACACCGCCGCATGGGCGTCGGGCGCGAGCATCGACCTCATCGGCGTCGTGGGCCAGCGCGACTCGTCCGGCACCGGGACGTCCGGCTATCGAGTCCTGCCGCGCTCGGCAGCCGACATCCTGCGCATCGTGCCGGCGTCCACGCCCGCCCCGGCCGGCTCCCCTTCACCGGCCGCGCAGCCGACGCCAGCCGCCACCCCCGCCCCATCGGTCGTGACGTCGATCGCTACGGCCCGGCAGGCCTCGTCCGGCACGCCACTCACGCTCCGCGGGATGGTGACCATGCCCGCCGGGGTGGTCGACGCGGCGACTGCGGTGATCCAGGACGACACGGCGGCAATCGTCGTGCGCGTCGAGGCGGAGCACGCGACGCTTCGTGTCGGGGATCTCGTGGAGGTTCGGGGTGTGCGCTCGACGCGGAGCGGCATGGAGACCCTGCGCGCAACAGCCGAGCCGCTCGTCCTCGGGACCGGCACGCCACCCGCGCCGATACCGATCGCCGCCGCGGATGTCTCGGAGGAACTCGAGGCGCGGTTGGTGCTCGTTGCCGGGCACCTGGCAGCCTCTGCGCGCCGTGCCTCGAGCGGGACGGTCACCTTCGACGTCGTGGACGAGGACGGCACGGTGCGCGTGGTACTGCCGGCGAGCCTCGCGGCGGATGACTCCGCGCTGGTCGCCGGTGCCATCGTCGAGGTCGTCGGCGTCATCGGCCAGGAGACGACCGGATCCGCTCCGCTCGCCGGCTACCGCATCTGGCCACGTGCGGCGGAGGAGGTGCGAGTCGTCTCATCCGCCGCGGCGGACGTGCACGCGACCTCCGCTGGCGGCGGCGGCGATGCGGGCGAACGGGCCGGCAACCGGGGCCACCCGCCCGCCGCGGTCCCGGAGGAGGCGAACGCGTCCCTGGACTCGGTCGGGACACTGGGTCTGGCGGACCTGCGCGTCGGCGCAACCCTCGTCGTGGGCGGCTGGCCCGAGCTGGCGATCGGCGGGCTGCTGTGGGATGGCGAGCGGCTGGTGGCGATCGCGGCCGAGTCGGCCGGGAGCCTCTCCGTGCTCGACCCGTGGCGCCCGCCGGTTCCGATCGCCGTGACCGGCCTGCGCCTGATCGGGTCCGAGCCTCGCTCGGGGGTCCCGCTCGTCGCGCTCGGCACCGATCCGTCTGCCGTCTCGGTGGTGCCCGGCTCGGCGGCGGTACCGCGCACCGAGCTTCCCGGCCCGGATGAGCCGGCCAGCTGGGTGACGCTCGTCGGCCAGGCCGCCGAGGCCGCCGATGGCGTGCGGCTGGAGGTCGGTGGCGTCACGATTCGGCTCGAGAAGGCGTGCAGCCAGCCGCAGGCCGATGTCCACGGCGTGGTGAGCGTGACCGGCATTGGCCTCGATGACGGACGCGTCATCGTGCCCTGCGGCGGCGTGCGTGCGGCGCCCACCCTCGCCGGGACCGCCCTGCCGGCACGCCCCGTCGCAGGCGCGTCGCGGGTCACCGAGAGCGACGATGACGCCCGCGTCCCGGCGGCTCCGGATCCGCGCCGGAGGCTGGCCGCCTGGCTGCTGGCGCTCAGCGTGCTCGTCGTGGGCCTGGCGGCTATCGCCTGGCGGCGGTACCAGGCCGGCACGCGGCCGCGGGACGATGAGGACGCCGAGGACGACGAGGACGACGAGGAGCCTGCCGATCCGGCCGCTGCGCCCGAGGTCTCGCATCTCACGCTCGTGCGCATGCGCCGGGAGGGCGGCTCCTGAGCGTGATCGCGGCGTATACTCCCGGCCGTTCGGCCCCCGGGGCACCCGGCGGCGCCCGTCACGCAGGAGGTGCATCCGCTTGAGCGGCTTGAGCCAGGCCGACGCACCGCGCTCGGGCGACCGGCAGTACCACATCGCGCTCAGCCGCGGCGAGCTCGCCGAGTACATCGTCCTCGTCGGCGATCCCGGTCGCGTGGCGAAGGTGGCCTCCCGCTGGGACGACGTCGAGCTCGAGCGGAGCAACCGGGAGATCACCACGGCCACCGGCACCCATCGCGGCATGCGGATCAGCTGCATGTCGACCGGAATGGGGACCGACAACGTGGAGATCGTGCTCGCCGAGGTGATGGAGATCACCGATTCGCCCACGTTCGTGCGCGTCGGATCCTCCGGCGCGCTCCAGCCGGAGATCGCGCTCGGGGACCTCATCGTGTCCATCGGAGCGGTGCGGCTGGAGAACACCACGGACTTCTACGTGCACCCCGGCTTCCCGGCCATCGCTGACCGAAACGTGGTCTGGGCGCTCGAGATGGCATGCCGATCCGGGGGCTTTCGCTACCACGTGGGGCTCACGGCGACGGCGAGCGGGTTCTACGCTCCGCAGGGAAGACAGATGCGCACGCTCAACGTTCGGTATCCTGAGCTCGCAGACGAGCTTCGCCGCCAGCGTGTGGCGAACCTCGAGATGGAGTCGTCAGCACTTTTTGTGCTGGCGCATCTTGCGGGACTGCGGTCCGGCACCATCTGCGCGGCCTACGCGCAGAGGACGGACGGCACGTTCCTCGAAGGCGCGGCGAAGGAGGCCGCGGAGGCACGCTGCATCGATGCCGGACTGTCCGGCATCCACCTGCTGTGGCAGGCCGACACCGATGGGGGCGACATGCTCGCCCGCCGAGGGTCGACGCTTGGCTCGACGGGTGGCGCACAACCACCGTCCGGCTCCGGAGCCGGCGACAATGGAGGCATGTGAACCGATGGCTACTGAGGCCTACTGCGTCAAGTGCAAGGCGAAGCGCGAGATGCGCAACGAGAACAAGATCACCATGAAGAACGGCAAGCCGGCCACCCAGGGCATCTGCCCGGTGTGCGGCACGAAGATGTTCAAGATCGGCGGCTGAACGCCATCCGTCACCGCGACGGACGAAAGGGCGCGCCGGACCTCCCGCGCGCCCTTTCCATGCCCCGTTCCGCGCATGCCGCAGTTGGCGGGCGAACCGGTGCCCCGCCATCCCGTCGCTAGAATGGCTCGTCGTGGAGCACGCAGCCGAGCGACCCGTCCTGGCGATCGACCTCGGCGGGACGCAGATTCGCGCGGCACTCGTCACCGCGGACATCGAGGTTCACGCTCGCCGCGCGATAGAGACCGCCGACGAGCACGGCGTCCAATCGGTGGTCAAGCGCATCTGCGAGCTGGCCGCCACGGTCCGCGCCGAGGCGGAGTCCGCCGGGCTGCCGCCCCCGGTCGGGATCGGCATCTCGTCGCCGGGGCCACTGGACCCCTGGCGCGGCGTGGTGGTTGCCCCGCCCAACCTCGTCGGGTGGCGCGACGTGCCGCTGGCTGCCGCCGTGGAGGAGGCGCTCGCCCTTCCCACGTTCCTGGAGCGGGACACGAACGTCGCCGTGCTGGCCGAGTGGCGGTACGGCGCGGCGCGGGGGACTCGCAACGCGATCTACATCACGGTGTCCACAGGCATCGGTGGCGGGATCGTCAGCGACGGCCGGCCGATCATCGGCCCCGATGGCACGGCCGGCGAGGTGGGCCACATGACCGTCGAGACTGACGGCCCCGTCTGCGCGTGTGGCGGCGCCGGTCACGTGGAGGCGATCGCCTCGGGCACCGCGCTGGCGAAGGCGGCACGGGACCTGCTTGCCGCCGGAAGGGCGCCCGTGCTGGCGAAGCTGGCGGCGGGCGACGAGGAGATCGACGCCGAGCTGCTCGCGCGTGCGGCGGACGAGGGCGACGAAGCCTGCCGTGCGGTGCTCGACCGGGCCTGGGTCGCCATCGGCGCCGGTTGCGCCTCTCTCGTCAACGTGCTCAACCCGGAGGTGATCGTGATCGGTGGCGGCATCGCCGAGCATCGGCCTGGGCTCTTCGAGGTGGCGCGCCGTGAGATCGTGCGGCGGGCCTTCGAGGTCCCCGCGAAACGCGTGCGCGTCGTGCCCGCCGAGCTCGGCGAGGACGTCTCGCTGATCGGCGCGCTCCCGATCGTCAATGATCGAATCGATGACCCCACCTACCGGAGGACGGCGCAGTCCGCCCGGGAGGCCGCAGCCACAGGACAAGGAGCCCGCCCTTCGTGACGACTCGCATCGGCATCAACGGTTTCGGCCGAATCGGCCGCCAGACGCTCAAGGCCATCCTCGATCGCCATCCCGACGATCTCGAGGTGGTGGCCATCAATGACCTGGCGCCGACCGCCACCAATGCGCACCTGTTTCGGTACGACTCGACGTACGGGCGCTACGACGGGGAGGTGAGCTCGGGCGAGGGGACCATCACGGTCGACGGCCACGAGATCCGCGCGCTCAGCGAGCGGGATCCGGCGGCGCTGCCGTGGGGTGACTTGGAGGTGGACATCGTCGTCGAGTCGACCGGCATCTTCACCGATGCGGACAAGGCTGCCGCCCACCGCGAGGGCGGCGCGAAGAAGGTGATCATCAGCGCCCCCGCCAAGGGCGAGGACATCACCATCGTGCTCGGCGTCAACGAGGGCCGATACGATCCGGCGAAGCACCACATCGTCTCGAACGCGAGCTGCACCACGAACGGGCTGGCGCTGCCGGCGAAGGTCATCTTCGACTCGTTCGGCATCGAGCGCGGGCTGATGACCACCATCCACAGCTACACGAATGACCAGAACGTGCTCGACGTGTTCCACAAGGACCTGCGGCGGGCCCGCAGCGCCGGGCAGAACATCATCCCCACCACGACCGGCGCCGCAAAGGCGGTCGCGCTCGTCATTCCCGAGCTCAAGGGCAGGTTCGACGGGTTCGCGCTGCGCGTCCCGACGCCCACGGTGAGCATCATCGACTTCGTTGCGATCACCGAGCGGCCGGTGAGCGTCGACTCCGCGAACCAGGCGCTCCGCGAGGCGGCCGACGGACCGATGAAGGGACTGCTGGGCTACACCGAGGAGGAGCTGGTGAGCATGGACTTCAAGGGCGACGACCGATCGAGCATCATTGACGCGCCTTCGACCATGGTCACCGGCGACCGGCTCGTGAAGGTCATCGCCTGGTATGACAACGAGTGGGGGTACTCGTGCCGCGTCGCCGACCTGGCGGCGTTCATGGCCACACGACTGTGATTTCGTGAAGGCACTCACCGTCCGCGACGCCGATGTCACCGGCAAGCGAGTCTTCCTGCGCGCCGACCTCAACGTCCCCCTCGACGATGGCCGCATCACCGACGACACGCGCATCCGCGCCAGCCTGCCGACCATCGTTCACCTGCTCGAGCGTGGCGCGGTGGTCATCGTCGCCAGCCACCTCGGGCGGCCGAAGGGCAAGGTCAACGACGCGCTGCGCCTGAAGCCGGTGGCGGATCGGCTCAGCGCCCTGCTCGGGCGCCCGGTGCGCATGACCGGCGATGCCCTCGGACCCGGGGTGCAGGTCGCGCTCGACAAGCTTCGGGCGGGCGACCTCCTGCTGCTCGAGAACCTGCGCTTCCACCCGGAGGAGGAGGCAAACGATTCGGGCTTCGCCGAGGCGCTGGCACGCTTCGCGGACCTGTACGTCAACGATGCCTTCGGTGCGGCGCACCGGGCGCACGCTTCGACCGAGGGAATCACGCATCACCTCCCCTCGTACGCGGGCCTGCTCATGGAGCGCGAGGTCGATTCGCTGACGCGGCTGCTCGTTCGGCCCGCCCGCCCGTTCCACGCGCTCATCGGCGGCGCCAAGGTATCCGGCAAGCTCGAGGTGCTGGAAGCGCTCCTCGGCCGCTGCCAGGCGGTCCTGGTGGGCGGCGGCATGGCGAACACGCTCCTCGCCGCGAAGGGGCATCAGCTTGGTAAGAGCCTCGTCGAGGCCGACCAGATCGAGAATGCCGAGCGCATCCTTGCCGAGGCGCGCCGCAAGCGGGTTCGGCTCATGCTCCCGACCGACGCCGTCATCGCGCCGCAGATCCACCACCGCGCCAAGACGCGGACGGTGCCGATCGCCGAGGTCCCGAAGGACCAGATGGTTGTCGACATCGGCCCGGAGACGATCGCGGCGTACACGGAGCACCTTGCAAAGGCCAAAACGATCTTCTGGAATGGACCGATGGGCGTGTTCGAGATCAAGCAGTTCGCGAATGGCACGAACGCCATGGCCCGCTTCCTGGCGAGCCGCACCTCCGCGGGCGCCACGACGGTGGTCGGTGGCGGCGACTCGGTGGCCGCGGTCGAGCGCGCCGGCCTCGCGCAGCGGATGAGCCACGTCAGCACCGGGGGCGGTGCCTCGCTCGAGTTCCTGGAGGGCAAGGCGCTTCCCGGCGTCGATGCGCTCGTCGCCGCCGGCGCCGCGGCGTCCGTGGGCCGCCCGAAGGGCCGCCCGAAGTGACCACGCTCATCGACGACGTCGTCGGGCGCGAGATCCTGGACTCGCGGGGCAATCCGACCATCGAGGTCGACGTGTACCTCGACGGCGGCGCGGTCGGCACCGCCATGGTTCCCTCGGGTGCCTCGACCGGTGCCCACGAGGCCGTCGAGCTGCGCGACGGCGACGAGGCGCGCTACCGCGGGAAGGGCGTGCTGACCGCCGTGAGGAACGTCAACGAGGCGCTGCGTCCCGAGCTGCTCGGGCTCGACGCGATCGACCAGGTCAGCATCGATCGGCTCATCATCGAGCTCGATGGCACCGAGAACAAGTCGAGGCTCGGTGCGAACGCCCTGCTCGGCGTGAGCCTCGCCGTGGCGCGGGCAGCCGCAGATGCGGTCGAGCTGCCGCTGTACCGGTACCTCGGCGGTGCGGGCGCCAGAACGCTGCCGGTTCCGCTGGTGAACATCCTCAACGGCGGGAAGCACGCGGTCGACTCGACCGACTTCCAGGAGTTCATGGTCGCGCCGCTCGGCGCGCCGTCATTCCGCGAGGCCCTGCGCTGGGCGGCGGAGACGTTCCACGCGCTCGGCGCGATCCTCCACGACCGTGGACTTGCCACCACCGTCGGCGACGAGGGTGGGTACGCGCCGAGCCTGGGCAGCAACGAGGACGCCATCGCGGCCGTGCTCGAGGCCATCGAGCGGGCTGGCTACCGGCCGGGCGAGCAGGTTGCCATCGCGCTCGACCCCGCCGCCACCGAGCTCTACGCCGACGGCAGCTACGTGCTGGCGCGAGAAGGTCGCACGCTGGATGGCGCGGAGATGATCGCCTTCTGGGCGGACTGGGCGGAGCGCTACCCGATCGTCAGCCTGGAGGACGGGCTGGCCGAGGACGATTGGGCCACCTGGACGCAGCTGACCGAGCGCCTCGGCGAGCGAGTTCAGCTGGTTGGTGACGACCTGCTGGTGACGAGCACCGCGCGCCTCGAGCGCGCCATCCGGGAGCGCGCCGCGAACAGCATCCTCGTCAAGCTCAACCAGATCGGCACCCTGACCGAGACGGTCGAGGCGGTCGAGATGGCGCAGCACGCGGGCTGGACCGCGATCATCAGCCACCGCTCCGGCGAGACCGAGGACACCACCATCGCGGACCTGGTGGTGGCCCTGAACTGCGGGCAGATCAAGACCGGATCCACCAGCCGCTCCGAGCGGATCGCGAAGTACAACCGGCTGCTGCGGATCGAGGAGGAGCTCGCCGACGCCGGTGAGTACGCGGGTCCCGGCGCCTTCGCGGCATCTCGTGCCTGACCACTTCGCGCTCTTCGACGTCGCCCAGCGGCTCGCCGCCGATGGCCACGACTTCGCCGAGTTCTTTCGCGCGCCGTCCGGAAGCCTGAGCCTGACCGTCGCCCGTTGGCCGGCGGGGTCGGTCGACGACCAGCAGCCGCACACGGAGGACGAGGTGTACTACGTGTGGGCGGGGAAGGCCGTGCTCACCGTCGGAGACGAGCGGCTGTCCGTTGAGGCCGGCACAGTGGCCTTCGTGGCGGCCGGCGTCGAGCATCGGTTCAGCGAGATCAGCGAGGATCTCGAGACGCTCGTTTTCTGGTCGCCTGCTCGGCACGCGAACGCGGCGGGCTGAGCTAGGAGTCCTGGCTCTCCGCCGAATCGTCGCTCTTGGCGCGCCGTCGCGCCGCCGCGGATTCGCGGCTCGCGCGGGTGACGGCCACCTTCGCCTTGCCGGCTGCCGTGCGCGGGCGATCGGTCGCCTTGCCGGCGGCCGCCTTGGAGGCCTTCGCCGCGGTGACCTTCTTGCGCTGCGCGGTCTTGCTCGCGGTGGTTCGCTTCTTGGCCGCTGTCGGCGCGGCAACCTCCGCGTCGTCGAGCAGGTGCGCGGCATTGGCCTTCGTCATCAGGCGTGCCTTGCGGCGCGCGGCGTTGTTCGGATGAATGATGCCCTTCGAGGCTGCCCTGTCGAGCGCGCTGATCGCGGCGACGACGGCCTCCGGGCCCGAGCCCTCCGCGCGGCCGAGCGCGATCTCTGAGGCGCGCTGCACGAGGGTCTTCGCCTCGCTCCGCGTCCGGCGGTTGACCGAGCGGCGGCGTAGCGACTGGCGCACGCGCTTGAGCGCGGACGGGGTTCGTGCACCCTTCCAGGTGCGTGCCGTTCGTGCCAATTCAAGTCCTCTGCTGTGTTGGGTCCGCGCGCAGGTAGGACGATCGGGGGGAGCGCGAGCGGAGGCGGGAGTATAGCATCGGCGCCGAAAGGCGGCCCTCCGTGACGATTCGACAGATACAGCCGAAACCGCGACAATTGCCGAAGCTCAATCCGGCGTGTTGCGCCCTGCTGTCGGAGGGGGCTCAAGGGAGGGAATCAGAGGGGAGACGTCCGGCCACGCTCCGGACCTCATGGCCCGTGCCGCGCAACGATCGAGCGCGGCGGCGCGTCTTTCCACTCAACGTCATGACCACGCTCACCATGCCCCGGCGCCTGATGCGGCCCGTGGCGACGCGCCCGGCGCGTCGCTCGATGGCGATTGGGCTCCTCGCGGGGCTCCTCGCGGGCATCCTGGTGCTCGTCGGTCTGTCGCTGGCGATCGGCATCGCCGGCGCCGACAAGGTGATGCCGGGCGTGCGTGTGGCCGGCGTGGAAGTCGGCGGCCTGGATCGTGCGGCGGCCGAGGCGAAGCTCGCCGCGCAGCTGCCGTCGCTGTCCGTGGGCAGCGCCACGGTGGTGGTCGACGAGATCGAGCACGTCGTAGGCTTCGACGGGCTGGGAAGGCGCTACGAGCTCGGCGGCATGATTGACGCCGCCATGGCGGTGGCGCGTGACGGCAACCTGCTCGCCGATGGTCTCCACCGTCTCCGCACGCTCTTGCATCCGACGGCCGTGGCACCGGTCGTCCATGGGTTCGACGAGGCAGCACTCGATCGCGTGGCCGCGACGCTCAGCGAGCAGGCACTCATCGAGCCGATGGATGCAAGCGTGGTTCGGGACGGCGCGACCTTCGCCGTGACGGCCGCGCAGAGTGGCCGCGCGCTGGCGGCCTCCGCCGTCCACGCCGCGCTGGCCGCGCCGCTGCTGACCGCGGATCCGGCGGACATCCGGGTCCGGGTGGAGCCGGCGGTCGTGGCACCAGCCGTCAGCAACAGGGACGCCCTGCGTGCCTCCGTGGTCGCGGAGCGAACGGCGCAGGAGCTGTCGCTCACCCTTCCCGGAGAAGTCGCCGAGGAAGAGGTCGGAGCCCTGCTGCTCGCGCCCGAGACCATCGCGGCCTGGCTCAGCTTCGGCCGCGCTGACGGGGGTGGGTTCGAGCTCCAGATTGACGCGGACGCGGTGACCGCGTCGGTCCAGGCACTCGTCGAGGTCGTCGACCAGGAGGCGGTGGAGGCGAGCTTCTCGGTCGCCGGCAGCGGTCTGGGTGGCGTCATCGCCGGTCAGGACGGTCGCACCCTCCTGGTCGACGAGTCTGCCGACGGGCTGCTCGCGGCGCTCGAGGGCCGCGCATCCGGGACCGCGATGGCATCGCTGGCGCTGAACGTGAACGTCGTGGAGCCGGCGCTCACCACCGCCGAGGCGGAGGCGGCGCTGCCGCAGATGCGAATGGTCTCCAGCTGGACGACCAACTACGTTCCCGGCGTTGCCAACGGGTACGGCGCCAACATCAGCATTCCCGCCCGCGACATCGACGGCACCACCGTCGCGCCGGGCGAATGGTTCAGCTTCTGGGCCGGCCTGGGACCGATCAACACCGCGCGCGGCTACACGTATGGCGGCGCGATCATCAACGGCCGCAGCGAGCCGGAGGGGGCGCTGGCCGGGGGCATCTGCTCGACTTCCACCACCCTGTTCAATGCGGCGATGCGCTTCGGGCTCGAGATCGGAGCCAGAGAGAACCACTACTACTACATCGACCGCTACCCGATTGGCCTGGACGCTACCGTCTTCCAGGGTCCCGGCTTCACGCAGGACATGACCTTCCGCAACGACACCGAGGCGCCGCTCGTCATTCGCGGCTTCGGCTCCCCGGGACAGGTGACCTTCCAGATCTGGAGCGTCCCGAACGGCCGGACCGTTGCGCTCAGCGCGCCGTACACCACGAATCATCGGTCGGCGATGGACACGACTCGCGAGGATCCGACCGAGGCTCCGGGAACGAGCCGGCGCATCGAGTCCACGCACAACGGCTTCGACGCCTCGGTCTCGCGCACGGTCCGCGACGCCGATGGCACGGTCGTGCACCAGAACACCTGGTTCAGCGACTACCGGCCGGTAAACGGCGTGGTCCTCACCGGGCCCGGTGCTCCCGCAGCGGTCCCCGCGGCGGATGGGGGCACGGCCGGAGGATCGGCCGAGCCGCCGCCGTCTCCGTCCCCGGGCGGCTAGGCGGCCTCGCCGGCCGGCACGCCGCTGTCGGCTAGACTCCGGCGCGCATGATCCCCAGGGAGCGCATCCGCAACTTCAGCATCGTCGCGCACATCGACCACGGCAAGAGCACGCTCGCCGATCGGCTCCTCGAGGTGACCCACACCATCGACAAGCGCCTCATGACCTCCCAGGTGCTCGACTCGATGGACCTCGAGCGCGAGAAGGGCATCACCATCAAGGCGCGCGCCGTGCGGCTCCACTACGAGGCCGACGACGGGCTCACGTACGCGCTCAACCTCATCGACACCCCGGGGCACGTGGACTTCACGTACGAGGTGAGCCGATCCCTCCAGGCGTGCGAAGGCGCCATCCTGGTCGTGGACGCCACGCAGGGCATCGAGGCGCAGACGCTCGCCAACGTCCACCTCGCCATGGCCCAGAACCTGACGATCATCCCGGTCATCAACAAGATCGACCTCCCGTCGGCCGACCCGGAGATGGTGATGCGCGAGCTCGAGGAGACGCTGGCGATGCCGCGCGAGGAGGTGCTCCTGGTGAGCGCCAAGGAGGGCACTGGCGTGCCGGAGATCCTCGAGGCCATCGTGCGTCGCGTTCCTGCGCCGAGCGGTGACGCATCGGCTCCGCTCCGGGCCCTCGTCTTCGACAGCCACTACGACCCGTACAAGGGCGTGGTCGCCTACGTGCGTCTTGCGGCGGGGACGCTCCACGACCACGAGCGCATCCGCTTCATGGGCACCGACGTGACCTCGGAGATCCTCGAGCTCGGGTACTTCAGGCCGCAGCCGGTGGCCACCAAGCGGCTGGTGGTGGGGGAGGTCGGGTACGTGGCCACCGGGCTCAAGAGCATCCGCGAGGCCCGGGTCGGGGATACGCTCACGGTGGCCGACCGACCGGCCGCAGCGCCTCTCCCCGGCTACCAGGAGCCGCTGCCGCTCGTGTTCGCCGGCCTCTACCCGATGCGCGGCGACGAGTACCCGCTGCTGCGCGACGCGCTGGATCGGCTGCATCTCAACGATGCGGGCTTCGGGTATGAGCCCGAGTCGAGCGCGGCGCTCGGGTTCGGATTCCGATGTGGCTTCCTGGGCCTGCTGCACATGGAGATCGTCCAGGAGCGGCTCGAACGGGAGTTCGACCTCGATCTCATCGCATCGGCGCCCAGCGTGGAGTACCGCGTGAAGCTCGTCCACCGGGCCGACGAGCTGGAGATCGACAACCCCGCCCAGATGCCCGGCGCCGGCGACATCGAGCAGATCAGCGAGCCATGGGTGGCGACGCAGGTCATCACGCCCACCGACTACATCGGGCCGCTCATGGAGCTCGCGACCAATCGGCGCGGCGAGTTCCAGAACATGGAGTACCTCGATCCGAAGCGCGTGAACATGCACTTCGAGATGCCGCTCGGCGAGCTCATCATCGACTTCTACGACCAGCTCAAGAGCCGATCATCCGGCTACGCCAGCCTTGACTATGCGTACATCGGATATCGGCCCGGCGACCTCGTCAAGCTCGACGTGCTCGTGAACGGCGAGCCGGTGGACGCGCTCAGCCTCATCGTGCATCGGTCCAATGCGTATCGGTCCGGAACGGCGCTCGTCGACAAGCTCAAGGAGCTCATTCCGCGGCAGATGTTCGAGGTTCCCGTCCAGGCCGCCATCGGCTCGCATATCATCAGCCGCGAGACCATCCGCGCCATGCGCAAGAACGTGCTCGCCAAGTGCTACGGCGGCGACATCACGCGCAAGCGGAAGCTCCTCGAGAAGCAGAAGGAGGGGAAGCAGCGGATGAAGCGGATCGGGTCCGTCGAGATCCCGCAGGAGGCCTTCCTGGCGGTGCTTCGCATGAACGACGGCGGCGGCTAAGCCGATGAGCTTCTTCGATTCCCTGCGCCTCGCCATCGCCCTGGGGCTGACCCTCTTCCTCGTCCTGCTGCGCTTCGACTCCGAGCGCATCACGCGCTCCGACTACTTCCGCTACCGCACTCCGTGGATGGGGCCGGTCAGCTACTACGTGCTCGTCATCGGCTTCACCATCGGCATCGCGGTCATCCTGCCGTCGGGCAACGAGCAGCTGTTCCTCACCGGCGGTGACAGCGACGCCATGCCGCTGGTGCTCGCCATCTTCACGGCGGTGGCGCTGCTCAACGGCCTCGCCCTCGCGTTCCTGCGCTACGGCGGCATCCTGCCGCTGCCGATGGAGCTGCTGCCCTCACGCGTGCTGGGCGCAGCCGCCAACGCGGTCAGCGAGGAGCTCCAGTTCCGCTCCATCGTGCTCGGCATGCTCCTCTTCGCCGGCGTGCCCACCGGGTGGGCGATCGCTGCGCAGGCCCTCGTCTACGGCCTCGCCCACCGCCGCCTGTGGCACGACCGCGACTGGTACTTCCTCGTCGGATCGGTGCTGCTCGGCTGGGCCGCTGGCGTGGCGACGGTCCACACCGGCTCGGTGATCCCGGCCATCGTCGGGCACTTCGCGGTCACCATGAGCCTCTTCGCGTTCGCCGGAGGGCGTCTCCGCCAGCGCCCGATCTAGGTCCCGATGCACTCGCACCACCTCTATGTGCACGTGCCGTTCTGCCGGCTGCTGTGCGCGTACTGCGATTTCGTCACTGTCGGCGGCCGCGCTCACGACATTCCTCACTACGTCGAGGCGCTGCTCCGCGAGCTTGCCGTGCGACCGGCTCCGGGCGAGCTGCGCACGATCTACTTCGGTGGCGGCACGCCCTCGCTCATGCCCGCGGCTGACGTCGCGCGGCTCATCGGCGCTGCCCGAGAGCGCTGGGAGATGGTGGCACTCACCGAGGTGACGCTGGAGGCGAACCCGAGCGAGCGCGAGGCTCCCGACTGGAAGGCGCTGCGCGACGCGGGCGTCACCCGCATCAGCCTGGGGCTCCAGTCCCTGCGGGACGCCGACCTTCGCGCCCTGGCCCGCGGGCACACCGCCCGCGAGGGAGCGGCGGCCTTCGAGGCGGCGCGCGCGGCGGGATTCGAGAACATCAGCGTCGACCTCATCTACGGGATCCCGGAGCAGGGCCGGGACGAGTGGCGCGAGGGATTGCGGGCGGCCATCGGGCTCGGCCCAGACCACGTCAGCCTCTACGCGCTCCAACTGGCGCTCGAGCCAGACGAGTGGGCGGGACCGCCACGGCCCGGCGCGCTGCGCTGGCGGAGCCGCGTGGCGCCGCGCCAGGACGATGCCGTGGCCGCGGAGCAGTACCGCCACGCCGAGGACGCACTGGACGCGGCCGGCTACCTCCATTACGAGCTCAGCTCGTGGGTGCGGCCGGGCCGCGAGTCGCGGCACAACGGGGCGTACTGGGACCGCCGCCCCTACACCGGGATTGGCGTCGGGGCGCACTCCTACGACGGCGAGGCGACTCGCTCGTGGAACGTCCGCGAGCTCGATCGGTACCTCGACCTGGCGGCGCAGAGTGAGCGCCCGCTGGCGGACCGGGAGACCCTCGACGGGCCGACTCGCGCCTTCGAGGCGATGGCGCTTGGCCTCCGCCGCATCGAGGGCATCGACCGGAAGGCATTCGCGGAGGAGTTCGGCGGCGATCCGCTCGACCACTATGCCGACGACCTCGCGGAGGCCATGCGCAACGGCCTGGTCGAGGCGGATCAAGGGGCGATTCGCCTGTCGCGGAGCGGACGGCTCCTCGCATCGGAGGTGCTCGCCGCGCTGGTGCCGATACCTGCCGGGTCACGTTGACATCGGCTCGCGTGGGGCGGTACCATTCGCTTGACGCGATTGGCACTCTGACACCGAGAGTGCCAACGACGTGGAGGATCACCAACAAGTGAGCGATATTCAGCGCGTGCGGAACGTGACGGCCCGGTCGGCAATCGAGTTGACCGAGCGACAGCGTTCGGTGCTGCGCGCCGTCGTCGAAGACTACGTCACCACCGCCGTGCCGGTGGGCTCGAAGGCGCTCGTCGCCCGTTACCGCTTTGCCGTCTCCCCGGCCACGGTGCGCAGCGCCATGGCGGAGCTCGAGGCGATGGGCCTGCTGACGCACCCGCACACCAGTGCCGGCCGCGTGCCCTCCGACCTCGGCTACCGCATCTACGTCGAGTCGCTCATGCGCGAGTCGCAGCTCGACCGCTCCGACCAGCTCATGATCCGGCACCAGTTCAGCCAGGTGCAGCTCACGAGCAACGATTGGCTGCGGCTCGCCGCGTCGATCCTCGCCGGGAGCACCCGTTCGGCCGCCGTGGTCACCCCCGCACGCTCGCGCCGCGCTCGCTTCGGCCACGCCCAGCTGGCGGCGCTGCCCGACGGCAGCCGGCTGCTCGTGCTGGTCCTGGCCGATGGCAACGTCGACCAGCGACGCCTGGACCGCGCGGCGCTGGAGCGGCAGCTGCCCGGATCGGCGCTGGACCAGCCCGAGCTTGATCTCGCGGCCGCCGCCCTGAACAGCGAGCTTCACGGCCTCTCCGCGCCTCAGGTCCGCCGGCGCGCCTCCCGCCTCCCGGCACTGGCGTCCCGCGTCGCCGAGACGGTGGCGAGCCTGCTGGAGGATGCCGACGGGGTGGTGGTCGAGGAGGTCTTCACCGACGGCATCGTCCACGTCCTCGAGCAGCCGGAGTTCGCCGAGGGCTCGAAGCTGCGTCCGGTCCTCGAGGCCCTTCAGCGCTCGGACTTCCTCGAGCAGCTCCTGCCGGTGCTGTCGCGCAGCGGTGGGGTGCACGTGATCATCGGCCACGAGAATACGAACCACGCCATGCACGAGGTCAGCCTCGTTTTCGCGCTGTACGGCGCACCCGATAAGGCACTCGGCCTGCTCGGCGTGCTGGGACCGACGCGCATGCCGTACCCGAGGGCCATCCCGACGGTGCGCTACCTGTCGGGCCTCATGAACGAGCTCATCAACAGCCACTACGGTGAGCGACAGTGAGCGAGCGACAGCCGAACGGCGGCCCCCGGGCGAAGACCCGCGGCCAGGAGCGCGTGGATGCGATCAAGACGCCGTCGCGCATCGAGCTCGCCGAGCGCATCGAGCACCTCGAGCGCGAGCTGGCGGAGGCGACGGCTACGGGTGAGCAGAACCTCTACAACTGGCAGCGGTCCGCGGCCGACTTCGCGAACTTTAAGCGACGGACCGATGAGGACCGGGCGCTGCAGGCGCAGTTCAGCACTGCCGTCCTCATCGGCAGGCTGCTGAGCGTGCTAGACGACTTCGACCGGGCGCTCGAGAACGCGCCCGACGTTCCCGACCAATGGCTCGAGGGCATCCGGCTCGTGGATCGCAAGCTGCGAGGCGTGCTCGAGTCAGAGGGGGTCTCCGCCATCGAGGCGGAGGGGCTCCCGTTCGACCCGAAGCTTCACGAGGCGGTGGTCCACGAAGAGACCACCGAGCATCGCGATAACCAGGTGATCGGCGAGCTGCAGCGCGGGTACCGGCTGCACGACCGGGTGATCCGGCCGAGCCTCGTCCGAGTGGCAAACAACCCGAAGGAGCACTGACGACCAATGGGCAAGATCATCGGAATCGACCTGGGCACGACCAACTCGGTGGTGGCCGTCATGGAAGGCGGCGAGCCCCAGGTCATCAGCAACGCGGAGGGCGGCCGCATCACGCCATCGGTCGTCGCCTTCGCGAAGAGCGGTGAGCGGCTGGTGGGCCAGGTGGCCAAACGCCAGGCGATCACCAACCCCGAGAACACCATCTTCAGCATCAAGCGCTTCATGGGTCGCCGAAACGACGATCCGGAGGTGGAGCACAGCCGCGGGCTGGTGCCGTACACGGTCGAGAAGGACCCCAAGTCCGACGGCATCGTGGTCAAGCTCGGCAACGGCAAGACCTTCAGCCCGCCCGAGATCAGCGCGATGATCCTCCAGAAGCTGAAGGCCGATGCCGAGGCGTACCTCGGCGAGAAGGTGACCGAGGCGGTCATCACCGTTCCGGCGTACTTCGACGACACGCAGCGCCAGGCGACCAAGGACGCGGGACGCATCGCCGGCCTGGACGTCAAGCGCATCGTCAACGAGCCGACCGCATCGGCCCTGGCGTACGGGCTCGACAAGACCAAGGAAGAGAAGATCGCCGTCTACGACCTCGGTGGCGGCACTTTCGACATCAGCATCCTCGAGCTGTCCGAGGGCGTGTTCGAGGTTCGATCCACCAACGGCGACACGCATCTCGGTGGCGACGACTTCGACCAGCGCATCATCGACTGGCTGTCGGAGGAGTTCCGCAAGTCCGAGGGCGTCGACCTGTCCAAGGACCGAATTGCCCTCCAGCGTCTCAAGGAGGCTGCCGAGAAGGCGAAGATCGAGCTGTCGAGCACGACCAGCACCGAGGTCAACCTGCCGTTCATCAGCGCCGATGCGTCCGGGCCGAAGCACCTCGTCACGACCCTGTCGCGGGCGAAGCTCGAGGACCTCGTTGCGGACCTCGTGACCCGCACCGCCGAACCGGTGAAGAAGGCCCTCGCCGATGCCGGCCTGAAGCCCGGCGACGTCGACGAGGTGATCCTCGTGGGCGGCATGACGCGCATGCCCGCCGTGGTCGAGGCGGTCAAGAAGATGTTCGGTGGCAAGGAGCCGCACAAGGGCGTCAACCCCGATGAGGTGGTGGCGGTCGGCGCGGCGATCCAGGCCGGAGTCCTGGGCGGTGAGGTGAAGGACGTCCTGCTGCTCGACGTCACGCCGCTGTCGCTGGGCATCGAGACCATGGGCGGCGTGGCGACGAAGATGATCAACCGCAACACGACCATCCCGACGTCGCACACCCAGATCTTCTCGACCGCATCGGACAATCAGCCGAGCGTCGACATCGTCGTGCTCCAGGGTGAGCGCGAGATGGCGTCGGACAACAAGAAGCTCGCGACGTTCCGGCTCGACGGCATCCCGCCGGCCCCGCGCGGGATCCCGCAGATCGAGGTCACCTTCGACATCGACGCGAACGGCATCCTGAACGTCACGGCCAAGGACAAGGCCACCAACAAGGAGCAGAAGGTGGCGGTCACCGCGTCATCGATGCTCGCCAAGGATGACGTCGATCGCATGGTCCGCGAGGCTGCCGAGCATGCCGAGGAGGACCGCGCCCGGCGCTCGGCGACCGAGTCGCGCAACGAGGCCGATGCGCTCGTCTACCAGGGCGAGCGGCTGCTCAAGGACCTCGCCGACAAGGTGTCGGACGAGGAGAAGGCGGAGGTCAACGCCCGGATCGAGGCCGTGCGCGAGGCGCTCAAGGGCGAGGATCACGGCGCGGTGGATTCCACGAAGGGCCAGCTGGCCGAGGTGCTCCAGCGCATCGGCACGCGTGCCTACGAGGCGAGCGGTTCCACCGGCGATGCCACGAACGGGAGCACCGACGGCGCGTCAGCGGATGGCAGCCCGGAGGGTGCCGCGGAGGAGGGCGAGACGATCGAGGGCGAGTACAAGGAGGTCTGATCCTCGGCTAGACGGCCGGCTGCGGCTGCGTGCACATCGGGCAGCGCCGCGCCGCGAAGGGGATCTCGGACGCGCACTCGCTGCACGTCTTCGTCGTCGGGGTTTCCTCCGCCCCTAGCTGGCGGCGCTTCTCGAGCGCGTTGATCGGCCTGACCGCAAGGAAATAGATCGCCGCCGCGATCAGCAGGAATGCAATGAATGCGTTGAGGAATCGTCCGTAACGCACCTCCGCGTCACCGACGGTGAAGGCGAGTTCCTCGAAGTCCGGCAGCCCGAGGATTCCGAGCAGCGGCGTGAGGACATCGGCCACGAACGACGTGATCACCGCCCCGAACGCGGCGCCGATGACGACGGCGACGGCGAGGTCGACGACGTTCCCCCGCAGGATGAACTCGCGGAAGCCGCTGAACATGGTCTCCTTCGAAGGGTGGCTGGCGTTGGACGCGGGCGGAGTATACGGTTGCTCGCCGTCGCCACGGACGGCCCCGGTAGACTCGGACCGATGCGTCTCGCGACCTGGAACGTCAACTCGCTCAAGGCCCGCATCGAGCGCGTGCTGGCCTGGACCGAGGTCCATCGGCCCGACGTGCTCTGCATGCAGGAGACGAAGCTCTCCGACGCCCAGGCACCGTACCTGGACTTCAGGGCCCTCGGCTATGAGCTCGTCCACCATGGCCCAGGCCGATGGAACGGCGTGGCGATCGCGTCGCGCATCGGCATCTCCGATGTCGCTGCCGGGATTCCGACCTCGGACGGATGGGCCGATGACGGCGGCCGCTTCCTGGCGGCGACCTGCGGCTCGATGCGCGTGGCCAACATCTACGTGCCGAACGGGCGGGTCGTCGACTCCGAGTTCTACCTCGCCAAGCTCGATTGGCTCGAGCGCCTGGCCCGCTGGCTGGACGACGCCGATCCGGCCACTGAGCTCGCGATCTGCGGCGACTATAACGTCGCACCAACCGACGAGGACGTGTGGGACGCGGCCGCCGTCCACGGCGCTACCCACGTCTCGCCGCGTGAGCGCGCGGCCGTGGCGCGCCTGCGCGAGTGGGGGATGGTGGACATCGTCCGCCGCTTCCACCCCGAGCCCGGATTCTTCACGTGGTGGGATTACCGCGCGGGCCATTTCCACAAGAACTTCGGCATGCGCATCGATCACGTGTACATCTCGCCGGCCCTCGCGGCGCGCGCGGTGGCCGCGGAGCGCGACCGCGATGCCCGCAAGCCCTCAACCTATCCCGGCATCCCGTCGGATCACGCCCCCCTGATCGTGGACTTCGCCGACTAGCCGATGCGGCGGAGGACGGCCCCGATCTCGCGGCCGGGGCGGGTGCGGGGCCAGGCGACCCTGGTCGCGCCGACGAAGGACCGATAGGCTTCTAGCGCGTCGCGAAGGGCGAACAGAAAGCCGGGCTCCTCCATCGGCGCAAAGCCGGTCTCGAACCAGATGCCGAGGATGTTCAGCGTCTTCGCCTTGCGGTCGATGCGCGGCTCGATTCGGCCGGCGAAGCGGTCGCCGAAGAGCATCGGCAGCACGTAGTAACCCCACTTCCGCTTCGCCTCCGGCACGTAGACCTCCCAGAGGTAATCGAAGCCCCAGAGCGTGCGAAGCATGCGCCGGTCCCACACCAGCGGATCGAGCGGCGCGAGGAAGCTGACCGCCGGTGGAGGCAGCGAGCCGGCCGTTGCCGTGGCTTCGAGGATCGGCTCCTCGACGGCGATGATGTACTGGACTCGCTTGAGGCCCTCGACCTCGACGGGCAGCAGCTCCCCGGACTCGACGAGGCGAGCCGTGCGCGCCACGCGCTCGACCCCGGAGCCGGCGCTGTACATCACCTCGGCCTGGGTGCCGACCGGGGTCGTCATGCCGGTCGCGCGGAATCGGCTCAGGAGCCGATGGGTCATGGCGTCCTCCTCCGACTCCTGCACCTTCAGCAGCGCGGCCGGGACGAGGCGCTCCATGAGGTCGTAGTAGCGACGATTTCCCTCGCGGCGGGAGATGCCGATGCGTCCCGACACGAACAGCGCCTCCATCACGGCGCGGGAGGCGCGCGTCGGCGCCCACCACCAGTCGACCGCGTGGCCGTGCTCGCTGAATGCGGCGGTGGTCAGCGGTCCATCGGCCTCCAGGCGCTCGAGGATGGCGGAGGCGACATCGGCCTGTTCCTTCAGGATGCCGCTCTTGACTCCCTCGGCGAACCGCTGCCAGGTGACGCGGTAATGGGGCAGCTCCCGCATCGGCACGAGGTTGAGGCTTTTGTTGTAGAGCTCGATGAGCCGCCGATCGGTCCCGTACAGCCAGTCCTCGCACCACTCGCGGCGGTATCCGGCAACCCGCGCGTGGAGGACGAGGTCGTGGTTTCGGGCTCCCGAGACCTCGAGCGGATCGAACTGGAGGACGCCGAGCCGATCGACCGTCGCCATCACCGAATCAGGCTTGGGCGGCAATGCGCGAGGAGGCGCGAGCTGGTGGCGTCGTACAAGGAAGCGGCGTGCGTGATCGGCGGAGATGCTCTGGGGCGGCACGCGCTGGATCGTAGCTGCGGAAAGCAGGCGGCGGCTATCCACCCTGTTGGCACTCCTGAACATCGAGTGCCAATCGGTATAATCCGGCGGCCATGGCCGTGAAGCGCGACTACTACGACGTACTCGGCGTTTCGCGTACGGCGGACGACGCCGAGATCAAGCGCTCCTTCCGTCGTCTCGCCCAGCAGCACCACCCTGACATCGACACGAGCGCTGACGCCGACCAGCGCTTCAAGGAGCTCAACGAGGCCTACCGGGTGCTCTCCGACCGCCAGCGTCGCACGGCCTACGACATGTTCGGGCACGCGGGCGTCGATGGCGCCAGCGCCGGCGGGTTCGAGGGATTCGGCGGCGGCTTCGGGCCGTTCGGCGACATCTTCGATGCGTTCTTCGGCGGATCGCCGGCGGGAGCACGGCGAAGGAGTCGGGTGGTTGCCGGGGCCGACCTGCGCTACGACCTGACCATCGACTTCGCGGAGGCCGTCTTCGGGGTCACCAGGGAGGTCGCCTTTGCGACCCTTGTTGCCTGTCCCCGCTGCGAGGGGTCCGGCGGCGAGCCCGGCACCGAGCCGGAGACGTGCCCGGAGTGCAACGGGGCGGGCGAGAAGCGACGCGTGGCGCAGACGATCCTGGGCCAGATGGTGAACATCGTGGCCTGCAGTCGCTGCCGCGGGGAGGGGCGCATCGTGGCGAGCCCCTGCACCGAGTGCGGTGGCGACGGGCGCATCCGCGAGGAGCGCACGCTCCAGGTATCGATCCCTGCCGGCATCGACGACGGGCAGCGGATCGCACTCGAGGGGCAGGGCGAGGCCGGGCCACGCGGCGGCCCGAACGGCGACCTTTACGTGCAGGTGAAGGTGCGTCCCCACGCCGATCTCGTGCGACGCGGCACGGAGCTCTACCACGAGCTCCCAGTGACCTTCCCTCAGGCCGCGCTGGGGGCGACGTTCAGCGTGCCGACGGTCGAGGGCGCCGACGAGGTCGAGATTCCCCCCGGCGCGCAGCACGGCCACGAGATCCGGTTGCGTGGCAAGGGCGTGCCTCGGCTGCAGGGGGCGGGTCGCGGCGACCTGCACGTCATCCTCAACGTCGTCGTCCCCTCGAAGCCATCCAAGCGGGAGCGCGAGCTGCTCGAGGAGCTGGCCGAGGTGTCTGGCCCGGCGGTGATTCCCAAGGGGTCCACGTCGCTGCTCGATTGGCTTCGCGACCTCGTCCGCTGACGCCACCGGTGCGCTGGCTCGAGCTGAGCGTCGAAGCCGATGCCGAGGCCGTCGAGGCCGTCTCGGAGATCCTCGGCCGGGTGAGCGCCGGCACAGCGGTCCGGCCGACCCGGCTCATCCGCGATCCGAACGACGAGCTCGCGGCCCGGCAGGACCCCGACGCACCGTTCGTGGTCAGCGCCCACCTTGCCGATGCGGCCGACGCCGCCGCCAGCGTTGAGTCCACGGAGCGCGCTCTGTGGCATCTCCAGGCCTTCGGCCTCGGCCGTGTCGGGCCGCTGGGCGTGCGCGAGGTCGATGACGTCGACTGGACGGAGGCCTGGCGGCAGCACTACGTCGCGCAGCGCATCGGGCGCGTGGTGATCGTTCCGTCATGGGCCACAGAGCCGATCGCAGCCGGCGAGGTCGCCGTCATCCTGGATCCCGGCATGGCCTTCGGGACCGGGCTGCACCCCACGACGCGCGGCTGCCTGGAGATGCTCCAGGAGGTGGCCCCGATGTCGGACGCCGTGCTGGACGTGGGATGCGGGTCCGGCATTCTCGGCATCGCCGCGCTGCGACTGGGAGCGGGCAGGGTGGTCGCCGTCGACACCGATGCGCAGGCGGTGCAGGCCACGATCGACAACGCGGCTCGCAACGGCGTCTCGGAGAGCGTTCACGCGTCGCTGGACACGCTGGCGCCTGGGCCGAGAGAGCGATACGGCCTGGTGGTCGCGAACCTCGTGGCGGCGGTGCTCATCGACCTCGCGCCCCGCCTCGCCGACCATCTCGCCCCGGACGGCCGGCTCATCGCGGGTGGCATCATCGAGCCGCGGGCGGAGGAGGTCATCGCCGCCATGTCAGCGGCGGGACTGCGCGTCGCCGAGCGCCGCGACCACGGTGAGTGGGTCTCGCTGCACCTCGAGCACGCCGGCCGGTCATGACCCTCCATCGCTTCTTCGTCGCCCCGGACGCCGTGACCGGCGATCGCTTTGCATTGCCGCCGAGCATCGAGCGACAGGTGCGCATCGTGCTGCGCCTGCGGGACGGAGAGCGAGTCGTGCTGCTCACCGGCGACGGGTCCGAGGCGGTCTGCCGGCTCGACGGTGGCGACTGCGTCGTCGAGGAGCGGCGGGCGTCCGCGGGTGAGCCACGGCATCAGCTCACGGTCGTGCAGGCCCTGCTCAAGGGCGACGCGCTGGATGAGGTCGTGCGCCACGGCACGGAGATCGGCGTCGCCGCCTTCCGCCTCGTCGTGACCGAGCGATCGATCGCGCGTGAGCTGTCGCCCCGCAGGCTCGAGCGGCTCTCGTCCATCGCGCGGGAGGCGGCCGAGCAGTCCGAGCGCGGCCGAATCCCCGAGGTTCATGCCCCGGTGCCGCTGGGCGACGCATTCGCCGCTGGATCGGTCCTGCTGCTCGAGCGCCACGATGTCGAGCGCCTGAGCCAACTCGAGCCGCCCAGCAGCGTCGTCATCGGTCCTGAAGGTGGGTTCACCCCCGCGGAGGTGGCGGCCGCGACCGCCTCGGGCCTCCGGGTGGCGGGCCTGGGTCCCCGCATCCTTCGCTCGGAGACGGTGGCCGTGGCGGCCGCCGCGGCGATCTTGTCGCGCACAGGTGACTTCGCCTAGGCTGCGGCGGTGACCGATCGCGACCCAGCCTGCCTCTTCTGCCGAATCGCCTCCGGTGAGATCCCGTCGGAGCGAGTGTTCGAGGATGACGCGGTCATCGCCTTCCGCGACGTCGCACCGCGCGCTCCGACCCACGTGCTCGTGATACCGCGCCGCCACATCACCGACGCACACGGGCTCACCGATGACGAGGCCGAGCTCCTTGGCCGATGTTTCGCCGCCCTGCGGCAGGTGGCCGACGCCGAGGGGCTGGCGAACGGGTACCGAATCGTCGCCAACGTCGGCGCGGACGCCGGCCAGACGGTCCCGCACCTCCACTTTCACCTGCTGGGTGGCCGCCAGCTGACATGGCCGCCGGGCTAGGTCAGATTGACCGTGCACCCACCTCGCTGGTACCCTCGATCGGCTTGCGCGCCCTCCGGCTGAGCCCGGAACGACCATCGGCGCGAATCACAGCGGGAAGGAGGCGAGACGTTTGGCAGAAGTCCGCGTGGGCGAGAACGAGTCGTTCGAGAGCGCGCTGCGTCGATTCAACAAGAAGATCCAGCAGTCGGGGATCCTGGCAGAGGCACGACGCCGCGAGCACTACGAGAAGCCCAGCGTGAAGCGAAAGCGCAAGGAAGCCAAGAAGCGAAAGGTTACCTCGCGCCCATAGCGCCAGACGCCAGCCTCCCCAATAACCGGCGACCGCGGAGGGACGATCGAGACCGATGACGCCGGACGCCGACCCCATGACGCTGCGCGACCGCATCGAGGCCGCGATGCGTGACTCCATGCGCGCGCGCGACGAGCAGCGCACCCAGACGCTGCGCATGGCGATGGCGGCCGCGCAGAATCGACGCATCGCCCTGCAACGCGACCTCACCGACGAAGAGGTCGTGGACGTGCTCACCAGGCAGGTCAAGCAGCGGCGGGAGAGCGTCGAGATGTATCGCGCCGGCGGCCGCGCCGACCGCGCCGAGCTCGAGGAGGCGGAGGCGGCGATCCTCGCCGAGTTCCTGCCCGAGCAGCTCGATGAGGCGGAGATCGAGGCCCTCGCCCGCACGGCGATCACGGCGAGCGGTGCATCGTCGCCCGCCGACATGGGTCGGGTGATGGGCCACCTGTCGCCACAGACGAAGGGCCGCGCCGACGGCCGCCTCGTCAGCGAGGTGGTCCGCCGCCTCCTCGCGGAGGCCTAGCTCACACGATGTTCATCCCTCGAACGCTCGCCGAGCTCTCTGACGGCCGCCCCGGTCGCGAGAGTTTGGGGCGCGCGCTGGGTGTGGCCGCCATCGTGGCCGCGGCGCTCTTCCTCGTCCTGTCGGCCAACATCACGCTCGGCCAGGAGGACCTCGAGGTCGGCCAGATCGCGGAGCGTGACATCCGTTCCCCGCGCAACCTGACCTTCGAGTCGGTGACGCTGACCAGGGCGGCGCGCGATGCGGCCGCGGCGGACGTCCCGGCCCAGACGGTCACGGCCAAGGCTCCCGCGGACAATCTTGCCGAGCAGCTCACCGCGTTCGACTCGCTCGAGCGCGCGGTCACGCGGGCACTCAACCTGCGAGATGGCGGCACGCTGGAGGTCGATGAGGTCATCGAACGGCTCGAGAACGACGCCACCGAGATTCCGTCGCATCACCACCCGCTCGTTGCCGGGATGCCGCTGACGAGCTGGGCAACCGTCGCCGCCGAGGCGAGGCGCGTCGTCGCGGCCACCCTCGCGGACTCCATCCGGCAGGACGAGCTCGTGCAGGTTCGCGACGAGGTGCACGGCGCCATCACTGCGGATCTCGCCCCGGGGGAGCGGGAGCTGGCGGGCGACCTCGCGGCGGCGTTCATCGCGCCCACCGAGCTGATGAGCCTCGCGCTGACGGCCCAGGAGCGCGACCGGGCGCGCGCGGCCGTGGCCCTCGTGGAGGTCGAAGTTCGCACCGGCGAGGCCATCGTGCGCCTCGGCGACCCGATCGACGAGCTGGCCCTCGAGACGCTCGAGGAGCTCGGGCTCACCCAACAGGACACCGGTGTCGGCACCATCGTCGGCAATGCGCTGATCGCAGCACTCGTGGCGGGGCTGCTGGTGGGCTACCTGTGGCGCTTCGAGCCCGCGATCTGGCATCGGAATCGGTCCGTGCTGCTCTTCTTCCTGGCGCTCGTGGTGACCGCGGTGGCGATGCGCATTGCCGCGGACCGCGCGCTGTGGGCGTTCGTGGTGCCGACCTCCGCGGCGGTCCTGCTGATTGGCATCCTTCAACGGGGAAGCGCGGGCGCCGCGATGGCGGCGGCGCTCGCCGTGCTGGCCGGCGTCATGAACCGCGACGCGCTGGATCCCGCCGTTTACGTGCTCGGTGGCGGGCTCGTGTCGCTGCTCACCATCACGAGCGCCGAGAGGCTGAACGCCTTCGTGCGCGTTTTCGCCTTCCTGACCATCACGAACGTGGCGGTCGTCACCGCCTTCAATCTCCTGGGCCAGCGGGACGCGGCCGCCATCGCCCAGCTTGCCGCGGCGGGGCTGGTCAACGCGTTCCTGTCGGTGGTCCTGGCCGTCGGGAGCTTCGCGATCCTCGGCAACGTATTCGGGATCATGACGGTCTTCCAGCTCCTCGAGCTCGCCAACCCGTCGAATCGCCTCCTGCGGCGGCTGCTGCTCGAGACGCCGGGGACGTACCACCACAGCGTGATGGTCGGAAACCTCGCCGAACGCGCCGCCGAGACCATCGGTGCCGATCCGCTGCTGGCCCGCGTGGCGGCGTACTACCACGACGTCGGCAAGATGAAGAACCCGCTGGCGTTCATCGAGAACCAGGCGGGCGCCCACAACATCCACGACGACCTCACCTCCGAGACGAGCGCGCGGATCATCTCCGGGCACATCCGCGACGGGATCGACCTCGCCTACGAGCACAACCTGCCCGTCCAGGTCATCGGCTTCATCCCGCAGCACCACGGCACGAGCGTGATGAGCTACTTCCACGACAAGGCCCTCCGGGAGGTGGGCGGTAACGCGGAAGTGGTGGACGAGCGCACGTACCGCTACCCGGGCCCGAAGCCGCAGAGCCGCGAGGCCGCGATCCTCATGCTCGCCGACGGCGTGGAGGCATCCGTGCGGTCGCTGGACGACAAGGACGAGGCGAGCATTCGCGCCATGGTTTACCGCATCGTGGACGCGCGACTGGACGACGGTCAGCTCGACGACGCCGAGCTGACCCTGAAGAACATCACGCAGATCAAGGACGCCTTCGTGGCCCAACTGCTGGGCATGTACCACTCCCGGATCAAGTACCCCGACAACGTCCTTCCGCTGGAGTCGCGCGAGCGGGCCTAAGCGGGCGCGTATCAGCGAGCCGATCTGGGGCAGGCATCTTTGCCACCGGGCGCGCGGCCGCTACCATGGGCCCACGATGGGCTGTACGGTCACCTTCCACGACCGAATCGGGCACGATCGCATCGCCACGGCGGTCGAGCCGCTGAGCGCCGATGCCGCCCTCGCTCTTCTCGACTCCGCGGTGTGCGAGACCATCCGCGTGGCTCTCGGCCGTTCGGACGCGGAGGTGGAGCTCACCCTGTGCACCGACCACGAGATGGAGCGGTTGAATTTCGACCACATGGGCGAGCGCGGCCCCACCGACGTCCTCAGCTTTCCGCTCCACGAGTGGCGGGTCGATGGTCGGAGCTCACACCTCTCCGATGACGACGGAGTCTCGCCGCCGGGACCGCTGCTGCTTGGGGATGTCGTGATCGACCTCGACCAGGCCCTCCGCCAGTCGGCCGAGGGCGACTGGGGCGTGGCCGAGGAGCTCGTGCTCCTCGCGATCCACGGCACCCTTCACCTCATCGGCCACGATCACGAGGAGCTCGCCGACGAGGGGATCATGCGCGCCGTCGAGCACGAGGTGCTCGGCGCGATGCATCGGCGGCACCGCGAGATCAGCTGGCAGCCCGGCTCGCTCTTCGACCGGGCCGGCCACGCGGTGACCGCAGGCAGCTGATCAGCCGATCGGGGCCAGCTCCGGCTCGAGCGCGTTTGTAGTGTGCTCTGTGGTGCGGGCCTCGTCGGGCGCCACGATCCACGCGACCACGAGGGCTCCGAAGCAGATGAGTGCGGCGATGACCATGGCGCGTGCTCCTTTGGTGTCGGTGCTCACGGTTGGTAGGCGATCTCGCCGTGCTGGGCGAGGTCGAGTCCGGCCTCCTCGGCTGGGGCCGTCACGCGAATCGGGACGGCGATGTTGATGACGAACAGGATCCCGGCGGTGACGGCAGCGGAGTAGGCGGCCACCACCGCCACCCCCAAGAGCTGCGTGACGAGCTGCCCGGCATTTCCGGCGAGGAGCCCGTCCAGCCCGGCGGCGTTCACCGCCGTGGTGGCGAAGACGCCCGTGGCCAGAGCGCCGAACGCTCCGCCCACGCCGTGCACCGCGAAGACGTCGAGCGCGTCGTCGACGCGGGCACGGAGCCGCAGCTGGGCGGCTCCATAGCAGGCGACGCCCACGCCGAGGCCGATCAGGATCGAGGCCGCCGGCGTCACGAAGCCCGCGGCCGGGGTGATGGCCACCAGGCCGGCCACGGCCCCGAGTGCTGCGCCGAGCACCGACGGCGTCCCGCGGTGCAGCCAGCTCAGCGTCACCCACGTGATCGCCGCCATTGCCGCGGCCGTGTTCGTCGTCACGAAGGCGTTGGCCGCGACGCCGTTGGCGCCGAGCGCGGATCCCGCGTTGAACCCGAACCAGCCGAACCACAGCAGTCCCGCGCCGAGAACCGTCATCGGCACGTCGTGCGGCTCGGTGGCGGGCGCGATGAGGCCGGTGCGGCGGCCGATGAACAGCGCCGCCACGAGCGCCGCCACGCCGCTCGACAGATGGACGACGGTGCCGCCGGCGAAGTCGAGCACGCCCAGGCCGAACAGCCAGCCGTCCGGCGACCAGACCCAGTGCGCGATCGGGGCGTAGACCAGGGTCGACCACGCCACGGCAAAGAGCACGAACGCCTTGAAGCGCTTGCGCTCGGCGAAGGCGCCGGTGATGAGGGCGGGCGTGATGATCGCGAACATCATCTGGAAGGCCATGAAGGCGAGGTGCGGGACCGTGGTGGCGTAGACGTCCGATGGCTCGCCCGTCACGCCCTCCAGCGCCACCCACTCGAAGCCGCCGATGAGCCCCAGGCCGGTGTCCGGGCCGAAGGCCAGCGTGTAGCCCCACAGGACCCAGGTCACGCTTACCAGCCCGAGGATGAAGAAGCTGTGCATGATCGTGGACAGCACGTTCTTGCGGCGCACCAGGCCGCCGTAGAAGAGCGCGAGCCCCGGGGTCATGAGCATGACGAGCGCGGCGCTCATCAGCACCCAGGCGGTGTCACCGGCATCGATCTCGGGCATTTTGGCGTGGCTCCTGACGGGGTGTCGCTTGTGCAGGAAGCCTATGGGCCGCTGGGCCGAACGGCGCGCTCGCGTCGACGGGCATCCTCGCGGGCGCCTGTGCACGTTGCACAAAGCGAGTCCTTCAGGTAGTTGCCTCGACAGGTGGGAGGGCACGTCCTGCGTCGAGCTCGCGAGGCGGCGCGGTGCCGTCGAGGATGGCGCGCGCGACGATCGCCGCCGATGCGGGCCCGATGCTGATCCCCCACGGCCCGTGTCCGGCGCAGACGAAGAGGCCCTCGATATCGGGGGCGCGGCCGATGAACGGCCGTCCATCCACGGACTGCGGCCGAGCGCAGGCGCGCCGCCCGATGATCTCGGCGTCGGCGATGGCAGGCAGGAAGCCTGCCGCGCGATGGAGCAGGAGAGGCTCGATGAACGCCGGATCCGGCTCGATCGGCAGGAACGTCGAGCCCAGGGTGCTGACGCCGGCCGCGCTGGCGAGGCTGAAGAGGGATGGCGGCTCCGGCTCACCGTAGTCGATCACCCGCGCCGCGCGGGCGGTTGCCGCCGCGGCGCGATTGATGGTCCCGACCTCGTCCTCCTCGAGGATGCGCCGCGGCGCGCCGGCCGGAAGGCGAAGCTGGACCGTCACGCCCCAGGTCAGTGAGATGGGCTGCCAGCCGCCCTGGCGGTCCACGAGGGCAGGCGTCCACGGACCCGCGGCGACGAGGACGGTGTCGGCCGCGATCGCGTACCCATCGGCCAACTGCACGCCCGCCACCCGGTCCCCGTCGATCACCGGCGTAGCGGAGGATCCCACCACGATGTCGACTCCTCGCCGCGCGGCGACATCCGCCCAGGCGGCGGTCGCCGAGACCGGCGGGATCGGGTAGCCCGTCTCGAGAAGGACGCCCGCCAATCCGCGGGTGAGCGACGGCTCCAGCGCCGCCATGGCGTTCGAGTCGATCAGCTCGGGGCGCAGCTCCGGGAAGGCCTTCGCGAGGCGGCGCACCTGTGCCACGGCCGCATCGGCGTCTCGGTCGAGGAGCAGCAGCCCGGCCGGCTCGCGCCCCACACGCAGACCGCCGTGCTCCGCGCCGAGGGCGCGGTAGCGCGTCACGCTCTCTCGGTAGAGCGGGGCAAGCACCGGGTCGAACGGGTGCTGGATGGCACCGAGGTTCCGTCCCGACGCGCCGGCACCGATGGCGGTCGCCTCGATGAGCACGACCGAGGCGCCGCGGTCGGCGAGCATCGCGGCCGCCGCGCAGCCGATGATCCCACCGCCGATGACGACCACGTCGGCGATCCGCGGGCGTTTCGCGTCTTCCACGCCGCGAGAATACCCGCGGCCGTACCATCGGTTTCCATGAAGGCGATCTGCGGACTCGGCAACCCCGGCGAGCGGTATCGGCTGACCCGTCACAACGTCGGCTTCAGGACCGTTGACCTGCTGGCGGATCGCTGGGGCCTCACCGGCGCCGGTCGGATCCACGACGGAGCGGCGGTCCTGGAGGCCCGGCGGCCCGAGCCGGCCGGTGTGGTGCTGCTCGTGAAGCCGATGAAGTACATGAACCGTTCGGGGCCACCACTGCGGGCCGCGCTGCGCCAGTCCGACGCGGATACCGCGTCGGACCTCCTCGTCGTCACCGACGACATCGATCTGCCGCTGGGCCGGGTGCGCCTGCGACGGTCCGGTTCGGCCGGCGGCCACAACGGGCTGCGCGACATCATCTCGACGTACGGAACCGACGACTTCAACCGCCTGCGTGTCGGCGTCGGGCGCGCCGGCGACGCCGTGGGGCACGTGCTCGCGACGTTCGGGCCGGACGAGCGAGAGCTGGCGGACGAGATGATTCGCGTCGCGGCGGACGCCGCCGAGCGCTGGCTGTCGGACGGCATCGAGGCGGCCATGAACGAGTTCAACGGAGTGGACCTCGAGGAACCCTGACGCTCGGCGGTCCACGCGGCCGCTACCATGCGCTCGTCCATGTCTCCCTCGCGCGGCGGTGACCGTCGCGTAGCCGCGCTCGTCGACGCCCTCCGGCCCCATCTGCCGGATCCGGGCGTCCTTCGTGTGCCCGCCGCGGCACGCGGTGCCCATCTCGCCGCCCGCCGTGTGGCCACGCGTTTCGCGGTCCCCGTGGTGGCCGTGACGCGCACCGACGGCGAGGCTCACCGTCTCGCCGACGACCTGGCGGCGTGGCTCGGTGCCGGCCACGTGGCCGTTCTGCCGGAGCGTGCCGCCCTGCCCCTGGAGCGCGCGTTGGCGGAGCACGACGAGTCCGCGGAGCGTCTCTCGGTCCTCTCCAGGCTGGCGGAACACGGCGCGGGATTGGTGGTCGTCGCCCCGCTCCTCGCGCTCGTGCAGCGCACGATCAGCCCGGGGCAGCTGGCCGAGGGCCGCATGTCGCTGCGGGTGGGGGAGCGCGTGGCGCTGCGCGACCTCCTCGTGCGGCTGGTGACAGGCGGGTACGAGCCGAGCGTCGAGGTGACCGGCGTCGGTGAGTTCGCGCACCGCGGCGGCCTCATCGACGCGTGGCCGCCGGGTGCCACCGAACCCGTGCGCATCGAGCTGTTCGGCGACGAGCTCGAGTCGATCCGCAGCTTCGACCCGATGAGCCAGGCGTCGCGCCGCCGGCTGACAGGGGTCGAGCTGCTCCCGTCCTCCGAGTTCCTCCCCGCCGCGGGTTGGGACCGCATCGCCGACGGGGCGTCCATCGGCACATCCGACCAGCTTGCAGAGGATGCCGCGCGCCTCGAGCAGGGCGACCTCGGCGAGGCGGCGGAGACGTGGGCGGCGCTGCTCACCGCCGGGCCGGCGGCCGACCACCTGCCAGCCGGAACGCATCTCGTGCTCACCGACCTCGACGAGCTTCGAGCCCTTGCGCGGGAGCTCGACGACCAGGCTCGCGACCGTCTGGCCGGATTGGTGGCAAGCGGCGAGCTGCCTGCGGCGTGGCCGTTGCCATACGACGCGTCGGCCACGCTTGACGGCCTGGCGGACCGCTCGACCGAGCGGCTCGAGGAGCAGGTCGACGACGAGGCGGAGGCGGGCTATTCCGCCGCACCGCCGCTGCCGGGGCGAGCGGAGCGCGCCGGCACCTGGCTGTCCGAGCTTGCCTCGGCGGGACGGCGCGTGGTGGTGACCACCGACCAGGCGAGCCGCGTCGGCGAGCTTCTGGAGGCGGCCGGACGAACCGTGGGACCGACCGCCGAGCTGCGCGAGGTTCCAGCACCCGGCGGCATCGGCCTCGTGCACGGCTCGCTGTCTGGTGGGTTCGGGCACGCGCCGAGCGGCCTGCTGGTCCTCACCGACGGCGAGCTCTTCGGCGCCACCCGGATTCGCCGCCTCACGACCGCCAAGCGGGTCGTGACGCGCGACCTCATCGGCAAGCTCCAGCCGGACGATCACGTGGTGCACGTGGACCACGGGATCGCGCGCTACGCCGGCATGACGCAGCGGACATTCGGTGAGGACGTCAAGGAGTACCTCCAGCTCGACTTCGCCGGCACCGACAAGATCTTCCTGCCCGCCGACCAGATCGGCCGGATCACCCGCTACTCGGGCGGACCCGCTCCCACCCTGAGCAAGCTCGGCGGCACGGAGTGGGAGCGCACCAAGCGTCGCGTGCGTCGGGCAGTCGGCGACCTCGCCCGCGAGCTGCTCGAGATCTACGCCGCTCGCGAATCGGCGCAGGGCTTCGCCTTCGGGGCCGATACGACCTGGCAGCGCGAGCTGGAGGAGAGCTTCCCGTACACCGAGACCCCCGACCAGGCGCGCAGCATCGAGGAGGTCAAGGCCGACATGCTTCGCCGGCGGCCGATGGACCGCCTGGTGGTGGGCGACGTCGGGTACGGCAAGACGGAGGTGGCACTGCGCGCCGCGTTCAAGGCCGTGCAGGACGGGAAGCAGGTGGCGGTGCTCGTCCCGACGACGGTGCTGGCGCAGCAGCACCTGATCACCTTCCAGCGACGGCTTGCCGCATTCCCCGTGCGCGTGGCGATGCTCAGCCGCTTCGTCGCCAAGCGCGAGCAGGAGGCGATCGTGGATGCGGTGGCGGATGGCAGGGTCGACATCGTGATCGGGACGCATCGGATCCTGTCGAAGGACATCTCGTTCGCCGATCTCGGCTTGCTCGTCGTGGACGAGGAGCAGCGCTTCGGCGTGTCGCACAAGGAGCGCATCAAGTCGATGCGGCGGGAGGTGGACGTCCTGACGCTGTCGGCCACGCCGATCCCTCGCACGCTCCACCTCTCCCTGGTCGGGATTCGCGACCTCTCGGTGATCGAGACGCCACCGGAGGCGCGGCTGCCGATCCAGACGCGCATCGCGGAGGACGACGACGGCCTGGTGCGCGACGCCATCAACCGCGAGCTCGATCGTGGCGGCCAGGTCTTCTACGTCCATAACCGGGTGGAGACGATCGAGGCCGCCACGGAGCGCGTGCGACGGCTGGTGCCGCGGGCGAAGGTCGCCATCGGCCATGGCCAGATGGCGGAGGGGATGCTCGAGCGGGTGATGCTCGACTTCGCCGAGGGCCGTTTCGACGTCCTGGTGTGCACGACCATCATCGAGTCCGGCCTCGACATCCCGAACACGAACACGATCATCGTGGTTCGCGCCGACACCTTCGGCTTGGCACAGCTCTACCAGCTCCGCGGACGGGTAGGCCGATCAGACCACCGGGCGCACGCGTACCTGCTCCACCGGCGGGGGATGCCGCTCACGCCGATCGCCCGCAAGCGGCTGCACGCCATCTTCTCGGCGTCGGACCTCGGGGCGGGCTACCAGATCGCGCTGTCGGACCTCGAGATCCGTGGCGCCGGCAACATCCTGGGCGGCGAGCAGCACGGCTTCATGGCCGCGGTCGGCTTCGAGCTCTACACCCGGCTGCTGTCCGAGGCCGTGGACACGCTGCGTGGCCGCCCGCCGCCGCACGAGCCGTCCCCGGTGCGCATGGAGCTGCCGGGCTCGGCGTACCTGCCGGATGACTACATCGCGGACTCAGGCGCGAAGCTCGAGGCGTATAGGCACTTCGCCCACGTGCGCACCGAGGCCGATGCCGATGCGCTCCGCGCCGAGCTCCGGGACCGTTACGGACCGGTCCCGCAGCTGGTAGAGGGCCTCTTCACCGCCGTCCGCGTCCGTCTCGCCGCCGAGGCGGCCGGCGTCCCGGAGGTGCGCGCGGACGAGCGGCAGGTCACGTTCAAGTGGGCGCGCCTGCCGGATCGCGGCGAGGTGACCCTCGCGCTCCAAGTTGCCGGCGTCAGGCCGGACAGCGGCTCGAACCAGGTCCGCATCCCGGTCGCGCCGGGCCGGGATGCGGTCGAGGTGGCGCTGGGCGCGCTCGCGGCGCTATCCGTTCGGGGGTCGGGTATTCCTAGAGGCGGTCCGCGGCCTTTCGGGCGAGATCGGTGAGGATGGTCCGCAGTTCGGCCTCGTCCATCTCGGCACTCAGCGCGCCGATGCTGAGCACGCGGTCTCCCTTGCGGATGACCAGGCCGCCCGCGTACCAGAGCGCCTCGTCGCCGATGCCGGCTGCCGGCTCGGACGTGTCGTCGGCCTTGAATGCGTCGAAGACCTGCTGCGCCACGCTCCCCCAGCTGTGATGGTTGGCGGTGGGTTGAAGAGGCTCCCGTCCAACGAGGTGACGGGAGCCTCTTCGGATCAGGCGCGGCCGAAGGCGGCCTTCACGTCCGGCTGGAACAGGTAGTACAGGATGGCCCCGGAGATGGCGAGGCTGATGAGCGCTCCGACCAGCTCCTGGGTGCCCTGCGTCAGGCCGATGACGGTCAGCACGATGGAGGCGGCCGAGAGGCCAACGCCCAACGTCCAGGCCCAGGGCTTGAGGGTCCACGCACCGTAGGCGAACAGGATGTACAGGATGGAGAGCACGAGGGTGATGAGGCCGATGAACATGTACAGGCCACCGGCTGCCATGAGCAATCCCATGATCAGGAGCGATCCCAGAAGTCCGAGCACTCCGGCGATGGCCGCGAGGATCGCGAGGATGGTGATGCCGAGCGGTCGCTGAGACGTGCTGGGTGGGTTGGCGCTGGGAGGAGTGGGCTGTTGCATTGGGCGGGCTCCTTACCTGTTCGGGCGGGTCGAGTCGGCCGCAGCATATCGGATCGGCCTCGCGTAAAGGGCCGTCATCCGGCGCGAGTGGACCGCGTCCGTATACTGAGCGCAGATCTCGACCCGGGACGGGCGCACCCGTCCGGCGCCGACCACGTTGAACGCCGCGCCACGCGCGGATGACGAAGGAGGCGCGCCCGTGGGCTCCCAACCATCGATCGATCCAGCCGCTGCCCGCTCGACGCTGCGCGTCAGCGATCGGTCCTACGCGTACTACGCGCTCAGCGCCGCCGGAGCCTCGAGCCTCGAGCGGCTGCCGTACACCGTCAAGGTGCTGCTCGAGAACATGCTGCGCGGAGCCGCGACTCAGCCAGGTTTGGTGTCGGCCGACAGCGTCCGTGCCCTGGCCACCTGGGATCCGGCGCAGCCGGGTGAGGTGGAGCTCCCCTTCATGCCGGCCCGCGTCGTCCTCCAGGACTTCACGGGCGTGCCGTGCGTGGTCGACCTGGCCGCCATGCGCGACGCGATCACCGAGATGGGTGGCGACCCCTCGCGCATCAATCCGCTCGTCCCCGCCGACCTGGTCATCGACCACAGCGTGCAGGTCGACCAGTTCGGTACCGATGCGGCCTTCCTGATCAACGTCGAGCGCGAGTACGAGCGCAACGGCGAGCGCTACGCCCTCCTGCGATGGGCGCAGCAGGCCTTCGCCGACTTCCGCGTGGTGCCGCCGGGAACCGGGATCGTGCACCAGGTGAACCTCGAGTATCTCGCCGACGTCGTAACCGCTCGAGAGGTGAACGGCACGCTGACCGCCTTCCCGGACACCCTCGTCGGCACGGACTCGCACACCACCATGATCAACGGCCTCGGAGTCGTCGGCTGGGGCGTGGGTGGCATCGAGGCCGAGGCCGCTCTCCTGGGCCAGCCGCTGTACCAGCCGATGCCGATCGTGGTGGGCTTCCGCCTCGACGGGGAGCTGCCGTCGGGCGCCACCGCCACCGACCTCGTGCTCTACGTCACCGAGCAGCTGCGCGGGCATGGCGTCGTCGGCAAGTTCGTCGAGTTCCACGGCCCCGGCATCTCGCGGCTCGGCCTGGCCGACCGCGCGACCATCAGCAACATGTCGCCCGAGTTCGGGGCCACGGCCACGCTCTTCCCGGTCGACGACGAGACGCTGCGCTACCTGCGCATGACCGGTCGCCCCGCCGACGTGATCGCCCGGGTGGAGGCGTACACCAAGGAGCAGGGGCTCTTCCGCACCGATGACTCGCCGGAGCCGATATTCAGCGAGTCCCTCAGCCTCGACCTCACCACGGTGGTGCCTTCGGTGGCCGGGCCCAGGCGGCCACAGGATCGGGTCGCCATCTCCGACCTGCGCGACAGCTTCCGGGCCGCGTTCCCATCGGACCTCCACGCTCACGATGCCGGGCAGATGGCCGAGCCGGAGGCGCCGGCGACGACCCTCGTGGATGAAGCGTCCGACGATTCCTTCCCGGCCAGCGATCCGCCATCGTTCGCGCAGGGAACCGACGCGTACGCCGAGCCACGAAGCGAGCCGCAGGCCCAGGTCGCACCACCGGCTGATGCTCATTACCGCGCGGTCGAGGTTGCCCAGGATGGGGAGAGCTTCAGGCTGCGCTCCGGATCCGTCGTCATCGCCGCCATCACGAGCTGCACGAACACCAGCAACCCTTCGGTCATGGTCGCCGCCGGCCTCGTCGCCAAGAAGGCGCTCGAACGCGGCCTGCTGACCAGGCCTTGGGTCAAGACGTCGCTTGCGCCGGGCTCGCGTGCGGTGACCGACTATCTGGCCATCGCCGGGCTGATGGAGCCGCTCGAGGCGCAGCGCTTCAACCTCGTCGGCTACGGCTGCACGACCTGTATCGGCAACTCCGGACCGCTGCCGGAGGCCATCGCCGCGGCAATCGAGGAGCACGACCTCGTGGGCGTTGCGGTCCTCTCGGGCAATCGCAACTTCGAGGGCCGCATCCACCCCCTCGCTCGCGCGAGCTATCTCGCCTCACCGCCACTGGTGGTGGCATACGCCCTCGCGGGGCGGGTCGACATCGATCTCACCACGGAGCCGCTCGGCACCGGCGCCGACGGTCGGCCGGTGTACCTCTCCGACGTGTGGCCGAGCCCCGCCGAGATCGCGGACCTCGTCGCGCAGGCGGTCAGCGGCGACGTCTTCAGCCGCAACTACGCCTCGGTGTTCGACGGCGACGAACGCTGGCGGACACTCCCCGTCCCCGCCGGCGATCGCTACGCATGGGATCCTGACTCGACGTACGTTGCGCGGCCCACCTACTTCGATGGCATGGCCGAGGAGGGCGAGGTTTTGACAGACGTCGTGGGCGCCCGTGCGTTGGCGGTGCTCGGCGACAGCGTGACGACGGACCACATCTCGCCGGCCGGGTCGATCGCGCGCACCTCACCGGCCGCCGAGTGGCTCATGGAACGCGGGGTCGAGCCGCGCGAGTTCAACTCCTACGGGTCGCGCCGCGGCCACCACGAGGTGATGGTGCGCGGCACCTTCGCGAACATCCGGCTGCACAACGCCCTGACGCCGGACGCCGAGGGCAACGTCACCGAGCACCTGCCGTCGGGCGAACGGATGAGCATCTTCGACGCTTCGGTGCGCTACGGCGACGAGGCAACTCCGCTGCTCCTGCTCGCCGGGCGCGAGTACGGATCGGGCTCCTCGCGCGACTGGGCCGCCAAGGGGCCGATGCTCCAGGGCGTCCGGGCCGTGATCGCCGAGTCGTACGAGCGAATCCATCGGTCGAACCTCGTCGGCATGGGCATCCTGCCGCTCCAGTTCCTGCCCGGCGAGAGCCTTGCCGGCCTGGGGTTGAGCGGTCGGGAGACCTTCGACATCGGCGGCATCTCCGACGGCCTCCATCCTCGGCAGGAGCTGACGGTGGTCGCCCGCGGGGAGGACGGCCGTGAGACGCGCTTCCGCGTGCTCGCGCGCCTCGACGGCGAGATCGACGTGATCTACCTGCGCAACGGCGGCGTGCTCCAGACGGTGCTGCGCCGCCTGGCGCTCGCCAACAGTCGCGATTCACACCAGGTGACCATTGGGCGCGGCCGAGGGGCTCCGAAGCGTCCAGAGTCACACGAGGCGTGAATCACGACGGCCTGCACGGCCTTTCCGATGCGTAACGCACACCTCGCGTGAATCCGGAATGGCGCTTCAGGGCGGCTGAAGTGCTACAATGTCGCACATGGAACGCATCGGCATCAGGGAGCTTCGCCAGAACGCGTCTGAGTATGTGCGGCGTGCGGAAGCAGGGGAGACGCTGGAGGTGACCCATCGCGGGCGCCCTGTGGCTCGCCTTGCCCCACTGCCGAAGGGCGAGAGCATCCTCGACCGGTTGATCGCCGAAGGGAAGGTGACGCCCGCGAGGGGCGACCTGCGAGACCTCGGTCCTCCTCCGCCACCCAGTCCCGGGGCACGCCCACTCTCGGAGATCATCGACGAGATGCGCGAGGACAAGATCTAGGTGGTGGCGGTTCTCTACCTCGACTCGTCGGCAGCTGTGAAGTTCATCGTGGACGAGGAGGAGTCTGCCGCGCTTGGCGCGTGGCTGCCCGACGAGCTCCGGCTTACCTCATCGGCCCTGCTGCGCACGGAGGTTCTTCGGGCCGTCCGGCGGCAGGAACCGGGTCAGCTCGATCGGGCACGTGAAGCTATCGCGAAATTTGCGCTCCACGACATCGATGCCGACATTCTGGAGTCCGCGGGAGCCCTCGCCCCCAACTTGCTGAGGTCTCTCGACGCGATCCACCTTGCCACCGCCCTCCGCCTGGCCGATGAGCTGGAAGCCATCGTCACCTACGATCGCCGCATGATTGCTGGCGCGCGGGCCCTCGGCCTTCCGGTAGCCTCTCCTTCGTGAAGGCATCGTCCAGCCTGAAGCGCGCCTGACCGTTGCCTGATTCATCGGGCCATCGGTCCATTGCCGCCGGCGGACGCATCCGGCTAGACTCACCGCCCGGCAGTCAGCCCCGCCCTGGAGTGCCTCGAGAGTGACCCTCACCAGCGTCGAAGACCTGCGCGCCCTCATCCGCGAGGTGCCCGACTTCCCGAAGCCGGGGATCCGCTTCTACGACATCACCACCCTGCTCAAGGAGCCTGAGCCGTTTCGCGCCGTGATCGACCGCATGGCGGAGCAGATCGGCGACACCAAGGTGGACGTGGTGGTCGGCATGGAGAGCCGAGGGTTCATCTTCTCGGCGCCGCTGGCCTACAACCTGGGCGCGGGGTTCGTCCCGGTTCGCAAGCTCGGAAAGCTGCCGGCCGAGACGATCGAGGTGGAGTACGAGCTCGAGTACGGCACCGCCACGCTGGAGATCCACTCCGACGCCATCGCCAAGGGTCAGCGGGTGCTCATCGTGGATGACCTGCTCGCCACCGGAGGGACGGTGATGGGCACGATCGAGCTCGTGCGCCGGCTCGGGGGCGAAGTGGCGGGCCTCTCGTTCATGGTCGAGCTGACGGCGCTCCAGGGGCGCGACAGGCTCGGCGAGTTCGAGATCCACGCCCTCCTCAGCTACTGACCCAGCAGGCGCGACCCATGGCCGTAGCCACATCCAGCCGCATCCGCGCCCGCGCGGTGAGCGACCGCGCCGAGATCGCGGCATTCCTGCGGACCGATCGACTGTTCGCCGCGTACGCCCTGGGCGACCTCGACGGCCCGAACCGTCGCCGGGTGGCGTGGGGCATGGCCTACGACGAGATGGGGGAGGCGACCGCGGTGGCGATGCACCACGAGGGCCTCGTCCCGCAGCCGCTGTTTCTCATGGGGGATCCGATCGGCTGCCGCGCCATCCTCGACTCGGTGATCAAGCCGCGGGACGCCTATCTCATGGCCACCGAGCAGCTCGACGCCGTGGTCGCACCGCTCTACGAGCTCGAATCGCCGGTGGCGATGCTGCGTATGGTTGTCGATCGCCTGACGTTCAGGCCCCACGCAGGGCCCGCCGAGCGGCTGACCGCGCTCGACATCGACGATCTCAACGCGCTCTACCAGCTCGGCTTCCGGGCGGGGTTCCCCGCGTCGGTCGTGAAGGACGGCGTGTACCACGGCGTTCGGGTGCGCGGCCGGCTGGTGAGCGCGGCGGGCACGCACGCGATCAACGAGCGCGAGGGCATCGCCGTCGTCGGCAACGTCCTCACCCACGCCGACTACCGCGGCCACGACTTCGCGAAGATGGTGACGAGCGCCGTGACCGCAGACCTGCTGGCGCGAGTCACCGATGTGGCCCTCAACGTCTACGCCAGCAATGTGTCCGCGGTCGCGGCCTACGCCCGTCTGGGCTACCGTGTGCACTGCCGTCTCACCGAGCGGCTCATCCGCAGGCGCCATGGCGGCTGGGGACTGATGCGACCGATACGAGAGGCGATGCGATTCGGATGGCCACGCGAACCGAGATAGCTCACGACGTCGCGGAGGTCGGGCTCGCCGACGCCGGGAAGCTGAAGATCGAATGGGCCGACCGCCAGATGCCGGTGCTCGCCGGCATCCGTGAGCGATTCGCCACCGAGCGACCCCTGGAGGGCTGGCGGATCAGCGCCTGCCTCCACGTCACCGCCGAGACGGCGAACCTCGTTCGCACCCTGGCCGACGGGGGAGCCGACATCGTGCTGTGCAGCTCGAACCCGCTCTCCACGCAGGACGACGTGGCCGCAGCGCTCGTCATCCATCACGGCATACCGGTCTACGCGATCAAGGGAGAGGACCGCGAGAGCTACTACCGCCACATCGGCGACGCGCTGGACCACCGCCCGCACATCACCATGGACGACGGCGCCGATCTCGTGAACGAGCTGCACACCAGCCGCACCGAGCTCCTCGACGGGGTGATCGGCGGCACCGAGGAGACGACCACCGGCGTCATCCGGCTGCGTGCCATGGCCAACGCCGGCAAGCTGCGCTACCCGGTGGTGGCCGTGAACGAGGCGCTCACCAAGCACCTCTTCGACAACCGATACGGCACCGGGCAGAGCGCGATCGACGGCATCCTGCGCGCCACCAACATCCTGTTCGCGGGCAAGACGGTCGTCGTCGGCGGCTACGGCTGGGTCGGCCGCGGGATCGCCGCGCGAGCCCACGGCATGGGCGCCAACGTGGTCGTCTGCGAGGTGGACCCGACGCGCGCGCTCGAGGCCGCCATGGACGGCTTCCGCGTGATGAACGCCGCGGCATCGGCCCGCGAGGGCGACGTCTTCATCAGTGGCACCGGCAACCTCAACGTGTGGGGCGCTCCCCACTTCCCGCTCATGCGGGACGGTGCCATCCTGGCGAATGCCGGCCACTTCAACGACGAGTTCGAGATCTCGGCGCTCGAGGCGCAGTCGACGTCGAAGCGCGATGTTCGCCCGTTCACCACCGAGTACCTCATGGCCGACGGCCGCCACATCTACCTGCTCGCCGATGGGCGTCTCGTCAATCTCGGCGCTGCGGAGGGCCACCCCGCGCTCGTCATGGACATGAGCTTCGCGAACCAGGCGCTGGGGCTCGAGTGGCTCCGCGCCAACGTCGATGAGCTCGAGCCGGAGGTCTACGGAATCCCCGAGGACATCGATCGAGAGATCGCGCGGCTCAAGCTCGAGAGCATGGGCATTCGGATCGACCCGATGACGGCGGCGCAGAAGGCCTACAGCGAGTCCTGGGAGTCCGGAACGTAGGCTGACAGCCTTGCACGACTCCACAAGCCCTCGCCTGGGCGCGTCCCTCGTGGCGATCGTCGCCGGGCTCCTGCTGCTGGCGGGGATCATCCTCATGCCGGATCTGACGCCGTCCGATTCGGTGCCGGTCGTGGGGCAGCAGAATGAGCGCGGCCGGATCGCCGAGGAGCTCCCGCCAGACGTGACCGGCCTGCCGCGATTCGCCGTGGAGATGCTCGACGGGCCGGACAGCGGGGCCACGGTCGAGGCCCTCGTGCAGGATGCCTCCGGCGTGCTGCCCGGGTCGGGCAGCCGCGCGCCGTACGCCATCGGCGACGAGGTGGTCGTCACGCGCTTCACCGGGCCGGCCGGCGGCTTCGCGGTCATCTCCGAGCCGTGGCGAGTCCCGCTGCTCGGCATTATCGCCGCCGCCTTCGCCGCCGTGGTCATGGTGGTGGGCGGCCTGCGCGGCGCTCGCTCGCTGGTGGCCCTGGCCTTGACGCTGGCGGTGATCGTCAAGATCGTCATCCCGCTGCTGCTCCGCGGCTACGACCCGATCCTGCTGGCCGTCGGCGGCGGAGTGGCGATCACCGTGGTCACCCTGCTGCTCACCGAGGGGGCCGGACGGGTGACGCTGGCCGCGGCGCTGGGGACGCTCGCCGCGCTCGTGTTGACCGCTGGCCTTGCAGGCGCGTTCACTGCGGCGGCGGAGTTCACGGCACTCCAGGGCAGCGAGGAGATCGCGTTCCTGATCCCGCTCGTCGGCGATCGCATCGACCTCCAGGGCATCCTCCTGGCCGCCACCGTCTTCGGTGCCCTGGGCGTGCTCGACGACGTGACCGTGACGCAGGCGGCGACCGTCGAGCAGCTCCACCACGCCGAGCCGATGGCGACGCGGCGCCGAGTCATCGCCCGCGCCATGCGCGTCGGCCGCTCACACATCGCCGCCACCGTCAACACGCTCGTGCTTGCCTACCTGGGCGCGGGCCTGCCGCTGCTCCTCCTCTTCGCGCTCAGCGCACAGGCGCCGCTCACCGTGCTGAACGGCGAGATCGTGGCGGTCGAGGTGATCCGCGCGCTGGTGGGCAGCATCGGCATCGTCGCCGCGGTTCCGCTCACCACGGCGGTCGCCGCGATGCTCATGGTGCCGCGCCGGGACCCCGGCGCCGCGTAGGCGGCGATGCCAGGCCACGTGCATCAGCATGCGCGCCCCGATTGGGGAGACGCGCCGCGGGGCGTCCGCGCGCGCCTGTTCGCGGCGGTCCGTGGATGGCTGGGGGCATCGGGTCGGCCCGCCCGCTCCGGCCTTCCGGAGCTCCCGCTGGCGTTGCGGCGCGGCGACCTCGCGGTGCAGTACCTGGCGGCGGAGGGCGCCGGCGACCATCGCCGCGCCGCCGCCGCCGCCGCGGCCGCCATGGAACGTGCCATCGCGGCCGAGGAGTGGTGGCCCGCGGACGCCTGGGGTCATCGGGCGCTGTGGCACGCCGAGCGCGCGGAGCAGACGCTCCAGGCGGTTCGAGCGGCGCGACGGATCGGCGACCTTCGCTCCGCGGCCGGGGATCCGGATAGCGCCCGCCGGTACTATGCCGAGGCGATCGACGAGGCGCGTGACATCGGCGCCGAGCGCGAGCAGGGGCTGGCGGCC
>Ga0136619_10000002_pt1 | contig 110411 bp, 100 predicted proteins | sample AntDrymUQ3532106_2_FD_104807 | JGI IMG/M metagenome (GOLD analysis project Ga0136619, IMG submission 104807) | Polar desert sand microbial communities from Dry Valleys, Antarctica - metaG UQ353 (21.06) | ecosystem: Environmental > Terrestrial > Soil > Desert | place: Antarctica: Dry Valley...
AGTGGACCGATCTACACCCGCAAGCTCGAGCTGGACTATGCGCGACCAACCCGCGACGAGCTGCTCGACCACTTCGCCTCGTTGGGCCTCACCGGCGACTACTGGCGGATCTGACCCCATGACGCAGCCTCAGACAAAACTCCTGTACTACGGCGACAACGCGGCATCGAGCAAGCCCGGTGCGGTCCGAGGAGTGGCACACGCAGTCCTCCGAGGATGAAGCCCTCCGCCAGCAATGCGCGGGGCAGCACTTCGCCGATGACATCCATCTGCGCGCGCAGCTATTGGGAACGCCGCCAGGCGGACGCGCTGATTGATATCGTCGTTCATCCCCTGAACACCGTGTCGCCATGCCACAGGAGGTATTCGCCCGAGGGTGGCGGACTTGGCGGTGCCGGCGCCCTCACCGATGCCCCCTCCAGCGCGTAGTAGTCGCGCCCGTTCTCGAACTCCTCGCGGATTCGGCGGCTTACACGCAGCCGGAGCGAAGGGGTCACCGTCACGTAGCCGGCATCGAACAGGGCATGAAGGTCCTTGCGAAGCAGGATCCCATTATCGAGCCGATGCGGACCGAGCTCCGCGTATGGCTTGATGTGCGCAGCGTCAAGCACCGGAAGGGTTCGCTCACCGGTGACCGCGCAGCGACGTTCGTACGCATCGGTCACGAGCAGGCGGAAGGCTCCCTGGCCGAGTCGCGGCTGCACGAGAATCGGCTTGCCATATCGCTGCTCCGCGATCGCATGATCGATCGGCAATCGCTTCGCGAGCGCCAGCTGCACGCGACTCCACAGCACCGCTCCCGCGCCCACATCTGAGTCGTAGGTCTTGCCCTGCACGATATTGGGCGCCCAGTCCGGTGGGGCCGGGATCCAGTCCGGTTCGTCGAGGAAGAACGGCTCGACGAGCACCAGGCAGCCAACCTGATCCCCGTGGATGTCGATCGCCTTCCGCCGATACCGACCGATGCGGGCCACCATCTCATCGAAGCTGGCGGCGCCGTTCTCGATACCGAACGTCTCCCAGGTGAGCTGCACCGGCAACGCCGAGTAATGCGCGAAGAAGCCACCCCCGACGATCCAGCCGCCATGCGCAGCGTGCAGCTTGAAGAGGAACAGCGCACCGGACTCGAGTGTCACGGGCCGGCGGCCAGCGCTCGGCTGCCAGAAGTTGACCTCCAGCAGCTCAGGCCTGACCGCCAAAAAGCGGAACCAGTCGTAATCCGTAATGCCGACCCAGTAGCGCATCAGGTGTCGGCGACCGCCTCGGGTCCCGGCGCGGCGTCGAATTCGGCGACCGGGACCGGTAGCTCCCAGTATTCGCCGCGCTTGGCTCCACTCAGCAGGCGTCCGAGTTGCTCACCGGCGAAAACCTTGAGCCGGAACTGCTCTGGATCACCCTGCCGAATGTTGTCGACGACATACAGGTAGAAATTTGGGTCAGTGGTCGCAGCGCGGTACTGCGCTGGCTCGAGCGGGACGAACCAGCCCCGCTGATTCTTGCCGACCGCCTTGACTTCGATGACTCTCGGCGGGCTGTTTATGTCGCCTGGAAAGCCGGCATCGAAGCGTCTGTCGACAGGCATCCGCCCCGCCGCCCTTTCCAACGTCAACACATGGTCAATCGCGGCGGCCTCGATCGCCCTGTTTCCGACGAGTGGCTCGAACGTCATGCAGACATCTCCCCGGGCAGGCAGACCCGCCCAAGCCACTCCATCCGCGGTATGCACTCGCCCACGATCTACATCTCCAGCGCGTAGACAAGCATTGTTAACCTACCGATCAATAGCGAGGCACCAGGGGCTAGATGAAGCTCTACGCCGGGACGACCGAGCAGTTCATGGCGGACACGCAGATGCATCGGATCGCCGAGAAGCTGCGGACCGAGTACATCGCCGCCATGGGCCACAAGCCAGGCAGTGCCGAGTTCAACAGCTGGCAGAACAGCCTCGGGGCACTCGCGCTCCTCATCAACCAGGCGAAGCTCGAGGACCATGGCGTCATCCTCGAGTACCAGCTCGGCAATACGAGCAAGCGCCTCGACGCCATGCTCACCGGCCGATCCGAGACCAGCGCGCAGAACGCCGTGGTCGTGGAGCTCAAGCAATGGGGTGAGACGGCACCGTCACCGGCCGATGGCTGCGTCGAGACGTTCGTCGGCCAGAAGATCCGCCGGGTACTCCACCCATCGGTCCAGGTCGGCGGTTACCAGCAGTGGCTGCTCGACAATCACGCGGTCTTCTACGACACCCATGCGGTCGGGCTGACCGCGGTCAGCTACCTCCACAACATGCAGTTCGACGCGACCGGCGAGCTGTGGGCCGAGCGGCACGCCGAGGCGCTCAAGGCCAATCCCCTCTTCACAGGTGACCAATCCGCGGAACTGGCGGACCTCCTGAACGAGCACCTGAGCGCCGGCGAAGGCAGCGCCGTCATGAGCCGCGTGCTCGAGTCGACGTACCGGCCGTCGCGGAAGCTGCTCGACCACACCGCGGCGATGATCACGGCCCAGAGCGAGTTCGTCCTGCTGGACGAGCAGCGCGTGGCGTTCGAATCGGTCCTAGCGGAGGCTCGCGCCGGCTACCACGAGGCCAAGAAGTCGGTCGTCATCATCCAGGGCGGCCCAGGGACTGGGAAGTCGGTGATCGCGCTGCACCTGGTGGGCGAGCTGTCGAAGATGGGCTACAACGCGCAGCACGCGACGGGCAGCAAGGCCTTCACCGAGAACATGCGCCGCGTCGTCGGCAAGCGCGCCGGCGGCTCGCAGTTCCGCTACTTCAACCAGTACGGGAACGCGGCGGCCAACGACGTCGACGTGCTCATCCTCGATGAGGCGCATCGGCTTCGCGAGACGTCGGCAAGCCGATTCACCCCGAAAGCCAAGCGCACCGAGCTCACGCAGGTTGACGAGCTCATCCGGGCGGCAAAGACATCGGTCTTCTTCATCGACGACTTCCAGGGCGTGAGGCCGAACGAGGTGGGTAGCACCGATCTCATCGCGGAGGCCGCGTTGCGCAACCGTGCCGAGATCAGTGTGTTCGAGCTCGAAACGCAGTTCCGCCTCGCCGGCTCAAAGGCCTTCCTGAACTGGGTCGACCACACGCTCGGCCTGGCCGAGACGGCCACCCCGATCTGGGACGGCAGCGAGGCGTTCGACTTCCGGATCGTCGACTCGGTCGAGCAGCTTGACGCCATGATCCGATCGAAGGCCGATGAGGGCTACAGCGCCCGCCTGACGGCCGGCTTCTGCTGGCCATGGAGCAACCCGCAGCCCGATGGCACCCTGGTCCCCGACGTCAAGGTCGGCGCCTGGCAGATGCCCTGGAACGCCCGACCCGATGCGACCCGCCTCGCCCCCGGCGTCCCGCCGGCACCCTTCTGGGCGTCTGATCCGAACGGCATCGAGCAGGTCGGCTGCGTCTACACCGCCCAAGGCTTCGAGTTCGACTACGTCGGCGTCATCTGGGGCAGCGACTTGCGCTGGGATCCCGCCTCACAGGACTGGATCGGCGACTCCGGTGCCTCGCGCGACTCAATCGTCAAGCGCAGCGGCGACCGCTTCACCGACCTCGTCAAGCGCACCTACCGCGTCCTCCTCACCCGCGGCCTGAAGGGCTGCTACGTCTACTTCGAGGATGCCGCGACCCGTAACCACATGGCAAGTCGTGAAGCACGCCGCGAGGAGGTCTAGGTGAAAGTCGAGCGGGTTGCTGACGTCGTTTTCGAGCGCCCCGACCTATGGGACGCCCCCGACGACGGCGCCCGAATCGACTTCGATAGCTGGGGGCTCATGGAGCAGGCAGGCATCGCTCACGATATGGCCGCCACGAACGAGGAAGACTACTTCCGCCAATTGGACGGCCTCGCCGAGACACTCGGCGGCGAGATCCGGGTCAGGGCCGCCCCTTCGATGGTCGGCCCAGCGGCCGGAGATGGCACACCCACCTTCATCGACCTGTTCACTCAAGCTAAGGACTGGATCGCCCTAGCGATCGCGCTTACGTCCGCGGTGAAATGGCTTCAGCGGGCGGGCGTGGTCGAATTGCGCGTTAGTGAACGCGGGATTGAGGCGCTCGCGCGCTGGGAACTGCGCTCGCGCGGGCTTGATGACCAAGCGCGCTTGGTGGACGTCAAACTGATCCCAGGGCCACCGTCACCTTACACCGGCGCGCCTCCGTCGTATCTCGGCTACTTGGCGACCTTCGCGCGAGACGATGGCGGCATGAGAATCCTCCGCTTCTCACTCGACGGGATCTTCGAAAACGTGCTTGACGAGGATCGAACTGACTCGAGCGGTTCGTGAGCATCTCACCTCCCAATCAGCTACACCCAGACGTGGCGCCGCAGTTGATGCACTTGTAGCAGCTGCCGTTGCGGACCATGATCGAGCCGCAGTCCGTGCAGGCCGGCGAGTCGGCGGTGTCGAAGACCACGGGCGCCTGGCCGGCCGACAGCCGCTCGGCCCGATCCTTCGCCTCGCCGTTCTGGGCCACGATCTTCAGTCCATCCAGCAGCCCGTTGGCAACCACCTCGGGCTTCGCCGAGACGACCGCACCGGCCACTTCGACCAGCTCCTCGTCCGTCACCTCGGCACGCGCTGATGCCTCACGACCCCCAGCGGAACGTCCCGGAGCCGCCTCGGTCAATGGTTGAGCCGCTGGCGGGGTCGCGGATGCGGCTGTTGCGGAGCCAGCCGCGTCCGGGGCACCGGCAGGGGCTTCCCCACTCACAGCAGGCGCATCCGAGAGCTTCAGCTGCCGATTGATGATCCCCACCTGGTCCTTGTCCGCCTGCGACATGAACTTGGTCGCCATGTACCGGAAGATGTAGTCGACCAGGCTCTTGGCCATCGGGATATCCCGATTGGTCGTGAACCCTGCCGGCTCGAACCGCAGGTGGCTGAACTTCTGGACGAGGTCCTTGAGCGGGACTCCGTACTGGAGCGCCAGGCTGATGGCGGTTGCGAAGCTGTCCATCAGGCCCGAGATTGTCGAGCCCTCCTTGGCCATGCGCAGGAATATCTCGCCCGGCGTGCCGTCGTCGTACAGGCCGATGGTCAGGTAGCCCTCGTGCCCGCCCACGTTGAACTTGTGGGTGATGCTGGCCCGTTCGTCGCCCAGGCGCCTTCGGTACGGCTTCGGCGCTTCAGGGACCGATGCAACCGCGTCAGCATCGGCCTTGGAGGCCGCGTCCCCGCCTTCCTTCTTCATGTTCAGGGGCTGGCTGCGCTTCGAGTTGTCGCGATAGACCGCGATGGCCTTGAGGCCCAGCTTCCAGCCGTCGACGTAGACCCGCGCGATCTCCTCCGGCGTGGAGGCCTCCGGCATGTTCACCGTCTTGCTGATGGCGCCGGAGATGAAGGGCTGCACGGCGGCCATCATCTTGAGGTGGCCGTTGTAGTGGATGGAGCGCGTGCCGTTGGCCGGCTTGAAGGCGCAGTCGAAGACGTCGAGGTGGTCCGCCGACAGGTGCGGGGCGCCCTCGATGGTCTCGTGCTCGTCGATCCAGGCCACGATCTCCTCGGCCTGCTTGGCGTCGTAGCCGAGCTTGCGGAGCGCGTTGGTCACGCCCTGGTTCACGATCTTCAGATAGCCGCCGCCGACGAGGCGCTTGTACTTGATGAGCGCGATGTCCGGCTCAACGCCCGTGGTATCGCAGTCCATCATGAAGGCGATGGTGTTGTGGCTCACGAAGCCATTCGCGACGTAGGTGACGTTCGACGGCACTGAGATGTCGTAGGTCAGCTGCTCTACGCCCAGCTCAGCACTGGCGATGCTGTCGTAGAAGTAGCCGAGGCTCTGCTCGAGCTCGGCGTCGGGCACACGCTCAGCGAGCGCGGCCGCGACCGTTCGGGTGACCAGACCCGTCCGCGACAGCGAGAGGAGCGCATTGCGGCGCAGCACGTCATTCGCCGGCGCGATGCGATCCAGCGTCCCGCGAGCGATCGGCACGAGGTCGTGCTTGGCCGACTGCGGATGGTTCGACACCGTCTTTGCCAGCGTCGTCCGCTTCCGCTCGGAGATGAACGAGATCTCGTCGAGGAAGCGACCGGAGGTATTTGCGTTCAGCAGGCGCAGGTTGTGGACTGGGTTGCCGCCGCGATGCCCGTGGCTCGGGAGGTCGGTCTTGCGTGTCGTCACGAACCCGAGAGCCAGGAGCAGCGACTGGACGTCGTAGCTGAACTGTTCGGAGACCGTGGCCCAGTACGCGTATCCGTGGTTCGTGTTGCCGTCCGCCTCGAAGAGACCGCGCACGAACGCTCGGTACACCCCTGCGTCGTTCGCGTACAGGATGGCGTCCGGAATGTGGCTCTCGTATCCCTTGCCTCGGTGCTCCCCATTCGGCGCGCGCTTCGAGAATCCACAGGCCTCCCACCACAGCGCGAGCCGAACCGAGTGATAGGCGACCTCCGTGTAGCCCTGCCTCGCGGCGATGGCGGCGTCCAAGCCGAACAGGCTTCGTCCCAGCTGCACCAGCCGGTCGACGACGTCCGTATCGGCTGCGGTCACGCAGAACCGCAGACCCTTGGCGTGCAGGGAGCCGTCGCCCATGAAGTAACCGACCAGCTCCGCGAGGTCCGCGCTCATGTAGCGCGGCACGAACGTCCGGTGGTCTGATGTCCAATACGCCTCCGCGAGCGGCGGCAGCGCGACCTCGCGGGGCTCGCCCACCATGCCGCCGAGCATGAGCGGGACGCGGTCGTCCTTCTTCAGTTCCGCGAACCGCCTCCACTGCCATGTGCCATCCGCGTCCAGGACGCGAATGCGGTGCGTGGGCGTTCCCTGGATCCGATAGCCGCGCTTCGTCTTGACCGTCACCACCGGCTCGGCGCCGTTCACGTAGAACTTCGTGGCCTTGCGTGGGCCATCGTCCGTCGCGACGCTGGCGTCGAGGTTCTGCCACTTCTCGCCATCCGGGTTACCCAGACTCCGGAGCCGGACGAGCCCGCGATCGGTCAGCACCAGGCTCGCGCCCGTAAGGCAGCCCGTCGGCGCCAGGACGGACAGCTGGCTGTTGCGGAAGCCGGTCTTCTCGCCCAGGGCGACGACCTCGTCCCAGCCGGTCAGCACGCTGTCGAGCATCTCGGTCGGGAGCAGGTTGCGATCCATCCGGTAGGCGGCATCGCGGTGCTGGTGCATGACCTTCAGGTACGGCTCGCGGTTGGGCGCGTACCCCGCGAATGGGCCACCCTGGTCGCGGGCGATGCGCGCGCTCTGGAGAGCCGCCTCCGACTGCATGAGCGCGGTGACCGCCGCGGAGTAGGCCCGTCCGGCGTCGGAGTCGTAGGCCAGGCCGCGGTTCATGAGCAGTGCGCCCAGGTTGGCGTAGCCGATCCCAATCGGCCGGAAGTCACGCGAGTTCTCGCCGATGCGCGGTGTCGGGTAGCTCGCGTTGTCGACGATGATCTCCTGCGCGGTGAAGACGATCCGCACCGCGTGCTTGTACGCCTCGACGTCGAACTCGCCGTCGTCCTTGACGAACGTCATCAGGTTCAGGCTGGCGAGGTTGCATGCCGAATCATCGATATGCATATATTCTGAACACGGATTGCTGGCGTTGATGGTGTGCGTCGCGGCCACCGGGTTCCAGCGGTTGATGTTGTCGTGGTACTGGATGCCGGGGTCGCCGCACACCCACGCGGCCTGCGCCATCTTGCTCATGAGGTGCTGCGCCTTGACGGTCTCGACCACGTCGCCCGTCGTCACCGCGAGCGTGCTCCAGTCCTCGTCACGCTCGAGGGCCTCCATGAACGCATCGGTCACGCGGACGGAGTTGTTCGAGTTCTGGAAGAAGACCGATGCGTACGCCTCGCCGCCGTTGAAATTCCCGTCGTAGCCGGCGTCGATGAGCGCCCAGGCCTTCTGCTCCTCCTTGAGCTTGCAGTTTATGAACTCCTCCACGTCCGGATGCCCGACGTTGAGGATCACCATCTTTGCGGCCCTTCGGGTCTTGCCTCCGGACTTGATCACGCCGGCGAATGCGTCGAAGCCCTTCATGAAGCTCACCGGACCCGATGCCTCGCCGCCGCCGCGCAGCGTCTCCTTGGACGAGCGGATGGTCGACAGGTTGGAGCCGGCGCCCGATCCGAACTTGAAGAGCATGCCCTCGGTCTTGGCGAGGGTCAGGATCGACTCCATGGTGTCGTCCACGCTGTTGATGAAGCAGGCTGAGCACTGCGGGTGGGCGTCGATGCCGACGTTGAACCACACCGGCGAGTTGAACGACGCGCGCTGCTTGAGGAGGATGTCCTTGAGCTCGTTGCGGAACGCATCGGCATCCTCATCGGTCGCGAAGTAGCCGTCCTTGATGCCCCAGTCCGCGATGGTGTCCGCGACCCGGTCGATCATCTGCTTGGCGCTGAACTCGCGCTCTGGCGTGTTCATGTGGCCGCGGAAGTACTTGCTCGCCACCACCTGCGTCGCGAGCTGCGACCACGCCCTGGGGATCTCGAGGTCGCGCTGCTCGAAGACCGCCTTGCCGTGCTCGTTGGTGATGACCGCCTCGCGCGTCTCCCACTCGACCGTGTCGTACGGGTGGGTGCCGGCGCGGGTGAATCGGCGCTCGATCGTCAGGCCCGGCCAGGTGCGCTTGTCGCCCGCCTCCAGCTGCCGGTAGCCGGTGCCGGTGCCGGGGCCTATCGGCTTCGCCTTCCCGTTCCCGTTCCCATTGCCCTCGGCCCCGTGGCCGTTCGTGGTGGTGCCGTTTGCGGGTCGGGTGGGGGCGGCGGATCGGGCCATCTTGCGTGTGCATCCCTCAGCTGCTATTGGCCGAGGGGAGGGTGCGTCATCGGTCCCGTTCTGGCGGGTCCTGCGGCGTCTCTCGGCTCGGTCCGGCGCGTCGCTGGCGCCGTGTTGTCTGGACGCACACTGTAATACGCCGCCACCGACGGGTCAAGGGAAAAACACAACATGTGGTGGGGTGGGGTCGGTGCGCACCACAAGATGCTGCGGTGCTGCTGGGTGCGTGTGCGACGCGTGTGCACGAATTGTGGGGAAGTCCGCGCGCGCTGTGGATGGGGTGTGGAGTGGCGAATTCCCGTGGGGCGGGCGTATCGGCCGGTCAAGCGCCGAATTCCCGTGGGGCGGGAGGTTTGGCCAGGCTGGAAGGCCCGAAGTGGCCACTCGGCGGCCGGAGCTCCCGTGGGACGGGCAGATCGGCCGATCAGGCGCCGTTACGCCCGTGGGACGAGAAGACCAGGCTGGACGCGTGTGCTAGCGTGCTGCACCGACTGTTAAGACAGTGTGAAACGTGAGGAGGCGCCCGCTCATGTCCCGACGTCCCATGGCCTTCGGCCTCATTCTCTTGCTGCTACTGGTCCTGGCCGCGTGCACTGCCGAGACCGCTGACTCCCCCGGCGCCTCGGTCGACGAATCGGCGTCCACTGAGCCACAGACGGCCGCGACCGATGGCGGCACCGGTGAGACGCCGGGATCGCTCACCGTGCTATGCACGCCGCAGGAAGACTGGTGCCAGGCGATGGTCGTCGCCTTCGAGGAGGAGTTCGGGATCGACACGAGCTACGTGCGCCTATCGTCCGGCGAGGCGTTCGCCCGCCTGCAGGCCGGGGCCGGCGCCCCCGAGTTCAGCGTGTGGTGGGGCGGCCCGGCCGACGCGTTCGTCGCGGCAAACGAGGAGGGCCTGATCGAGCCCTACGACTCTCCCGAGGCCGCGGCAATCTCGGACGAGCAGAAGCATCCGGACGGCGTATGGACCGGCGTCTACGTGGGCGCGCTCGGGTTCTGCTCGAACACCGTGGTGCTCGAAGAGCTCGGCCTAGATGTGCCGACCTCGTGGGACGACCTGCTCGACCCGGCGCTCCAGGGCCAGGTGGCCATGGCGCACCCGGCCAGCTCCGGCACGGCCTACACCGCGACGTACACGCAGGTGCTGCGGCTCGGCGGCGAGGACGAGGCGATCGCCTACATGCAGGAGCTGCATCCGAACATCCTCCAGTACACGAGCTCGGGTGCTGCACCGGCCGAGATGGCCGGGCGTGGCGAGGTTGCCGTGTCCGTCGTCTTCAGCCACGACTGCGTGCGGAACATCGACGCCGGATTCAGCGACCTCGAGGTCTCGTTCCCCGAGGAGGGGACCGGGTACGAGATTGGCGGAGTGGCGCTGATCGCCAACGCTCCGGAGCCGGAGGCGGCGAAGATGTGGATCGACTGGTCGCTGACGGCCGCGGTCCAGGAGATCGGCGCTGCCGAGGCCGCGTCCTTCCAGCTGCCAACGAACCCGGACGCCGCGGTGAGCGAGCGCTCGGTCAACCTCGACGAGGTTGAGCTCGTGGAGTACGACTTCCAGGCTGCCGGCGAGGCGCGCGAGGCGCTGACGGCACGCTTCGAGGACGAGGTGGCGGCGGCGCCCGTCGAGTAGGCGCTCGCAGCTCCATCCGCTGATGGATCGTGATGGCGAGGCCGGCGCCGTGCCGGCCCCGCTCATCCGGTGACCGCCCTCGCCGAAGGGCCGGCCGCAGCTCGCGGTCGGCGACGAGCAATCGATCCGGCCATGGCGATCGCGCTGGCGATCGCCATCGGCTTCGTCCTGGTCGCCATCATCTGGCCGATCGCGTCGATGGTGAGCGTCAGCCTCACGGGCGAGGCCTTCGCGGTATTCGAGCGATACCTGACCCCGCCGCAGGGCCAGATCCTGATCAACACCGTGATCCTGGGGATCGTGGTGGCGACGATCGGGACGCTCATCGGCTTCCTGTTCGCCTACGTGCAGGTGCGCGTGCCACTGCCGCGTTACCTGAAGCGCTTCATGCACCTGATGGCGCTGCTGCCCGTCGTCAGCCCGCCGTTCGCGCTTGCCCTGGCGGCGATCATCCTCTTCGGCCGCTCGGGGCTCATCACCCGGGACCTGCTCGGCATCCCGTTCAACATCTACGGGCTCCCCGGGCTGACGCTGGTCATGTCGCTCAGCTTCTTCCCGGTTGCCTACATCAGCCTCTCGGGCCTGCTTCGCGCGCTCGACCCCGCGCTCGACGAGGCGGCCACCAACCTCGGGGCGTCGCGCTGGCGGACGTTTCGAACGGTCACGCTGCCACTGCTCATCCCGGGACTGGCATCGAGCTTCCTGCTCCTGTTCGTCGAGGCGCTCGCCGACCTCGGCAATCCGATCGTGCTGGGCGGCAACTTCCAGGTCCTGGCGAGCCGCCTGTACCTGGCGATCATCGGCCAGTACGACCTCCTCGCCGGTGCCGTGCTGGGCATCCTGCTCCTGGTCCCGAGCCTGATCGTGTACTTCGTGCACCGCTACTACGCGGAGCGTGCGTCGGTCATCTCGGTGACCGGCAAGCCCTCCGGTCGTCCGGCCGAGCTCACCCACCGCCCGACGGCGATCGTCCTGGCCGTCGCAGCGCTGCTCGTGTCGCTGCTCGTGCTGCTCATGTACGCCACGATCCTGTTCGGGGCGTTCACCAACCTCGTCGGGGTGGACAACACGCTGACGCTCAAGAACTTCGCGTTCGTCCTCTTCGGCTACGGCGTGGAGGCGGTCACGGACACCGTGCTGCTGGCAGGCATCGCCACGCCGATCGCGGGGCTGATCGGCGTCATCATCGCTTTCCTGGTCGTCCGCGGGCGATTCTTCGGCCGGGGGGCGCTCGACTTCGGGACCATGCTCGGCCTGGCCGTGCCGGGAACCGTCTTCGGCATCGGCTACCTGCTGGCCTTCAACACGCCCACCGAGGTCGGCGGCGTGACGATCTTCCCCAAGCTGACCGGTGGCGCCGGGGTGCTGGGCGGCGCGGTCGCGATCGTGCTGGTGTACATCGTGCGATCGGCGCCCGGAGGCCTGCGCTCCGGCGCGGCGGCGCTCCAGCAGATCGATCCCACCATCGAGGAGGCGTCCGTGAGCCTCGGCGCCGACCAGTCGACCACCTTCCGCCGGGTCGTGCTGCCGCTCATCCGGCCGGCGTTCCTGACGGGCCTGATCTACTCCTTCGCGCGGTCGATGACAGCGATCAGCGCGGTGATCTTCCTCACCACGCCATCGACCCGGATCATGACCCAGCAGATCCTCAACGAGACGAACGCCGCCCGCTTCGGCAACGCGTTCGCATACTGCGTGATCCTCATCGTGATCGTGTGCGCGGCGATCGGCGTCCTGTACTGGATCATCGGCTCGGGGACGCGCATCGGTCGGACCGCCGACCCGACAATCGCGGCACGCTCGACGTGACCACTTCCGCGACCGTCACGCTCGAGCGCCTCACGAAGCGATTCAGGTCGCCCGATTCGCGCGAAGTGGTGGCGGTCGACGACGTCTCGCTCGACCTCGCCGGTGGCAGCTTCGTGACGCTGCTCGGGCCGTCAGGGTGCGGCAAGACAACCACCCTGCGCATGATCGCGGGGTTCGAGGTGCCGACCAGTGGCCGCATCCTCGTCGATGGGCACGACGTCTCGCGCCGGACGCCGGACAAGCGCGAGATGGGAATGGTCTTCCAGTCGTACGCGCTCTTCCCGCACCTCTCGGTCTTCGAGAACGTGGCCTACGGCCTGCGCCTGCGACGCCGATCCGGCTCCGACCTCCGCGCCGCCGTGGAGCGGACGCTGGAGCTCGTCAACCTGCACGGGCTCGGCCAGCGGCGACCCTCTGAGCTGTCCGGCGGGCAGCAGCAGCGCGTGGCGCTGGCCCGGGCGATGGCCATCGAGCCACGCGTCCTGCTCTTCGACGAGCCGCTCTCCAACCTCGATGCCAAGCTGCGCGTCTCGCTGCGCTCCGAGATCCGCCGCATCCAGCAGCAGCTTGGCATCACATCGGTCTACGTCACGCACGACCAGGCGGAGGCGATGGCCCTCTCCGACGTCGTGGTCGTCATGCGCGACGGTCGCGTCGAGCAGTTCGGTCCGCCCGACGAGGTCTATCGGCGGCCGATGAGCCGATTCGTCGCCGACTTCATCGGCCGCGCGAACTTTCTGGAGGCGGAGGTAGTGGCGGTCGAGGGCGATTCCGCGGAGGTCGCGGTTCTCGGGCAGCGGATGCGGGTCCCGGCCGCCGATGGGCAGCGGGTCGGCGAGACGGCCACGGTCGTGGTCCGTCCGGAATCCATCCGCCTGGGGAGCGGGGAGCTGCGCGCCACGGTCCGGCGCAGCACGTTCCTCGGGCCGCTCGTCGAGTACGAGCTGCTGATGGGCGACGCCGTCGTCGTCGCGGTCGATCCGGACTGGATGGGCCACGGCCTCCACGGCGTCGGCGAGGAGGTCGCCTGCTCGTTCCGCCCCGACCAGGCCTACGTACTGCCTCCCGGCCAGTCGGCCGAGGTGGCGGAGGTGGCGCCGGTGGATCCCGACGCGCTCGCGCCCGAAGGGTGACCGGCGCGGCTCGGCGCCAATCGGCGCACGTTGGCCGTTAGGTCCTCTGGAGCGGCAATTTCGCGACCGACGGGCGCCGGTTTGCCGTGGGGCGGGCGTATCGGCCGGTTAGGCGCCGAATTCCCGTGGGGCGGGAGGTTTGGCCAGGCTGGAAGGCCCGAAGTGGCCACTCGGCGGCCGGAGCTCCCGTGGGACGGGCAGATCGGCCGATGAGGCGCCGTTATGCCCGTGGGGCGCGAATCCCGAGCTAGCGAACCAGGGGCACGCGCGGATCCGGCTCCATGGACGCCCATGCATCGCGCACGTGGTTCAACGCCGGATCGAACGAGCAGGCCATGGTGCGAACGTCACCGGCCAGCGCATTGAGGTAGTAGGCATCGTCCCCGTGGGTGGCCACGAACGGGTGATAGCCATCGCGGACGACTACCGTCTCGCCACCGCGCACCGCGTAGAGGGCATCGGTCGAGCCGCCGTACAGCCGCTGGATGCCCCACGCCTCGGGGCGGCGAAAGGCGTACCAGTAGACCTCCTCGAGGACCGCCTCGTTCGGCATGTCGTCGGTGTCGTGCTTGTGCGGCGGCCACGAGCTCCAGTTGCCCGACGGCGTGTAGACCTCGACGACCTCCAGGCGGTCAGCCGGGAAGTCGGGCGTGATGATGTGGTTGATCTGGCGGGTGGCGTTGCCGGCCCCGCGGACCTCCACCTTCACCTCTTCGGGACCGATGCGAACGGGCTCCGTGGCGGTCGGACGACCGGAGGCCGGCGAGCTTGTGACCGCGATCGTCACGAATTCGCCGAGGGGCTCGACGGCCGCGACAGAGCCGGGGGACAAATAGACGGCCGACGGGAGCCCCTCCCAGACCGATGCGCGCCCCGGCAGCTCGAACCCGGCGAGGGACGCCCCGCCGCCGCCGAGGATGACGACCGCCGTCTCGTGGCCGGGCAGCCCGACGGTCATCGGCTCGGTGATGGTGTGCACCGCGAACGACAGGTAGCGCCAGCCGGCCCGCTCCGGGGTGACGGCCTCGCCGGGCGGCAGCCGCAGGTCCGAGCCGCTCACCGAGCGAGCATGGCCTCGGTGACGAGGTGGAGCAGGTCGTGGTACGACCCGATGAACGTGCGCAGCGTCCTGACCGTGGGGCCCCACGCGTCGAAGTCGGCCACGGCGAGACCGTCCGGCTCGTACGCGCGCTCGAAGTCGGCGAAGAGGCGCAGCGCCTCGATGAATTTCGGGTCGACGGGGCGGTCCATGCGCGGCACGGGCTCGATGTTGCTGGCGTTGAAGCGCAGCTGCCAGCCGGCCGGCAAGGTGAGGATCACGTCGCCGCCGATGAGCTCCGACCAGTGGAGGTGATGGCGGATGGCGGCTCCCAGCAGGCGCGCCCGAAAGCCGCGAGCCTGCCACTCGGCGTAGGCACGCTTGAAGACGGCGACCCCGGACCACGGCAGCGCCTCCGGATCGACGACGGTGCCGTCCCGCTCGCCGACCTCGCGGAGCCAGTCCTCGAGCCTGCCCATCATGATCGTGATGACCGGGCCCATGGAGTCCGAGTCCAGGCCCTCAGCGCTGCGGCGGGCGAGGCCGCGCTCGACGGCCTCCGCGGCAGCCACCGCCTGCGAGACGGAGAAGGAGACGGTGGCGTTGATCGAGATGCCGCGGTAGCTCGCCTCCTCCATGGCCACGACGCCGGCCGCGGTGGTGGGGAACTTCACGATGACGTTCGGCGCCAGCGTGGCGAAGCCCACCGCCTGTTCGACCATCGCGTCCGCGTCGCGGTGCAGGGTCGGATCGGTCTGCACCGACAGGCGCCCGGCGCGGCCGCCGGAGGCGGTGAAGGCCGGCAGCAGGAGCGGCGCGGCGCGCACGCTCATCTCGGCGACGATGGCCCAGGCGAGGTCGCGCTCCGTCCAGGTCGGGTTCTCGGTCGCCACTGCGCGCACCCGGGCCGACCATCCGGACGGGTCCCTGCGCCAGTTGTCGACGACGATGGTCGGGTTGGCCGTGGCGCCCACCGCGCCGAAGTCGACCGCGTATTTCAGCTCGTCGATGGCGCAGCTGTCGTTCCAGATGTCGGTCGGGGTCTCAGATACGGTGCGGCCGAGGGGCGTATCGGCCAGGGGCAGCGTTGACAGGGCCATGTCACTCAGCATGTAATCGATCGCATGCTATCGCAGCGCCTCTCCGGCGCCCAGATCATCGTGGAGTATCTGGTCAGGCAGGGAGTGCGCCACGCGGCGGGCATTCCCGGCCACGGGTCGTGGACGCTGACCGACGCGCTTCTCGATCGGCCCGATGAGATCCGCACCATCCAGGTCATGCACGAGCAGTCCGCCGTGCACCTCGCCGACGGGTTCTACCGCGTGACCGGCGAGCCGATGCTGGCCTTCACCTCCATCGGCCCCGGCGCCATGAACGCCGTGGTCGGCATGGCAACGGCGTACGTCGACTCGACCGCCGTGGCGCTGTTCACCGGCTCCCCCCACACCGATATGCGCGGCCACGGCCTGCTCCAGGAGTTCGAGCGCCGCCACGCCGCGGACAACCCGCGCGTCTTCGAGCCGATCGTCAAGGAATGGTGGCAGCCCTCGCGGGCCGATGAGCTGCCGTTCGTCCTCCAGCGGGCATGGAGCCAGATGCGCACCGGTCGACCCGGCCCCGTACTGCTCGACGTGCCGATGGACGTGCAGGCCGAGATGGCCGAGGTCGTCATCCCGGAGCCGGCGAAGCGTGAGGCGCGGGGACGCCCGCGGCCCGATGCGGGCGACGTGGAACGGGCGGCGCGGCTGCTTGCCGGGGCGAAGCGGCCGGTGATCGTGGCCGGCGGCGGAGTGATCAGCGCCAATGCGACGGACGAGCTGCGATCCCTCGCAGAGCGCCTCGGGGCCCCGGTGGTGACGACGTGGATGGGCAAGGGGGCGATCGACGAGACGCATCCGCTGGCCGGTCAGACCATCGGCGACACGGGCTCCACCATCGGCAACGCGCTGAGCTCGTCGGCGGACGTGGTGCTGGCGGTCGGTTGCCGCTTCACCGACTGGTCGTCGAGCTCGTGGCGCGAGGGCATCACGTTCGCCATCCCACCCGCGAAGCTCATCCACCTCGACATCGAGGCACGCGAGATCGGCAAGAACTACCCGGTCGAGGTGCCGCTGCTGGGCGATGCGCGCGCCGGCCTCGCGGACCTGCTCGAGGCGTTGGGGGGCGGCGAGCCGGCGACGGCGTACGGCCAGGAGATCGCGACCCTGCGGGCCGCCTGGGAGAAGCAGGTCGAGGTCAAGTCCGGCTCGGACGCGACGCCGATGACCATGGCGCGCGCCGTCCGCGAGGTCCAGGCGGCGACGAAGCTGGATGCCGTGGTCGTCACGGGCGCGGGGCTGCCGCAGGGGATGGTCAAGCAGCGCTGGGTGACCCGCCAGCCGCGCACGCACATCACCTCGGGCGGATTCTCGACCATGGGCTTCACGCTCCCCGCCGCCATCGGCGCCCAGCTGGCGCGCCCCGACGCGCAGGTGCTGGCCATCTGCGGCGACGGCGACTTCCTCCAGACCATGCAGGAGCTCGCGGCGGCGGCGATGCTCGGCACCCCGGTGTGCACGGTGGTCCTCGACAACTCGGGCTGGATCAGCATCAAGGGCGGGCAGCAGGCGCACTTCGGGCGCACTGCGTTGACCGACTTCATGCGCGACGGCAAGCCGTACTCGCCCGACTTCTTCGAGATCGGCCGCGCCTTCGGCATCCACGCCGAGCGAGCCGATGCGCCCGCGGATGTCCGACCTGCCGTGGAGCGCGCGCTGGCGTCCGGCGGCCCCTCGCTCGTCCACGTGCGAGTTGACCGTGACCTGGCAGTGGCCGGGCCCGACAAGACCGGCTGGTGGGACGTGCCGGTGCCGGAGTACCACCGCGAGCAGCACGACGCACAGGTCGAGGGCCGCGCACGCGAGCAGCACCGGTGACGCGGCTGAGCGAGGCGCCCATCGGCTGCGTGCCGATCATCTGGAACAACGCCGACCTGAGGGACCTCGGGCCGGAGGTGGCGTACGAGACCGTCCTCGACGAGCTCGTGCGGCTGGACTTCGCCGGCTGCCAGTTCGGGATCGGGTTCCCCGAGGGCGAGGCGATCCGCAGCGAGCTGGCGCGTCGCAACCTTCGGCTCGCGGAGCGCTACTGGGCGCTGCCGGCCGACTCCGGCGGGCTGGTGGGCGACGCCGAGGGGAGTGCTCGCCACGCGCTGGCGCACGCTCGGAGCACCGGGGCAGAGGTGCTGGTGCTGGCACTCGACGGCGGCGGCGGCCGCGACGAGTGGGCGGGACGCGTCGACGAGGGCGGCCCGCGCTGGCCGGATGCCGCGTTCGACGGGCTCGCGACGCTGCTCGGCACGATTGCCGAGGAAGGGGCCGACGACGTGATGGTGGCCTTTCATCCGCACGCCGCGACCTGGATCGAGACGGCCGACGAGACCGATGCGCTCGCCGCTCGCCTGACCGGCAGCCGGGCGCGGCTGTGCCTGGACGTGGGGCACTTCACCGTCGGCGGCGGGAACCCGGTCGAAGCGATCGGCCGCCACGGGGAGCTCATCGGCCACGTGCACCTCAAGGACGTGGACGGCGACGTGCTGCGGCGCCTTCGAGCTCGAGAGATCGGCGGGTTCGCCCCCGCCATCCGCGAGCGCATCTTCACCGAGCTCGGCAACGGCGTGCTGGACCTGCCGGGCGTGCTCCGCGCGCTTGCGGGCATCGGGTACTCAGGCTGGCTGATGGTGGAGCAGGATTCGTCCTGGCTGCCGCCGTCGGAGGCGGCCGAGATCGGCGGGCGTGCCGTCCGCAACGCCCTGCTCGAGCTGGGCGCTTGAGGGTCGCGGTCATCGGCGCCGGATCCATGGGCGGCATGCACGCCCTGCTCCTGGGCGGCATGGATGGCGTCGACGAGGTGCTGGTGGTCGACGCCGATGCGGAACGCGCCGCGATGGCCGCCGCGGCGGCGGGCGGACGCGCCGTCGAGCTCAATGCGGCGTTGTCCGAGGCCGATGCGATCGTGGTGGCCACCCCGGCGCTCGCGCACGCCGAGGCCGTCGAAGCGGCGATGGACCGCGGTCTGCCCGTGCTGTGCGAGAAGCCGCTCACCGATGACCTCGCCTCGTCGCTGGAGCTGACGCGGCGGGTCGAGGCGAGCGGCGCCCACGTCGAGATGGGCTTTCAGCGGCGGCACGACGCCGGTTTCACCGCGGGGCGGCTGGCGGTGGCCGACGGCAGCGCGGGGAGGATCCACCTCCTGCGCCTGACGGCCTTCGACCCGCGGTCATCGGGGCTGATGGCGCCGGCGTGGCCGGAGAGCGAGGTCGCTCCCCTCTTCCTCCACTCCTCGATCCACGACTTCGACTTCGTGCGCTGGCTCAGCGGGGAGGAGGTCGTCGAGGTGAGCGCGGACGGCTCGCGGCGCGACGACGCGCGACCCGAGGACCCGCGCGGGATCGAGACGGCGGTGGTCACCATGCGTTTGGCCGGCGGCGGCATTGCCGTGCTCGAGGCGAGCTGGCTGCACCCGAACGGCTACGACATCCGCGCCGAGCTGCTCGCCGATGCGGCGCACCTGACCATGGGCCTCTCCCAGCGCACGCCGGCTCGGCACCTCGACTGGACCCCCTCGGTGTCGGCGTGGACGGGATACCTCGAGCGGTTCGAGGCGGCCTATCGAGCCGAGCTCGTCGCCTTCCTGGTCGCCTGCCGCGGCGAGCGTCCAGCGGCGTCGTCCGCACGCGATGGCCTCGAGGCGATGCGCATTGCCGTGGCCGCCACCCGCGCATATTCGGAGCGGCGCCCAGTCGCCATCGACGAGATCCCCGGGCTGGCGACATGAGCCTCGCGCCACTCGACGTGATCCTCGTCCGCCACGCTTCCCCCGTTGACTTCGGCACGCCCGGCGTCGCCGACGACGACCGCCCACTGACCGACGCCGGGCGCACGGCCGCCGATGAGCTGGCGGCCGAGTTCGACGGCTACGCACTGACGGCCATCTACTCCTCGCCGTACCTGCGCGCCGTCCAGACCGTCCACGGGCTGGCGATGCGCCGGGGCCTCAAGGTGCAGCTGCTCAGCGACCTCCGCGAACGCCGCCTCGCTCCCGAGCCCCTCGAGGACTGGCGAGCGACACTCGAGCGGGCATGGACCGATGCAGACTTCGCGCCACCCGGGGGCGAGACCGGCCGCGACGCGCAGCGCCGCGCCGTCTCCACGCTCGACCTTCTCCGCTCACGCCATCCGGACGGTGGTCGCCTCGTGCTCGGCAGCCACGGCAACCTGATCAGCCTCATCCTCCAGGCGCTCGAGCCGGGTGTCGACTTCGCCTTCCACATGGCGATGCCGACCCCGGCCGTCTATCGGCTCACCCACGACGGCGCCCGCTGGCGAGTGATGGGCGGCCACGGCTTCGAGCCCACCGAGGCGTAGCGGGCCTACTGGCACCGCGCTTGCGCTCTGGGAGCGGCATGCCAACCTATCAATCCCCCCTCGCCGTGGTCGTCAAGGGCGCGCTGGCCGGCGCCGCCGCGACGGCCGCCATGACCGCGTTCCTGAGCGAGGCACCGGCCCTGATGGATCGCCTTGGCCTCGCGACGGCCAGACCCCCGACGCCGCCCGCCACTCCGTCCCGACGCCGATCGCCAACGGAGAAGGTCGCGGAAAGCGCCACAGACCTCAGCATCGACCATTCGAAGATCGCGGGTGAGGCGTTGCATTGGGCCTATGGCGCAGGATGGGGCGCCTACTACGCGGTCTTCCAGTCCACCTTCAGGCTGCCCCCACTCCTCCACGGGGCGTGGCTGGGTGGCCTCATGACAATGGTCGCCGCCCGCGTCCTGCCCATGGTCGGCCTCGCGCCGGCGCCACGCACTCGTGACCAGCTCATCGTCAACGGCGCGTCGCACGCCGTCTTCGGGCTTACGACGGCCATCGTCTACTCGATCCTGAACTTCGGCCGACGCGGGTAACGCGGCGCGCTAGGCGTCGCGGGCGACCAGGTCCTCCAGGGTCTCGCGCCGCCGGCTGAGCTGGAGCTCGCCGCCGCTGATGACGACCTGCGCGGGGCGCAGCCGCCCGTTGTAGTTGGACGCCATGGCGGCTCCGTAGGCCCCGGCATCGCCGATGGACAGGAGCGCGCCGGCGCCCGCCTGCGGCCCGAGGTCGATGTCGCTGGCGAGCACGTCGCCGGCCTCGCAGATGGGCCCGGACAGCGTCCACGGGCCTTCCCGCGGAGGAAGGACCTCGCCGGGCGACAGCAACGAGACGGGATGGCGGGCGCCGTACAGCATGGGACGCAGCAGCTCGGTCATGCCGGCGTCGGAGATGAGGTGCCCCCGCGGCTGAACCTGGACCACGCGCGTCAGCAGCCAGCCGGCGGCAGCCACGATGCTGCGACCGGGCTCCACGATCAGGCGGCTCGTGTCCGGGACGTGCGGACGAATAGCCGCGGCGTGCGCGGCTGGCGATCCGGCGAAACCGCCGCCCAGATCGATGCGCGTCACCGCCGAGTCCTCCGCCAGTGACAGCATCAGCTGGGCAAGCCACGCGTACGCCGCGGCATCGCTGATCCCCGAGCCGATGTGGGCTCCGATTGCCGCGAGTCGAACCCCGGAACGATGCATGCGATCCAGAACCGTCGGCAGCTCGTCCAGGCCGATGCCGAACTTCGCATCCGCGGCGCCGGTGGCGAGGTGCGGGTGTGTGTCCGTCTGAAGCCCGGGATTGACCCGGATGCCGATGCGTCCGGCGACGCCCGAACGCATGAGCGCATTGAGGGCGCCGACCGATTCGGCGTTGACGAGCGCACCCGCGCCGAGTGCCGCGACCAGGTCGGGGTTGGTCTGGCCCACGCCGTTCACCACGATCCGCTCCGGCGGGCAGCCGCTGCGCAGCGCGAGGGCCAGCTCCACCGGTCCCACCACCTCGCAGCCGAAGCCGTCCGCGGCGAGGCGGCGCAAGAGCAGCGGATCGGGGTTGGCCTTCACCGCGTAGGCGACCAGCGCCTCGGGCAGCGCGGTCCGCCAGGCACGGGCGTTCACGAGCGCCGCGTCGAGATCGGTCACGTACAGCGGCGTGCCCCAGCGGTCGGCGGCCTCGACGAGCTGGGCGTTGTCCACCATCGTCAGACCACGCGCCAGTGCAGCGGCTCGTCCAGCTCGGCCGCCGCGCGACAGGAGGTGGGCCGCGGCGGCGTCATCGGCTCCGCGTGGAGCGCGATCTCACGCGACGATCCTGCGACCGCGAGCGTGACCAGCGCACGATCTCCGTCGATGGCCGAGGAGACCAGCTCGACGTCGCCCACCCCGTCAATGCGTTCGGCAAGTCGCACGTGCTGCTCCGCCACCTGGGCGGGCGCCGGCCACGCGGAGCGGCCGCGGAGTGATGCCGGATCGAGGCGGCCCGCGAGATACGCGTCGGCGAGGCGCGGACCATCGGCCTCCGCGCGGCCGTAGACGATCCCGTCCGGCAGGCACACGAGGTTGGCCGCGAAGCGATGCCCGCCGAGATGGGTGCACTCCCACGTCCGCTCGGCGTGGTCCGGGCCCAGCGCGTTGAGGAGCGCGCGCCCGCGCACGGCGCAGCAGGCGTCGCGCTTGCCGTTGCTGCACACGAGGAAGATCGGCTCCTCCAGGCGCGTGCCGTACTCCTCGATCGGCACGGACGCCAGCCAGGAGGCGTCGAGCCCGTCCAGCGAGCCCATCGCGCGCACCGCCATCTGACGAGTGCGCGTGTCCACCAGGATGACGCGCCGGACGGCGTCGGCAGCCGGGTTCGCCTCGCGGCGGCGGACGAGGAGCGGGCGGATCCCCTCGCCCTTGAGCGCGGCCACGAACGCCTTCCCCAGCACGTCGGCCGTCGCATCCTCGCCCCACGCGCTGCGATCCTCGACCAGCAGCCAGCGGCCGCGCTGCTCGACGGTGCCGATCATCGGCTCACCGAGCTCATCGGCCAGCGCGGAGCAGCGCATCGGCGCCGATAGGGTCATGCCGGTTCGGACGACGGGATCTCCTTGAGCGATCTGACGGGTGACAAGAGTACGGGAAGGAAGCCAAGGAACGAGCCGATCGCACCGACCCAGATTGTGGCCTGGAGGCCGATGACGCCGCCGAGCACGGCACCTGCCAGTGCGCCGATGGGGATGGTGCCCCACACGATGAAGCGCATGGTGGCGTTCATGCGGCCCAGCATGCGGTCCGGGGTGATCGCCTGCCGCAGGCTCACCTGATTGACGTTGTAGATGACCGCGGTCACGGTGCCGATCAATCCCCCCGCGATGAGGAAGGGCACCGGCGCCTCGCGTGGCGCGAGCGCCACGGCGATGAGCGAGAACGAGGAGAGGAGCGCGGACCACACGATGGTGGGACCGATGCCGATCCAGCGACCGACTCGCTCCGACAGGAGCGCGCCGACGAGAACTCCGAGGTTGCCGATGGAGAGGACGATGCCGATGGTGCCGGCCGTGAGCCCCAGCTGCTGGACGATATACAGGATCAGGATCGCGCCGCCGAGGTTGCCGAAGAGGTTGAGCGTGCCGGTACAAGCGGCGATGTAGCGCAGATATCGGTGACCCAGGACGTAGCGCAGCCCCTCGGTCGCGTCCTGGCGCATGGACGGGCGCGGCCCGGTCGCCGGGTCGTGCGGCTCCGGCGGCGTCTCCGGCCGGCGGATCAGCAGCAGGAAGAGCACTGAGCCGAGATAGCTCGCGACGTCGAAGAAGATCGCGATCGCCGGGCGCAGGAGCTCCGCCAGGAAGCCCGCGATGCTGGGCCCGATGAAGCTCGTCGCGGACACCGAGATCTCGAGCTTCGCGTTTCCCTCCACGAGCCGATCGCGCTCGACGACGCTCGGCAGGTACGACTGGTAGGCCACGTCGAAGAACACCTCGAGGCAGCCGATGGCGAAGGCCACGACGTAGAGCTGCCAGAGGGTGAGCCAGCCGGTCAGGAACGAAACCGGGATCGAGGTCAGCAGCACCGCCCGCCCGACGTTCGCGCCGATCATGATCGGCCGGCGCCGCATCCGGTCGACCCACACTCCGGCGGGGATGGTGAGGAGGATGAAGGGCAGGAACTGGAGAACGGCGAGCAGGCCGAACTCGAACGGCGTCACCTCGAGGGTCAGCGCTGCCACGAGCGGGATGGCCAGCTGCGTGACCTCGTCGCCCAGCTGGCTGATGGTCTGGCCCGTCCACAGCTTCATGAAGTCGCGGTGACGCCACAGGCTCCTCCGCTTCGGGGCGGCCGCCGATAGCTCCGCCTGCGACTGCGTGCCCGGCTCGCGCTCGATGCTCACGACTCGCCCCCAGCCTGCCCGTCGGCCTCGTCGGCCGCCCAATCCGGAACGTAGATCGCCGCCACGAAGCCGAAGGCCTCTCCCTCGCCCGGCGCGCCATCGGCAAACTCCTGGGCGAGGCCCTCCACCATCTGGCCGAACCGGCGCGTGTCAACCCGCCGGTTCAGCGGACACGGACCAGCGTGAGGCCGTCGGCAAGCGGCAGGAGCACGGCGTCCACCCGCTCGTCCCCCGCGATCCTGTCGTTGAGCGTGCGGATGGCGCGTGCGTTCTCGTCGTCGGCTGTGTCATCCGCCACCCGGCCGTCCTGGAGGGTGTTGTCGATGAGGATCAGCCCGCCGGGACGCACGAGGCGCAGGCACCCGGTGTAGTACGCGTCGTACCCGGTCTTGTCGGCGTCGATGAATGCCAGATCGAAGCTGTCGTCGTCCAGCGTCGCGAGCGTCTCGGTGGCGGGCGCCAGCCGCAGGTCCACCCGGTCGGCGACGCCCGCGTCGGCCCAGGCACGCCGCGCGACGTCCGTCCACTCCTCGCTGACGTCGCAGCACACGATTCGACCATCCGCGGGCATGGCGAGGGCCATCGCCGTCGACGAGTAGCCGGTGAAGGTGCCGATCTCGAGGATTCGCCGCGCCTCGATGAGCTGGACGAGCAGCGCCATGAACGCACCCTGTTCCGGCGCGATCTGCATCTGGGACATGGGGAGCTTGGCCGTCTCCTCGCGCAGCCGCGCCAGGACGGGATGCTCGCGGACGCCCACCCGGCGGACGTAGTCGATGACCTCGTCGGTCAGGTTGATGGTTCGGTTGCTCATCTGAGCGCATCCTACGCGGCCGCGCGAGCGACCACCGCGCACGGCTCTCGCCCCACGGGAGTCGTGCCCCCGCGCGCGAGCTCGATCAGGGCAGCAGCGAGGTCTCCCGGTACGTCGAATCGACGTCCCGCCCGTCGAGCCAGCGCAGGACGTAGTGCTCGGTGCCGAGAATCCGATCGGCGAGATCATCGGGAAGCTCCAGCATCCAGCCCAGGTCCTGGCGCTGGGTGCGATGGCAGTCCATGCTGCGGCGCTTCGCGTCAAGATGGGCGCGGACGTCGACGCGCGTGGTCACCTCCGCGTCCGGCCTCCCCCACGCCACGTCTTCCGCCGGCGTGCCATCCTCGAGCGCCTCGCCGACCGCCGTGACGGACCCCGCGTTCTGCGGGTTCAGGTCCTCGGAGCGTGTCTCGGGGAGCGAGTCACCGAAGTCCCACGGCAGGGGGATGCCCCGCGCCTGCATCTCGGTGACGAGATCGAGCCAGCCTTCCCGGCTGAAGGCGAGCTCGTGGAAGCGGCTCACCCGCCACGGAGGACCAGCCTCCGGATGGACCGATGCGTCCGCCGCGGCGGCGTACGCGTCGCGCGCGATGCGCGCGGCGTTGATGTGGTCCGGATGACCGTAGTTGCCGTTCTCGTCGTAGCTGACGATGGCCGACGGCCGAGCCTCGCGGACGATCGCGACGAGCCGGCGCGTGGCCTCGCCGACATCGGCCTGCCAGAACGAGTCGGCGTGCGCGTTCGCGTCGGTTCCCATCATCCCCGAGTCGCGGTAGCGGAGCAGGTGGTGACGGATCGCCTCGCCTCCGAGCGCCTCCACCGAGCACGCGAGCTCCTGCGCCCGGATCTCGGCAAGGCGTGGCCGCGCCTCGTCGGGGTCGAGCGTGGGATCGTGGATCTCACCCTCCGCGCCGTCGGTGCAGGTGACGAGGTCAACGCGGACGCCCTCCGCGACCAGCCGCGCGATGGTGCCGCCGGTACCCGCCGACTCGTCGTCGGGGTGCGCGTGCACGAAGAGCACCCCGCCGCCGTCAGGCACGCGCCGCGGCCCGCATCGGTATTTCGCCGAGCGCATCGAGGACGGCTCGAGCCTCCGCCTCTCCCGCCGCGACGGTGGCGCGCGAGCGCGCGAAGTTCAGCGCGTTCGAACGGCCGAGCTGCGGCACGATGAGGACGTCCGGCGGCTCGTCCACGACCGGATCCGCCCAGCGAGCGGCGAGCAGCGCAAGGAACCGGCGCGCGGTAAGCGCGTCGGCGGCCGTCCCGGTCCCCAGCCTGCGCGACGTCGCCCGCAGTACCGAGCTCCCCACGCGCGAGGCGAGGAATGCGGGCTTCGGGACGTCCGCGAGGACCCCGACCACCGGCAGATCCGGATCCCAGGCGCGGGCAAGGCTGACGGGTATCCCCTCCCACGGGCCTGCGTCGCACCACACGCCGTCCGCGTCACGCCGCGGCGGGAAGAAGAGCGGCACCGCGATGCTGACCTCCAACGCATCGATGAGCCGGCCGCTCGTCACGAGGCGGGGCCGACCGGCGACCAGATCGAAGGTGGTGATGCCGAGGGGGGTCGGCATGTCCTCGATCAGGGGGTCACCGAGGTCCCGCGCCAGCGCCTCGAGCAGTGGCCGCGGGTCGAACAGGGCGAAACGCGCGCCGCGGCCGACCAGCCGATACAGCGAGAAGCGACTCGAGCCCGACTCGATCTCGTCCGGCGTCCGCCCGGCCGCGAGAGCGGCGCCGATGATCGCTCCCATGCTCGTGCCGACGATGCGCGTGGGCCGCAGGCCCCGCTCGGCCAGCACGCGAGCGACGCCTACGTGCGCCCACCCACGCCCTCCTCCACCGCCGAGCGCGAGCGTGAAGCCGCCGTGCAGGCCGCTCGAGGGGCGCACTCGCTCAGCCACCGTGCTCGGCGCACTCGCAGGAGGCGCGAAGCTTGGTGTACGTGAAGAGGCCGGTGTCGTGGCCGTCCGCCCAGATCGGCGCGAGCGCGTATCGGCCGATCCAGCGCACCTCGGTGAGCTGGGTCTCCCGCTCGTTGAAGGCGGTCTCCAGCGTCACCACGCCGGGCAGGCTGCCCTCTCCGGCACACAGCGCGCAGGGGCATGCCCGGCGAAGCGCGAGCCACGACCACTCGCCGAGGTGCCCATCGTCCCATCGGATTCGCATGCGGCGGGCGGTCTCATCGAGCTCCACGCCGATGGGATTCACGATGTTCTGCATCAGCTCACTCCTGGGCGCGCCAGCGGGGCTGCGCGCCAAGCCACTCGGCGCCGAACGCAGCCCCGGTGTTCGTCAGCTGCCTGGGCTCGGTCCCCTCTTCGGGATCCCACAGCCACAGGTCCTGGAGCACGCCACCTTCGTCGGCGCTCTCCCCGCCGGTGAACACGACGCGACGGCTGTCGCGCGACCAGCGCACGTGGCTCACGAGCACGTCGAGGGTGGAATTTGCCACCGGCGCCCCGTCCGCGTCGAGGAGCTCGAGGGTCGTGGAGGTGCCCGATTCGGTGAGCTCGATCCGGTGGCGGCCATCCGGCGCCCAGAGGACCGGAAGGACCTCCCCGTCGAGCTGAGTCAGCTCCCCGGTCTCGGGGTCGAGCGACCAGACTCCGGCACCGAGGATCCAGAGCCGGATCGTGTCGTCGTCCATCCAGAAGATGCGGACGGTGCCGCCCTCGTCGGCGAAGCGCGCCTCCTGGAGGGCGGGCTCCGCCTCGATCTGCGGTCGCGCGTACGACAGCTCCGCCACCTCCGTCGAATTGCCGCTCACGAATCCGACCGCCAGGATGGTCGCGACGTCGTTGACCCCAGCCTGGACGACGCGCACGGCGTACAGCGTGGACGCGTCATCGACGAAGGTCGCGGTGGCGATGTCCTCGCCGAGGCTCCGCGTGCCCGCCCCGGGCTCGACGGTCACGAGGGTGTCGGCGAGCAGCGCCGCGCCGACGGTACCGTCGGGTGCCCAGGCGAACTTGCGAACGTTCAGCCTGGGATCCTGCGTCAGGACCGAGGGAACCTCCTCCACGGCGAAGTCACGGCGGAGGAGGTTGATCGGCTCCAGTGCCGCACTGCGGCCCTGGTACACGACCTCGATCGCACCGTACTCCGGCGCCGGGACGGCAGTGGGTGTGGGGCTCCCGGTCGCCGCTGCGGTACTGGGACGCGGAGTGGCAAGGAGGCTCGGCGAGGGCTCGGCCGAACCGCCGATCCCGCTGGGCAGGTCCCCCGACGGACTGGCCGCGGCGCCACCGAGCGACGCGTCGCCCGCAAAGATGAGCGCCAGCAGCACGATCACCATGCCGGCGAGAAGCAGAATCGCACCGATGAGCCAGGGCACCGCCTGCTCGGCGACTGCCGGCCGCTCGACCGCAACCGCGTCGGAGGCTTCGCCACCGCCGGGTGCGAACGACGTGCGCACCGAGCCGGCGGCAGGATCGAGCTCGCCGTCCCGTTGCGGTGACGGTGGCGGCGCCCACGAGGTCGGAAAGACCTGGGTCGGCTCGTCCACGCCACCGTACACGGGCTCGCGCTGCTCCTCCGGTACGCGCTCGGGAGTCGGTGGGGGCGCCCAGACCTCCTCGGGCTCTGGCTCCGGCTCGGGTATCGGCTCCGGCTCGGGCTCCGGCTCGGGTATCGGCTCCGGCTCGGGCTCGGGCTCGGGTATCGGCTCCGGCTCGGGTGGTGCCTCGAAGGGCGGCAGCGGGGCGGCCTCCGCGGGCTCGGCCATCCATTCCGAGTTGGTGTCCGGGCGCCACGGGCGGCTCGACCAGGACGCGACGGGCTCCGGCTCGGGCGGGACCCACTCGCTCTCGGCGGTCGCACCGCCCGCTTCACGCGTCGGGTCCGGCGCCCACTCCTCCTCGACCGGCGGCGGCGGCGAAGGAGGATCCGGCTCCGGCGGAATCCACTCGGTCTCGGCGGCGGGCTCGTGGGCGGAAGGGTCGTAGCGCGTGGGAGGCGGCTCGTACGGGGCGCGAGGCTCGTACGGGGCATGAGCCTCGTATCGCTCCGCCTGGTCGATGGGCGAGCTCGAGGAGCCGACGCTCGGATCGTCGTCCCACGACTCGGCCCAGGGATCGCTCGTGGGCAGGATGGGATCCGCGGCGCCGTAGTCGCCGGCGGGGGGAGTGATCGGCGGCCAATCGTCCCAGCCGTCCGACGCTCCCTCCGGCTGACCTGCCGACGGGATGGCCGAGGAGCGCGCCGAGTCGAAGTCCTCCAGCGGCCACCCGCTGCCCGGGTCGCGGGGCTCGTCCCGAGGCCCGCTCACTGGACGGACCCCCGCCGAAGCCTGACCAGGGCGCATGGATCGAACCGGAGGCTGACGACGGCGATCCCGATGAGGACGAGCAGGGTGCCCAGCGCCAGGCGCGCGTCCAGCCGCTCACCGAGCAGGACCACGCCGATGGCGACGCCTACCACCGGGAAGAGGTACGTGACCATGGCCGCCATGGTGGCGCCCAGGTGCTCGATGAGAAAGAAGAAGAGGACGTACGCGATGAACGAGCCCAGGATCCCGAGCCACACGATGGCGACGATCGTGTCGAGCTGGCTGGGGATCACGATGCCGCCGTCGATGAGCAGCGCGAGGACCCACATGTCGATTGCGGCGAACACGAGGGTGCCGGCCGCCACCACATAGCGGTGCGTGCTCTTGATCCGGTGCCGCGCGTACGAGACGCCGACCGCGTACGAGATCGCGGCGAGCACCACGGCGAGGGCTCCCAGCAGGCCGGATGGGTCGTCCCGCAGCTCGAGCTCTCGGGAGGCCAGCAGCGCTGCGCCGATGAAGCCGAGCACGAGCCCGCCGACGCGCAGTGCCGTCACCGGCTCGGTGCGCAGCATGAGCCCGGCGATGATCAGGCTGAAGATCGGGACGAGCGAATTCAGGACCGCTGCCGTGCCCGAGTCCACGAACTGCTCGCCCCAGCTGATGAGGAAGATGGGAATCGCCGCGTTCACCGCGCCCATCACCACCAGCGGCAGCCACTCCCGCATGCCGCGCGGCATCGGCACACCGCGCAGGATCACCAGCAGCCCGACCATGCCGATGGCGCCGAGCGTCATACGCCAGGCCACGAGCGTGGCGGGAGGAATCTCCTCCACCGCGATCTTGATCCAGGCGAAGGACGAGCCCCAGATGAGGCCAAGACCGATGAAGGCGGCCGGCAGGATCCAGGCGGGTCGAGGCGCGGCAGGCATCACGAAAGGCTAACCCAGCGCTTGCCGGGCCGCTTCGCCTCGCCCAGGCCTCAGTCGGAGGCCCACCACATGATCAGCCCCATGGTGAACACGCCGCCGACGAGACCGACGAAGGCCGCGGCGCCCTCGGGGCCCTCGCCGCCGACGGTGGGCATCGTGGTGTTGATGACCGTCAGGCCGATGGCCATGTACCCGATCCACAGGACCGTGGCGACGGCGGCGATGACGGCTCGACGGTTGCGGTTACGGACCATGCTGGCGCGAATCGTAACTCAGCGAGCTGCCGCCAGACGGGCGCGCTCAGGTACCCGGTGGAAGAGCGAGGCGTCCGCCCGTCCGTCGAGCACGCGAAGCTTGGCCGCGGCCACCAGGCCGATGGTCACCTCGTGCCCGTCCTGCGCGCCGTCATCGACACGCCGCATCGTCATGGTCCCGATGTGCTCGGCGACCGCGGCAACCTCGAAGACGTTGCCGGGCCGAACGCCGTTCTCCTGGAGGAAGGTGAGCAGCCGCGCGTCCTCCTCCGCCTCCTCGGTCACGCGCAGGATGGTGACGTCGCTTCCCTCGCGCGCCTCCGACAAGGGAAAGCCTGCCGGGCGATCCGGCGTGTGCCCATCACGCGGGATCGGGTTTCCGTGCGGGCACGTCGGCGGCCGACCCAGCAGCTCGTCCACGCGGTCGGTGACCCGGTCGCTGAACGCATGCTGGAGGTGGTGCGCCTCCTCATCGGCCTCCGCCCAGCCGAGCCCCACCACCTCGGTGAGCAGCCACTCCGCCAGGGCGTGACGCCTGAACGTGCGCTCCGCGGCGTTCCTGCCGGCACCGGTGAGGTTCAGCTGGCGCGTCTGGTCATCGACGCTCACCAGGCCCTCACGGCCCAGTCTGGTGACCATCTCGCTCACCGTCGCCGCGCTCACACCGAGCCGCTCCGCCAGCCGCGCGGCGATCACGGGCTGCCCCTCGCCGTGCATGTAGCGAATGGTCATCAGGTACTCGGCCGCGACCTCGGTCGGCTCCCCGATGTCACCGGAAGTATCAACCATGTCGCGATTCTAGCCGCGCGCAGACGCACTCAATAAGAGGCGCTCGCCTCGTTCGAGCATGGGCCGGATCCCGGTCGCGGTCAACGCGGCAAGCAGCCCGAGCGCAAGGAGGTCGGCTAGTCCTCGCCCTTGCCGGACTGGTCGCGGATGGCCCCCACCACGTTCGCGTCGGCGAGGGTGGTGACGTCACCGAGGTCCCGCTGCTCGGCGATGTCACGCAGCAGGCGCCGCATGATCTTGCCCGAGCGCGTCTTGGGCAGGTCGGGGGTGAACATGATCTGCTTCGGCCGCGCGAACTTGCCGATCATGCTCGCCACGTGCTCGCGCAGCTCGACACCGAGCTCGTCCGAGGCCTCGTGGCCCGAGCGCAGGATCACGTAGCTGAAGATCGCCTGGCCGGTGAGCGCGTCCGTGCGGCCGACGACCGCCGCCTCCGCGACCGACGGGTGCGAGACGAGCGCGGACTCCACCTCCGTGGTCGAGATGCGGTGCCCGGAGACGTTCATCACGTCGTCGATGCGCCCGAGGAGCCAGAAGTAGCCCTCGTCGTCGCGCTTGCAGCCGTCCCCTGCGAAGTAGCGCCCGGGGTACTTCGACCAGTACGTCTGCTCGTAACGCTCGGGGTCGCCGTACAGCCCACGCAGCATGGCCGGCCACGGACGGTCGAGCACCAGGTAGCCGCCACCGCCGAGCGGCGCCGAAGTCCCCGACTCATCGACGACGTCGGCGACCACTCCGGGGAACGGGAACGTGGCGCTGCCGGGCTTGAGCGTCGTGATGCCGGGGAGCGGCGCGATCATGATCATGCCCGTCTCGGTCTGCCACCACGTGTCCACCACCGGGCAGCGTCCGCCGCCGATCTCCTTCCAGTACCACGCCCACGCCTCGGGGTTGATCGGCTCACCCACCGAGCCGAGCAGGCGCAGCGAGGAGAGGTCGTCATCGGCGAATGCGTCGGCGCCGTACTTCATGAGCGCGCGGATGGCGGTCGGCGCGGTGTACAGGATGGTGGCGCCGTACTTCGAGGCGATCTGCGCCCATCGGTCCTTTACCGGAAAGTCAAAGGCGCCCTCGTAGATGATCCCGGTGGTCGCGTTGGCGAGCGGGCCGTACACGATGTACGAGTGGCCGGTGACCCAGCCGATGTCCGCCATGCACCAGTAGACGTCGGTCTCCGGCTTGAGGTCGAAGATGTAGCGGTGCGTCGCCGAGACCCCGGCGAGGTACCCGCCGGTAGTGTGCATGATTCCCTTCGGCTTGGCCGTCGTCCCCGAGGTGTACAGCAGGTAGAGGAGGTCCTCGGAGTCCATCGGCTCGGGATCCGCGGTCGTCGACTGGCCCTCGACGAGCTCGTGGTACCAGTGATCGCGCGCGTCATCCCAGGCCACCTCGTCCCCGGTGCGCCGCACCACGACGCAATGATCGACCGATGAGGTCCGCGCGATCGCCTCGTCCGCGTTCTGCTTCAGGGGCACCGTCCCGCCCTTGCGGTAGCCGCCGTCGGCGGTGATGACGACGCTGCACTCCGCATCCTCGATGCGGCCGGCGAGCGCGTCTGCGGAGAAGCCGCCGAAGACGACCGAGTGCGCCGCGCCGATGCGGGCGCAGGCGAGCATGGCGATCGGCAGCTCCGGGATCATCGGCATGTAGATGGCGACCTTGTCGCCCTTCTTCACGCCCAGGCCGCGCAGCGCGTTCGTCAGGCGGCAGGTCTCGTCGAGCAGCTCGCGGTACGTGATGGTGCGCGTGTCACCCGGCTCGCCCTCCCAGAAGTAGGCAACCCGCTCGCCGAGGCCGGCTTCCACGTGCCGGTCGAGACAGTTGGCGCTGACGTTGAGCCTGCCGCCGATGAACCACTTCGCATCTGGCGGCTCCCACGTGTACAGCTCGCTCCACGGCTCCATCCAGTCGAGCCGATTGCCCTCATCGGTCCAGAACGCGCGGAACCCCTCCTCGGACGCCGTGCGCTCGTAGATCGAGGCGTCATTGAGCAGTGCGTTCGCGCGGAACTCGGCCGAGGGCTCGAAGGTGCGGTCCTCGCGCAGGAGGTTCTCGATGGCCTGCGGCGCGGAGCGCTCCTCGGTCGTCATCGGCCGATTCTAAACGGCGGCCCACGACTTGCTCCTGATACGCCGATGCGCTCGCCCCTCGGTCCCGTCCTCGTGATCCTGGGCCTCGCCACGACCCTGGTCCTGGTGCTCGTCCTCTTCCAGGCCATCGGCCTCCGAGGTGATCTCGAGCGCGTCCGAACCGATGCGGCCGATCTGCGCGCCGATGTCGCGGCACTTGCCGCGGTCGAGCCCGAGGTCGACCGCGACGAGCTCGAGCGCCAGCTCGGGATCCTCGAGTCAGCCATTCGCGACTGGCTGATTGCCACGGGCGCGGACGGGTTCGACCCCGATGCGTCGCCCGCCGCCGGACAGCAGGGCGGTGGTGACGGCGAGGTGCTCGATCGGCTGGACGAGGTGCTCGAGCGCGTCGAGGCACTTGACGCCCGGCTCGACCAGATCTGCGAGGGCGTCCCGGTCTGCTGAGTGGCCTCTGTGTCAGGAAGTCCCGGCGCCAAGCGGCGTGGGACCGTCCGGCGTGGCGGGCTCGCGGATGGCCGACATCAGGAGCGCCGCGGCCACGTACGACGCGGCCATCACCGTAAAGGCGACCGGATAGCCGAAGCTGGCGGCCACCGAGCCGATGATGAAGGCCCAGAAGGCGCCGATGCCGAAGGCGAAGGTGAAGTACACGGCAAAGGCCACGTCCCGCATCGGTCCGGTGGCTCGATCAGCGAGGTAGGCCTGCAGCACCGGCGACTCGCTGAAGACCGCGGTGCCGAAGGGCAGCAGCAGCGGCACGAGCAGGAAGAGGTTCGCCCCGGCCGCCAAAAAGGCGAGGATGCCTGCCGCCGAGAGCAGGTAGTAGGCGACCAGCGTCGGGCGGCGGCCGAAACGGTCGGAGAGGATGCCGGCCAGGATCGGCCCAATCACCGCCCCCACCAGGAGCAGGGCGTACAGCACGCCCACCGTCTGGGTGTCGAAGCCGAGCGGCCCGGCAAGGTACAGCACCATGAACGGCGCCACGATGTCCAGCCCGCGCCCTCCGGCCGCGACGAGCGAGGCGGCCAGGATGAGGCGCAGGTCGCGACGGCCCACCACCTCCCGCAGATGAGTGCCGACCGACCCGGAGGCACGCGCAGCGCGGCGGTAGGCGGCGTGGTCCTCTCGTACGAGCAGCGCCAGCAGCACGCCGATGATGAGCGGCGGGAGGCCGAACAGGGCGAGCGTCGCCTGCCAGCCGACGGAGAGCAGGAGGGCGCCGCCGACGAACGGCACCAGGATGGTCCCGACGTTTCCGCCGCTGATGTGGGCGCTGATGGCGAACCCCCTTCGCTCGGCCGGGAAGCGGTCGGAGAGCAGTCCGTTGCCGACCGGATGCTGCGGGCTGGCGCCGATGCGCGCGGCGCTGATCGCGGCGAGCAGCTGCCCCACCGATTGCGAGAGGCCGGCCACCAGCAGGCTCCCGCCGAACACGATCTGGCCGCCCGCCAGCAGCGCCGGCCTCGCGACGTAGCGGGTGAGGAAGCCGTAGGCCAGCTGCATCGAGCCGCCCACCGCGGTGGTGATGGCAATGAAGGTGCCGATGTCACGCGCGTCGAGGCCGTACTGGACGATCACGATCGGGTAGACGAGCGGCATGAGCGCCGATTGGGCGTGGATGGCGGCGTGGGCGACCGCCAGCAGGCCAAGCGTCAGCCGGGGGCCGCCACGGACCCGGCTGCTAGGATCGGCTGAGATGGTCCCCACCCCACCTTCCGGCCGGCGCAGCCCGCACGAGGTCCCGAGCCTCGAGGCCAGCCTCGTCGGGACGGTGGCGCCGGTGATGCGGCACCTCGTTGCCCACGCCCGACGGCGCAAGACGTGGAGCGAGCTGACCTACCAGCAGTACAACGTCCTGCGCTTCATCGACACGAACGGCCCGCAGCCGCAGGCCGAGGTCGCGCGGCGCCTGATGGTCAGCGCGCCGGTGGTCACCCGCCTGGCGGCGGGGCTCGTGGATGCCGACCTCGTCGAGCGCCGGACCGATGCCACCGACCGCCGTGCGGTGATCCTGGCGCTCACCACCACCGGCCGCCGCCGAGCGCGCGCCATGCGCCGCGACCTGCTGGCGGCCGCGCACGAGCTCCTCGAGCCCCTTCCAGAGGAACGTCGGGCGGCAGTCGCGGCGGCGCTCGAAGAGCTCCAGGTCCTGCTCCCCGAGCATTCAGCGAACCGCTGAGGCGGGGCGCGGCTCCGCGACCGCCGCCGGGGACCGCTGCGACGAGGTGTCGAGGAGCGTGACCCCCAAAGGGCCACGCTGCGCGGCGGCGCGCAGGCCAAGGGCGACCACGACGAGCACCAGCACCGAGATGGCGGAGCCGGCGAAGAAGGCGGCCGGCGTCCCCCACGCCTCCGCCACCGCCCCGGCGAACAGGCCGCCGAGCGGCGCCGATCCGGCGAAGACGGTGACGTACAGGGACATGACCCGCCCGCGGAGCGCATCGGTCACATTCGCCTGCACGGTGGCGTTGATGGTATTGATCATGAGCATGCTCGCGTAGCCCGCGAGCAGCACCAGGACGGCCGCGATCCACACGTTCCGCGAGAGGCCGATCCCGACCAGCAGCAGCGCGAAGGCGATGCCGCCGCTCAGCATGAGCACGATGGCGCGTCGCTGCCGCATGTACGCCAGGGTGAGCGACCCTGCCAGCGCGCCGACGCCCATTCCGGCGTAGAGCAGCCCGTACCCCTCCGCGCCCAGGTTCAGCACTTCGGTGCTGAACAGCGGCAGCAGGATCTGGAAGTTGAAGCCGAACGCCGCGATGCCGCCGAGCAGCACCAGGCACCACAGCACGAGCGGCGTTCGTACCGAGTACGCGACCCCCTCGACGAGGCTGTGGAGCACGGGTGGATGCCGCTCGGGCTGCTTCGCGCGGCGTATCTCGCGAGGGTTCATGCGCAGCAGTCCGGTGAGCACCCCCGAGTACGTCACGGTGTTGATGCCGAGATTGATCGCCACGCCCGAGGTGTCGGAGCCGGTCAGCGCGGTGCCGATCGCGATGATGATGCCCGCCACGGCAGGACCGACGACACGGGCCGAGTTGAACGCCATCGAGTTGAGGGCGATGGCGTTCGCCAGCATGTGACGCGGGACGAGGTCGGACGCCAGCGCCTGGCGCACCGGCATGTCGACGGCGGTGATGACGCCGAGGACGAAGGCCATGGCGTACACCATCGGGATCTGGACCACGCCCGTCGCGGTGAGCACGAAGAGCACGAAGGCCTGCACGGCGGACGCGATCTGGGTGGCGATCAGGGCACGACGCTTGTCGATTCGATCGGCGAAGACGCCACCGAAGGGCGCCAACACCATGGCGGGACCGAACTGGAGCACCGCCACCAGGCCCAGCTGGATCGGCGAGCCGCCGAGGGCGAGGACGAGCCACGGCAGCGAGACCTGTTGCATCCAGCTGCCGATCAGGGAGACGACCTGGCCGGACCAGTAGAGCCGGTAGTTCCGCACGCCGAGCGCGACGAAGCCGCGCCTCAGCCCGCTGGGGGGTGCTTTGGGCGTCGCTTCGTGCTGTGCGAGTGAGCTGCCTGGAAGCTGTTCTGCCATGGTCTCCGCCGGAAGTTGCCCATGCTAACAACCGCGCACGGGTCGCGGCAGGCCCGAGGTCAGGCGGCGCGGCTCTCCGCGCGCTGGCTGACCGGAGTCAGCTCCCGCTCGATGGCGAGGCCGCGCGGCTCCTCCACGTTGCGCAGGCGCCATGCCACCAGCGCCAGGATGCCGATGGCCAGCGAGCCGCCGACGACGAACGCGGCCGGTGCCCCGAACGCCTGTGCCATGGCTCCTGCGAAGAGGCCGCCGATCGGCGCGGTGCCGGCGAAGACCATCACGTACAGGGACATGACCCGGCCGCGGAGCGCGTCCGGGACGCTGTTCTGCACGGTCACGTTGATGGTATTCACCATGAGCATCGAGGCGAAGCCGATGCCGGCCACCAGCCCGAAGGCGGCGAGCGGGCTGCGGACGAGGCCCAGCGCGATCTCGGCCGCCAGGAACACGGCGCCGCCACCCATGATCAGCCCGAACATGGAGCGGCCGCGCGCGGCGAAGGCGAGCATCAGCGAGCCGAGCAGCGACCCGGCGCCCATCGAGGCGAAGAGCGCGCCATAGCCGCTCGAGTCCATGGCCAGCTCGTCGCGTGCGATGACCGGCAGCAGGGTCTGGAAGTTCATCGCCAGCGTGGCCATGCCGCCCAGCAGGACGAGCGGCCACAGCACGGTGGGCGTGGAAAACGCGTAGCGCACCCCCTCCGACAGGCTGGAGCGGATGGAAGGGAAGAAGTCCGGCCGCACGATGCGGCGGAAGGCGGCGGGGTTGAGCCTCCAGAGACCGATGAGGACCGACAGATAGCTCAGCGCATTGAGGCCGAACACGATCCCCACGCCGAGCGTCGCGATCACCACGCCCGCGATGGCGGGACCGATGACGCGCGAGAGGTTGAAGGAGGTTGAGTTCAGCGCGATGGCGTTGACGAGATCCTCCTGCGGCACCAGCTCCGCGGCGAACGACTGCCGCACCGGCATCTCGACGGCGTTCACGAAGCCGGCGCTCAGGGCGAGGATGTAGAGATGCCAGATCTGGACGACCCCGGTGATCGTGAGGCCGAAGAGGATCAGTGCGTTCAGCATCGCGACGACGTTGACGACCATGAGCGTTCGCCGCTTGTCAACGCGATCGGCGAGGACGCCGCCGATGGGTGCCAGCACCATCGAGGGAGCGAACATGAGGGCCAGCACCGAGCCGAGCTGGAGCGGCGACCCGCCGAGCTGGAGCACCAGCCACGGCTGCGCGACCGACTGCATCCAGGCGCCGACGAGGCTACCGATCTGCCCGAACCAGTAGATGCGGTAGTTGCGGTGGCGCATCGCGGCGAAGCCGCGCGCAAGGCCTCCGCCGCGGACAGGCGGAAGCGGCGCCGCCCCGTCGGGACGGGTGGGTGTGCGGATGAAGGAGGGCACGGCGCGGGTGAGCCGGCGCGGCAGCCGGGTGATCGTCATTTCATTAGCAATGCTAACAAACTTCGTCCCGCCGATCAAGCCGCCGAAGGTCATACAGCGCCTGGCTGGGCCGCTGGGCCACGGCCGACGTGATCGGATCAGTTCGATCGTTCGGAACCGTCTGATCGTCCTTGAGCGATGCGCTTCGGGCGCCTGCACGCTGAACTTGCCGCCCGGTGCAACCAGCTACGACCCTGGGCAGTCAGCAGGCCGGGAGTTGCCGCCGGCTGCAAGAAGCGACCACCAAAACCCCCGGATCGGGTCTTCCTTCGCAGTTACTGCCGCCCTGCGGCAACTTCGGGCAACGTGCCCTCGCCGAACAGGATGTCCCGGATAACGGGCGTCGGCGGCGTTCCGTGGCTGAGGACGCTCTCGAGGAACGGCCGCCAGACGAACTCGTCCCCGTTGGCTTCGGCGCGGCGCCGGGCCTCGTGCTCGAGGTCGGTCATCTCGGCGCTCCCGAGGAAGTACTCGCACAGCTGCGTGGACGACAGCCGCGCTCGGTTCCATTTCTCCGAGGCCTCGGAGCGCTCCTGGAAGCCGCCATTGACCATCAGGTCCATGGCCTCCTCCTCCGTCATGCCCGGCTCGCGGGCATGGATGCGGATGTCCATCAGCGTGTTCGTGACCGCCCGCAGGAAGTACTTCCAGTGCGCCAGCAGGAGGGCCGGGTCGTCTGCTCCGTACCCGACGTCCATCATCACCTGGGTCACGTAGACCGCCCATCCCTCGGCGAAGACTCCAGAGGCGAAGACTGCTCGCGGCAGCGAGTCGCATCGGTTCGACCAGGCGAGCTGGAGGTAGTGGCCGGGCACGGCCTCGTGGATGGTGAGGATGCGCAGGGAGCGGCTGTTGTCCTCGCGCAGCTTCGACTCGACCTGCTCGGGCGTCCAGTCATTCGGTGCCGGGGTGATGGCGAAGAAGCTCTTCTGTCCGCGGTCCAGCGGCCCCGGCGGGATGAGCATCGCACCACCGAATGCCCGCAGGAATGGCGGGGTCCAGATGATGTCGAGCGGATCCTCCGCCAGGCCGATGAGGTCGCGCTCACGGACGAATTCCTCGATGCGCGACGTCTCGGCGCGGCAGAAGTCGAGCAGCTCGTCCGCACGCGGGTGCTCGTTTGCGATCTCGTCGAGCACGCGGCGGATCAGCGCGTCGGTGTCAGCCGGCAGCGCCTCGTCGCCGATGAGCGACGGCCACAGGACGCGCGCGATACGCAGCATCTCGGCGCGCACCTCGTCGTACGCGGCCGCGGCGCGCACCTCCAGCTCGTCCGGCGTCGCCGTGGCCTTGAGCGCGTGCCGGAACTTGCGCTCGTACAGGTCGCGGCCCAGCCGGAAGTCGCCGGTCGCCGCCGGCAGCAGCTCGTCACGCAGCCACGCGGTGTAGGTGTCCACGGCCTGCGCCGCGCCCTCGGCAGCGCGCTCCACTCTCGCGCGCAGGTCCGCGTCCTCGAGCTCCGCGGCCATGCCGGCGGCCGTGCGCGACAGCTCGGCCACCCCGGGCATCGTCTCGATGGCCTTCTGGACGTGGAAGCGGCTCACCGCGCGACCACGCCCCGATGTCAGGTTCGCGCGGGCAGCGTCGAGGGTCGCCGGCAGCGTCTCCATCCGGCCCGCCGCGCTGCGAAGGCGGTCGGGCAGCGGAGCGAACTCGCGCGACAGCAGCGAGAAGAGCCCCCCGCCGAGGAGGTACGTGTACACGACCGCGTTCCAGCGGAGCTCGTCAAGCTCCTCATCATCGAACCGCAGCGCGTCGATCTGCGTGAGGAGCACGCGCCGATCGATCGCCTCGTCGCGCGTGAGGTCGTCGGCGCTGAGCCCCTCGAGCCCCTCGCGCGCATCGGCCAGGAAGGCAAGCCGCTCATCCCGGCCCGCATCGGTCAGGTCAGGCCAGCGGTCGTCGTGCTCGTGATTGCCCGCCTCCGTGGCGTGCATCGGGTAGTGGCGGAAGAAGCCCGCGAAGAATCGGTCGGCGGTATCGGCGAAGGTCATCGGCGCATGGTGCCACGACATCCAGGAGGCGCTAGCCTTTCGGGGTGAGCGAGAACCTGGCCTACACCGATGCGTACGCGCGGCAGGTGGACGCCGTGGTGGTCGAGATCGACGCCGACGCGCACGCCGTCCTGCTCGATCGCACCGTGTTCTATCCAGGCGGCGGCGGGCAGCCGGCCGACACCGGCCACCTCATCGGTCCGGCGGGAGGGTCGTGGCGCGTCACCGGGGCGAAGAAGCGCGCCGACGACATCTGGCACACGATCGAGGCGGGCTCGGAGCTGCCGGCCGTGGACACCCAGATCAGCGCCGAGCTCGACTGGGAGCGCCGTCACCAGCTGATGCGTACGCACTCGGCGCTCCACGTCCTCTGCGGCGTCGTGTGGAACGACCACCAGGCGTCGGTCACCGGCGGGAACATGGAGCCGCTGGCCGGGCGCATGGACTTCGAGTTCGAGGCGATGTCCGGGGACCTCGTCGGCGAGATCGAGCGACGGGTGAACGAGGAGATCGAGGCAGACCGCGAGATCCGCGTCTCGATCCTGCCGCGCGAGGAGGCGCTCGCGATCCCGGACCTGATCCGCACCAGGATCAACCTGCTGCCCGAGGGGATCACCGAGATCCGCACTGTCGAGATCACGGGGCTCGACCTCCAGGCCGATGGCGGCACCCATGTGGCGCGCACCTCCGAGATCGGCCGCGTCCGCGTGGCCGGCTATGAATCCAAGGGCCGGATCAACAAGAGGATCCGCATCCTTGTCGAGGACTGACGCCAACGCCCGCCTCCCGCGTCTCGAGAGGCGGAGCCCGACGATCGGCCGACCGGGGGACGCGCGGTTCCCCTGCCGCCAGGCGACGACCACGAATCCCGCCCTCTCAAACATCGCCAGCATGCCGGCAACATCGACTTCCAGAAGGTCACCGCGCCGGCATGTGCCAGAAGGCGCACCAGCAGCACTTCGGATCTCCGCCCTGACCCCGTAGCGCCGCGAGGTCCGCAAGCCTGTCGTCCGTCGGCGGTTGGATCTCGAGGCGGGGCGGAGCGCTCAATGCGGACCGATCCCCCATGATCCGAATCGCCACGCGAAGTGGGCCATGACGGCCGCCGACGCGATGCCGATGAGCCAGCCCAGGCGCGGCCAGCGGTTGGCCGCGATCGCGCCCCACACCACGACCCCGAACAGCGCGAGACTGTAGCGCGGGACGCTCTGGACATAGCCGGTGCTCGTCACGAGCAGCCAGCTGCCGCCCATCCAGACACCCCACGTCGGTCGCAGCCACACGATCGTCGCGAGAGTGGCCGCGAGCGCGATCCCCGTGAAGAGGAGCTCCATCCAACCGAGCGTGAAGGCCCAGGCGGGGTTTTCGTGCCGCGTCATCTCGACCATCCCGAGGATGCCCTCCCACGGCGGTGCGAGCTCCTTGTTCCAGTACGTGCGCTGCATCTCGGTGAACGCCAGCGGATCACCGTGCACCGCCGCGTTGAGCGCGAGATACACCCCGAAGCCCACCAGCGCGCCCGCGGGCGCGAGCAGCGCTGCCGGATCGACTCGCCGATCCGACCGCCACTGCAGCCACCCCTCCACCCCGAGCGCCGGAGCGAGGATGAGACCGTTGAGCCGCGTCAGCGTCGCGAGGCAGGCGAGGATCGCGGCCATCCACCAGCGGCGCTCGCGCGCCGTCCAGAGCGACCCGAAGGCAAGCGCCAGAAACAGGCTCTCGGTGTAGCCGATGTGCAGGAAGAATGCGGTAGGGAACACGAGCAGCAGCGCGGCCGACCAACGAGCCACGCGCGGATCGAGGTCTGCGGCGACGAGCCGATACAGGATCGGCGCGACGAAGAGCGAGGCGACCGTCGACACGACGAATGCCGCCACCACCGGATCCGCGATGACGGCATTGACCACCGCGATGAGTGACGGGAAGAGCGGCGGGAAGACGATGAACCGCGGGAGGTGCCCGGGGCTCGCCTGCGCGTAGTCGCCCGGTGTGGCCAGGTACCCCGGATCCTCGGCGCGGTAGCCGAGGACGGCGAGATCGGTGAAGTGCGGCGCGTCCCAACGGTGCCAGGGCTCGAGCAGGCTCGGGATTCGTCCTTCGGACCACGCGAGCGCAGCAACGCCGAGGACCAGGACAGCCGCCTTGGCGAGCAGCGTCCAGGCCACCAGCGCCGCATCGGTCCGGTAGCTCGAGGGGATGCGCGCTCGGAGGTTCACCGCCTCTCCCGCTCCGCGTCCGCCGTTCCGACCGGCTACCGGCGCTCGAGGAGGAACAGCGTCCGGGGCGAGTTCGCGATCGACGACTCGCGCACGGTGCGGAATCGTGGTCCGAAGGCGTCGCGGAAGCCGTCGATGGTGTAGTTCGCGAAGATGTCGGGGCGCGCGGCCAGCAGGCGCTGCGTCATCGGGTCCTCCTTCGGCACAAACTCGACGATGGCGCGCGGGGCGATCCGCGCGAAGAGATCCGCGATCGCGTCAAGCGGGACGTTGTTGCCGATCGCGAGATGGTGGATGAGCGCCAGAGCCATCAGGGCGTCCGGCTCGCCGCGCTCGAGGAATGAGCGACGCTCGCGGAGGCCCCAGCCCAGGGACGGCGACGGATTGGTGAGGTCCAGCACCAGGGGCAGGATCGCGGGGTTGCGCACGCCGCGGACATGCCGCCAGTGCGCCTCGACGCTCGACGCGTCCTGGTCGAACGCCACGACCCGGTAACCGGCCTGCGTGGCGATCGCGCTGTACATGCCGGTGTTCGCCCCCAGATCCCAGACCGTCCGGCCGCGAGCAAGGACCAGCATCGAGCGCACGATCTCGCCCTTCGACGCCGTGGCCGCATCCGAGTAGGAGGTCGTGGTCGCGTAGTCGGCCCAATGACCCCCGGGCTGCACGCGCAGCCCCGCGACAGTCCGGCGCAGCGAGTCGAGGAGCGCGCGCTGCCCGGTGGCGCTGATCCGCGGCGCGCGGCCCGCCCCCTTCGTCGGGTCCGCACCCGCCGCGGCGCGGCGCTGCGCCCGGGCGTGGAGGTGCACATGGGCAGACATGCCCACGTTGAGACGCGTGCGCCACGGCAGCAGGGCCGCGGCGAGATCGAGGGGCACACCATCGATGAAGTCGCGGAGCATGACCCCGCATCGCGCGTCCCGGTGGGCCATGAGCGCCAGCGGGGCGAGGAAGTGCTCGCAGAACTGCCGATACGCGGGCCAGGGCTCGGTCTCCGGCGCCACCTCGAAACTGAGGCTGTCGATGAAGATCGGCCGTCCGGCCTCGAACTGGACGTTGTAGGCACTGGCGTCGCGAAGCCGCATGCCGGAGTCGAGCGCCCGGGCCTGGAGGTCGAGGGTGAGCAGCGCTGCCTCCTGCAGCTGCGTGAAGCACCACTCGTACGGATACGAGATGAGCTCCAGCACCCTCGGCCGGATGACGGCCACGGCGTCCGGCCGCGCGGCCTCGCTCGGCGAGACGTCGGCGTGCTCGACGAGGAGGGCATCGGCGACGAGGCGCTCGTAGAGGCCGGACGACTGAAACGCCGCCCAGTCCGGTGCGGCAGGCGGCTGAATCTGGCGGTAGAGGATCCCGTCTCGGCGGAACACGAAGCCGGCGGGATCCCGGAATGAGGCCGGGTCGACCTCAGCCCCGTCAAGGCTTGGCGGGGGTGTCCTCGTCGCGGGTGGTGTCGTTCGAGCCATTGCCGCGCATTCTGCGCCAGCCGTCGCCGATGGTGCGACGGAAGAAGAACGGCACGGCGAGGATGCCAGCCAGGACGACCTGGACGAGCATGCTCCCGGAGCCGGGGTCGATATATGCCAGCAGCGGCATCGTTCTGGTGCCTCGCGTAGTGTTAGAGGGATGTTAACCGCACGGCGGGGTCTAATCCAGCACCGCCTCTTTGGCCTGCCGCTGCACCCCCTGCTGGCCGCGGCGTATCCGGTCGTATTCCTGTTCGCCACGAACGCCGCGGAGCAGGTGACGCTGTCGCCGCTCTGGCGGCCGCTCGCGCTGTCGGTCAGCACCACCGCGGCGACGCTCGTGTCGCTGCGGCTCATCACCGGCGGGTGGCATCGTGCGGCGCTCCTCGCCACGATTCTCGTGATCGGCTTCTTCGGCTACGGCCATGTCTGGAACGCCGTCGGAGACCGGCTCGACAGCCAGTGGCCGCTCATCGGAGCGTGGACGCTGCTCGTCACGATCGGCCTGTACGCCGCGTGGCGGTTCCGCAGGTGGGCGCCGCGGGCGACGCCGGCGCTGAACCTGGTGGCCGCCGTCCTCCTGCTGATGAACGCGTGGGGGCTGACGCAGGCGGTCGTGGCGCTGGGCGCGCCCGAGGCGCCGCGTGGCATCGAGCTGACCTCCCTCGACCTGGCGCCGGCGAGCGGCGAGCTGCCGGACGTATACTACATCGTGCCCGACCGATACGGGGGTTCCAGCGCCCTCGCGGAGGCGTACGAGTTCAACAATGAGCCGTTCCTCCGAGCCCTCGAGGAACGCGGCTTCGCCATCGCGCGGCACGCGCATGCGAACTACATTAAGACGCCGCTCTCGCTGGTGAGCGCGCTAAACATGGACTTTCTCGACGACGACGCACTCGTCGGCGAACAGAGGTCCGGCGCGGACGACGGTCCTATCAACCGCCGTCTTCGCGAGCGGCTCACCGTCCCGGCCGCATTGAAGGAGATCGGGTATCAATACCTTCATGTCGCGAACTGGTGGGAACCGAGCGCGACCAACGTCGATGCCGATCGGACGTTCCGGTATGACGGTCAGGACGAGTTCTCCAGCGCGCTCGCGCAGACGACGCTGCTCCGCGCGTTGGACGAGCCTCAGCAGGCAGCGCAGGACCGGTACGGCCGCGACGTCTTCCGACAGCACACCCTCTACGAGCTCGAGACGCTCGAAGCCATTGCCGAGACGGCAGGCCCGAAATTCGTGTTCGCCCATCTTCTCATCCCTCACGACCCGTACGTGTTCGACATCGACGGCTCGCCGGTGCTCTGGAGCGAGGAGGAGGGACTCGGACGAATCGAGAGCTACGGCCGCCAGCTCGCGTACACCAACGCGCGGCTTCTTGCGTTGGTGGAGCGCATCACGGAGGCCGACGAGGACGCGGTGATCCTCCTCATGGCCGATGAGGGTCCGCTGCCCGGGGCGCGCGGCACCCACGAGCTCGGAGGCTTCCGATGGCGGACTGCGACCGACATGGAACTCGAGGGGAAGTTCGGAATCCTGCTCGCGATGCGAGTCCCCGGCGCCGACCTCGAGCAGGCCGGCTTCCACGACTCGATCACGGCGGTGAACGCCTGGCGGGTGATCTTCAACGCGCGCTTCGGGACCGATCTGCCGATGCTTCCCGACCGCGCGTGGGCGCACGAGAGCCTGTACCAATTCTTCGACTTCTTCGAGATCACCGACCGGCTCGACACCGGCTGACGCTCACGCCAGCGCCAGGACCGCCCGCTCCGCGAGCGAGATCGGCAGCCCGCCGCTCGAGGTGATGGCGTCGTGGAAGGCGCGGAGCGCATCGGTGTCGGATGCACTCCGACGCTCGAAGAACGCCTCGCGGATGCGCACGATCTCGAGGCAACCGGTGAGATAGGACGAGGCCTGCGTGGGCCACGCGCAGTAGCGCGTCACCTCGGCTCGTGCCGTGGGCTCGGTCAACCCGGTCCGCGTGGTCATGAACTCGACGGCCTCGTCCCAGGTCATCTCGCCCATGTGGAGGCTCGTATCCACGACGATGCGAGCCGCGCGGAAGATGGTGGCCTCGTACTGGTTCATCTCGTGGCGAAGGTCGCTGAAGAATCCCTGCTCGCGCATCATCCGCTCTGCGTAGAGCGCCCAGCCCTCGCTGAAGTACGGCGTGCGGTACACCTGCCGCAGGCGGCTCGGGTTCGACTTCATCATCACCAGGTGCCAGTGATGGCCGGGATACGCCTCGTGCACCGCGGTGGTCGGGATGCCGGGGTACGAGTTGGAGGCGAGGCGCTTCTGGATCTCGTCCTCCGATGCCCCATCCGGCGGGAAGGGCACGAAGAAGTGACCCAGCATCCTGTCGCTGAATGGCGGCGGCTGCATGTAGCTCGCAACCGCCAGTACTGGTCGCTGGAAGGGCGGCGAGGGAACCACGGCGCACTCTTCCCCTTCCGGGAAGCTCGTGAGCCGATGCTCGCGCAGGTAGACGCGGGCGCGCTCGGTCCACTCCTCGTAGCCGATGCGCATCTCCTCCGGGGTCCGAGGATGGTCCTCGTTGAGCTCGTCGAGGACCGCCTTCCAGTTGTCCGTGCCGCGCAGCTCACGGGCGCATCGGGTCAGCTCGGTCGCCAGCTCGTCGTACGCGGCCTGGCCCCTTACACGCAGCTCGCGCGCGCCGAAGCCGAGCAGCTCCTTCTCGCGCAGCAGGGCGGAGTACCGCTCCTCGCCCAGCATCCACTCGCCGGTCGCCCTCGGGCGCATCTCCTCGAGGAAGGCGGCGTACTCCTCGTACGCGGCCGCTGCGCTGGCGCCGGCATCGGCGAGGGTGGTCCGCAGCCGCTCGTCGTCCATCTGCGCGGGGAGGATCTCGCGGACGTAGCGGGCACCCGCGCGCGCCTGGTTCGCCGCCCGGTCGAGAAAGATCTCCGGCACCATCTCCGGGCGCAGGTTCCGCCGGCCGTCCTCCAGGTTCTCGGGGATGAGCCGCATGCGCGCCACGGCCGCCGCGACGAGCTCGTGGGTGGGACGCAGGCCGTGGAGGAAGAGGCTGAAGATGCCCTGCATGCCCGGGTTGAGGTACGTGTCGGGCTGGCGTCGCCAGACCTCGAAGTCCTCGACGATCTCACGGCCGCGCAGGATGCTCACCACGAGGTCGCGGTCGATCGCGTCATCGAACGTCAGCATCGCCTCGTCGACATCGCGGAAGCGGGCCAGCCACGCCGAGTCCGACGAGCGCCGCCGCTCGAAGGCGCCTTCGGACAGGTCGTCGAGCTGCTCGTCGTACTCGGTCAGCCCGAGGCCGCTGGCCCGCACGGGCGAGTCGCGGAACTCGGCGTCGAGAAACTCGTCGGTCAGCGCGGCGAAGGACGGCATCTCAGCGGGCATCGGCTCCGGCAGCGATCCACAGGTAGAGGTTGCTCCGCCGGTCGAACGGCGACCGATCGTAGTCGCCGTAGCGCTCGGTCACGCGCAGCCCGGCGTATTCCATCAGCAGCTCGAGCTCGTTGGGGAAGGTCATCTGCCAGGCCAGGTCGCGGACGAGGCGCTCCACGCGACCGTCGGCGTAGTGCAGCTCGTAGTGGTAGATGCTGTCGTCGACCTGCCGCAGCGGGTCGTATCGCTCGGTGTCATAGCGCAGAAGCCGGGTGAGGCCCGGCGCGGGATCGCGGACCTCCACTCCCAGGCGCATCGGCGAGGTGCGCTCGCTCAGCGCCAGGTAGGAGACGCGGGGCACGATGACGTCGATCGCCAACCGGCCGTCGGGAGCCAGGTGACGTCGGACGGCCTTCAGGCAACCACGCTGCTTCTCCGGGCCGATCACGAAGCCGAATCCGTTGAAGGCGATGATCACGAGATCGAATCGCTCCTCGACCTCGAAGTCGCTCATGTCCGCCTGGACCAGCCGCACGGCGTCGCGGAGCTCGGCGTCCGCGTCGATGCGCTGCCGTGCCTCGGCCAGCAGCGGGGCGCTGAGGTCCAGCCCGACGAGCGTGAAGTCCGCCCGGTGCGCCAACCCCCGGCGGGCAATCGGCGCGAAAAGCCGGCCGGTGCCGCAGCCAAGCTCCAGGACGGAGGCCGGCTGAAGCTCGTCGATCAGCGCCTCCCAGTACGGGATGTCCTCGGTGTGCTGGCCGTTCTCGATGTCGTAGATACGGGCGTCGTCGTACAGCCGCGTGAGGGTGGCCGCGGGCTCGGCCGCCGCGTCACCGACCTCGACCGGCACGTTCACGAGCCGCGTCGTCGCCGCGCCACCGAGCGCTGGCTCGCCTGCCGTTCGCTGCGTCTCGGTCATCCTGCCCTCCTCCATCGGGTCCGCCTGCCATGCATTCTGCCCGACGCATCAATACCCGGGCTCAACGTGGAGGAGGAAGGAGCCGGCCGAATCGCTCGGGATCGGCTGCCGCGGCGGACTGGATCGCGTTGAGGGCGGCGCCCTTGCGCAAGTTGTCGCTGCTCAGCCACAGGGCGAAGCCGCGCTCGCGGCCGGGGATCGCGCGCAGGCGGCCGACGAGCACGGGATCCCTGCCCTCGACGTCGAGTGGCATGGGATGGCGCTCCGAGCCGTCCGCCGGGCGGTATTCGAGTCCGGGCGCGGCACGCAGGGCGCGTTCGAGATCGGCGACCGTGGTGTCGCGCTCCGTCCGGATGTGCAGTGCCAGCGAATGGCCGGTGCGGACCGCCACGCGGACCGTGGTGGCGGCCACGTCCAGATCGGGCATCTCGAGGATCTTGCGCAACTCGGCGTGGATCTTGTTCTCCTCGCCGGTCCAGCCGGCCTCGTCGAGCACGTCGATCTGCGGCACCACCGAGTCCGCGATCCGGCCGTGGAACGGCGACGCCTCCGCCCGGTCGCGATGATCGGTCGCCCGCTCGGCCTCGAGGGCATCGAGCCCGGCCCGCCCGGCGCCGCTCACCGCCTGGTACGACGCCAGGTCGACCGACTCCAGGCCCACCAGGTCTCGAATCGGCGCGAGCGCCACCACCGCCGCCGCGGTCGTGCAATTCGGGTTCGCGATGACGTTGCCCGTGCGGTCCCGCGCCGCGTGGGCGTTCGCCTCCGGAACGACGAGGGGGACGCCATCGGCCAGGCGAAAGGCGCTCGAGTTGTCGATCACCAGCGGGACCGATGCGGCCGGCCCGGCAACGATCTCGCGGCTGTGCGCGGCGTCGACGGCGAGGAAGAGGACGTCGAGCTCCGCCGCTCGCTGCGCATCAAGCACCTCCACCGGCAGCGAGCTGCCGCGGTAGGACATGGTGTTGCCCCGCTCGTGTCCGAAGGGGCGCAGGCAGGCGGCCGGCAGACCGGCATCGGCGAGGATGTCGCCCAGCACGCCACCGACCACGCCACGCGCACCTGCGATCCCGACGGTCGGCCAGGCGTCGTCGGTCACGATCGCGTCCCGAACAGGATCGGCCGCTCACCGGCCACGAGACGCGCGAGGTCGCCGTAGACCGCGCCCGCGGTGGCACGCCCTCCGGCGCCGGGGCCGGCGACCCGGAAGGTGCCCGCGTCGCGCACCGTCACCTCGAGCAGGCTCTCCACTCCGGAGACTCCCGCGAGTGCGTCGGAAGGATCGATTCTCATCGGCGAGACCGTCATTCGCTCCCTGGTTGCTTCGGCCACGAGGCGAACCGGCTGGCCCGGCGCGACCGTGGTGCCCACGATACCGGTTGTCTCGACGTCGGCCTCCGGCCGCCAGGTGTCCCAGGCAACCGATGCGAGGATGGCAAGCTTCTGCGCCGCGTCCCGCCCCTCCACGTCGAAGCTCGGGTCCGCCTCCGCGTAACCCGCCTCCTGGGCGTCCCGCAGCGCGTCGTCGTAGCTGCGCCCTTCACCCATGGCCGAGAGGATGAACGTAGTCGTGGCGTTCACGAGGCCGCGGATGCGCTCGATGGCGCCCGTTACTGCCAGGTGCTCCACCGTCTCGATCATCGGCGCCCCGCCGCCGACGCTGGCACTCGCCAGGAGGGCTGCCGACCGCCGTCCAGCGAGCGCCGCCAGCTCGCCACCGTGCGTCGCCAGCAGCGCCTTGTTGGCCGTCACGTACGGTTTTCCCTGCTCCAGGGTGACGCGAGCCCATCCCAGCGGCCCGTCGAGGCCACCCGCCAGCTCGACGACGATGTCGGCCCCGAGCGCCTCCTCCGGTGAGCCGAGCCGGATGCGCTCCGGCAGCGGCCGCGGTCGTGGACGTTCCGCATCCCGCACGGCGACCGTCTCGAGGATCAGCGGCAGCGGTCCGCGCAGCACGAGCTCGCCCAGCGCCGCGCCGACGGTTCCCCAGCCGATGAGTCCCACGCGCAGCCGATCCATCGGTCGAGTCTACCGGCCGACCACGACGCTAGACTTGAGCGCGTGGGTGCCACAGAGACCGTCGACCTGTTCCTGGAGCTGATCAACGACGACCGCCGCGAGAAGGCGATCGAGCTGTTCGCGGAGAACGCAGTGCTCGGCATCAGCGTCCCGGGATCCGACGAGCGCACGAACCTGCGGGGCCGGGACAAGGTCGGCGGCTGGTTCGTCCGCGCGGGCGACGGGTTCCGAATGTTCACCAACGACAGCCGGAACATGGGCTCCAGCTACATCGCCGATGTGACCGTCATGCGTCCCGGCGTGCCGCCGATGAACGTGGAGGCCAACTTCCGCGTGGAGGGCGGCCAGATCGTGGCGCTCTTCCTCTCGCCGAGCTGAACCGACTCTGAGCCTCTGGCTCAGTCATCGTCGCCGTCTTCGCGGGCCTCTTCACACGCATCGATCTGCGGCTCGATGGCGGCCTCGGCGTCCTTTCTTTCCATTCCGGCGATGACGGCCGGATCGAACGGGTCGCCGCACTCCTCTTCGTACTTGTCGGCCAGCTTGCGCGCCCAGCCCGTCAGCTCGGCGGGCGGGGTGTCGGCGACGGCAGGCGCCGCGGTTACCGGCATCGGCGAGGGCGTCGCGTCATCGGCCGCCAGCGGCGGTCCCCCGAGGCCGATGAGCGCGATGGCGACGCCGATGGCAAGTGCCGCGGCCACGGCACCCAGGATCAGGCCACGCGCCCGACGCGGTGCCGGGGGCTGTCCTGGCGCCGGAGCCACGGGCATGGCGGGACGGGCCACCGTCACGGCCGCGGTGTCGACGGCGCGGTGCGCGGCAGTGGGGGCCATGGCGGCGACCCGCGAGGTGTCCCCGTCCAGCCAAGCTCGCAGCGCCGCGGCCAGCGCTCCCGCGTGGAGCGGACGGTCCTCGGGGCGAAAGGCGAGGCACGCGGCCACCACGGCCGCGAGGGAGGGCTCAACGCCGTCGAGGGCCGGTGGCCCGGCGCGCTGCGCGTCTGCCAGGGCCACCGGCGAGGTGGAGGCACCTGCATACGGCGGGCGACCGGTCAACGCCTCGTGGAGGACGACGCCGAGCCCGTACAGGTCGGCGCGCGGACCGATCTCCCCACCGGAGAGCTGCTCCGGCGCCATCGCGGACAGGGTTCCCAGGACGGTGCCGGTCAGCGTCAGGCGCTCGGCCGACTCGGCGAGGCTGCGGGCGATGCCAAAGTCGACGAGCCGTGTCCGTCCGTCGGCGCTGAGCAGGACATTGCCCGGCTTCACGTCGCGGTGCACGAGGCCCCGCTGATGCGCGTGGTACAGGGCATCGGCCACGTCGGCAGTCACGCGGACGGCATCGAGCGTGGCAAGGGGGCCGTCGCGGGCGATACGGCTGGCGAGCGACTCACCGTCCACCAGCTCCATGACGATCGCGGGCGAGTCCCCCTCGGTGTCGACGTCGTATACGTCGACGATGACCGGGTGGGAGAGGCCCGCAGCGGCGCGTGCCTCGGCGGCCAGGCGCCTGCGCGAGCCCTTGTCGGGCAGCAGGTGCGCGTGCAGGCGCTTGACAGCGACCGGTCGGTCGAGCTGCTCGTCGTGCGCGCGCCACACCTCGGCGCTCCCGCCAGAGGCGAGTCGCTCGATGAGCCGGTATCGGTCCAGGATCAGTGGTTCGTTCATGCTTGCCCGCTCGGCGGGCAGCAGATGAGCGATGCAAGCCGCCTGCCTATGGGAACAGGTCCCGCTCGGGCTCCATGACGAGGGCGGATGCGCCGGCATCGGACGCGCGCCATGCGTAACCCCGCACGATGACCACCGGCCGCTGCGCCACCTTGCCGCCGGCCAGGTCCGCCGCGGAGGCGAGCTCGTCGGCGACCGCGATGACGGTCGCCTGCATCTGGCGTCCGGCTGCATCGGGCTCGCCGCGCAGGTCCAGGATTGCCTCGATGCCGGCGGAGCCGATCGCCACGTTCACGATTCCGTTGCGCCACGGCCGCCCGAACGAGTCGCTGATGATCACCGCGGGAGCCGCCCCGGTCCGCGAGCGGATGCCGTCGCGGATGCCACGCGCCGACGCGTCCGGATCCTCGGGGAGGAGCGACGCGACCTCTCCACCGCCGACGTTGCTCACGTCCACTCCGGCGTTCGCGCAAACGAGGCCGTGCCGCGTGCGGCTGATGATGAGCCCGCCGGCGGCCATCCTCACGATCGATGCGCTCTCGCGCAGCACGAGCTCGACCTGGCGTGCGTCCCTGCCCCAACGCTCGGCCCAGCCGCGCGCGAAGTCGGACGGCGTGACCGACGCGAGCTCGACCAGCCTACCCTCGGCCTTGGACACGACCTTCTGGGTGACCACCAGCACGTCGGCATCGGTGAGGCCGATGCCTGCGGAGGCGGCATCGGCGATGTGCGCCGACAGGTCATCGCCCGGCGCAATCTCGGGAATGCCGTCGAGGGCGATGAGCTCTATGCGGGCCGTCACGCGGCATCGCCGAGGCTGAGCCAGCGGGCCAGGTCCTCCGGCGTGTCGAGGTCGAAGGCCAGTCCCGCACGGTTGACCGCCACCACCGGCACGCCGGCTCGCTCGGCCTCGGACAGGTGCGCCGCGAAGCTGCCCGGCCCGAACCGAAAGCTCATGACGCCCGGCGGCCGGAGCACCAGGCCGTTGGTGCCCGTCCCGGCGCGGTCCGGCGCGATCGCCACCGCGGGGCCCCACGGCGGCAGCGCGTCCACGAGCGCCTGCACGTCCGCGCCGTCGAGATTCGGCAGGTCGCCATGGAGGATGACGAGCGTGCCGACGTCATCCACGAGCGCGTCGAAGCGCGCCTGGTCGAGTCCCTCGTTGAGGCCCATCCCGCGCTGCACGACGAGCCGGGCGCCGCTCGGCTCCACCACCGGGGCCAGCGCGGCTGACGGAGTGATGACCACGACGTCGTCGCAGGCCTCGCGCGCCGCGGACAGCACGCGCTCCAGGAGCTGGCGCGCGAGGGCCTCGCGCTCGTCCGCGCTCAGCGAGGGCGCGAGGCGCGTCTTGGCGGCCTCGAGGCCGCGGTGCGGGACGATGATCCGCGTCGTCACGCCGCGGAGCATATCTCGCTCGACGCTGAGCCGATCAGGTGAGCAGCGTGAGCGCGCGGGCGAGCTCGCCGCGGTCCGCATCGCTGCGCATGACGGTCGGGAGGGCGAGAGCCACCATGCCCAGCGCCTCGACCTGAGGGGCGAGGCCTGCGTCGGCGTCATCGAGCACGAACCGGTCGATCAGCCCCGCGTACAGGCGCGCGACCCCGAGCGCGCTGGATTCGTGGCCGAGCGACGTCAGCATCCGGTCGGCCGGTCCCTTGAGCGCCCGGCCGGCGACGATCGGGCTGACCGCGACCTTCAGGCCGCTGGCGCTCGCGAACGATTCGCGCAGCCCGGGGACCTCCAGGATGGGACCGATGCTCACGATGGGGTTCGACGGGCCGATGACCAGGAGATCGGCGGCCCTGATCGCCTCCATCGCCGCCACGGGAGGGCGCGCGGACTCGACGCCCTCGAAGCGCACTCCACGCACCTCGGGCTCCTGGCGGAGACGCACGAAGTAGTCCTGGAAGTCGAGCGTGCCCGCATCGGTCTCGATTCGCGTGGGCACCCGATCGTCGGTCGCCGGCAGGATGCGCGCGCCGATCCCGAGCGCAGCCGCCATCGCCCCGGTCGCATCGGTCAGGGAAGCCCCGGCTCGCATGAGGCGGGTGCGCTCAACGTGCGTGGCGAGGTCGGCGTCCCCGACGCGAAACCAGCCCGGCGCGCCGTACCGCTCGAGCATGCCGTGGGCGGTGAAGGTATCCCCACGAGCGCCCCAGCCCCGATCGGCGTCGATCAGCCCGGAGAGCGTGTAGAGCAGCGCGTCGATGTCGGGGGCGACGTGGAGGCCATGGAGCTCGAAGTCGTCGCCGACGTTGGCGATGACGGACAGCTCACCGGGGCCGAGGACCTGCGCGAAGCCATGCGCCAGCTTCGTGCCCCCGGTACCACCCGCCAGCAGCGCGACCCTCACGCGTTGAGGGTAGTCGAGGGGCGCCCTCACCCGTCATCGAGGCCGCTGTTCTCAGCCTTCTCCGCAGGCGGAACAGAGCGGAGGCGAGACCGCGGCGCGCGCTCAGGCCTCCGCCAGCATCGGCTTCACGTCGCGGATCATCCGCTCCATCGACTCGCCGTCGAAGGGCGAGGGGAAGCCGATGATCAGGTGCCGGAAGCCGATGCCGAGGAACGGCCGCATCCTGTCCGCGACCTGCTCAGGAGTGCCCACCAGCTGGTTCTTCCAGGGCTTCGCGCCGCCGTTGCTGGCGAAGATCTCCGCGGCAACCCGCTCCGCCTCGGCGGGGTCATCGCGGATCACGCACATGCCCACGCCGGCGGTACGCTCGATCTCCGACTCGTCGCGGCCGACCTCGCGGCAGTGCTCACGCAGGATCGCGTCCTTGCGCTTGACGGTCTCGAACCCTCCGCCCAGGTTGCAGGCATCCGCGTAGCGGGCGACGATCCGCAGCGTCTTCTTCTCCCCGCCACCCCCGACCAGGATCGGCAGGTGGGCCTGGATCGGCGGCGGGTCATTGCGCACAGCGCGCGCGTGATAGAAGCGGTCGCCCGACGGCTCCTCCCCGTGGAGCATGCCGCGCATGATCTGCATCGCCTCCTCGAGCCACCGCAGCCGCTCCCCGGGCGAGCCGCCGAACTCGATCCCGAAGGCGCGGTGCTCGGTCTCGAACCAAGCCCCCCCGATCCCGAGGACCGCGCGGCCTCCGCTGATGTGGTCGAGGGTCGTCGCCATCTTGGCCACGAGGGCGGGATTGCGGAACGTGTTGGCCCCGACCATGAGGCCGATGCGGGCGCGCTCGGTCGCCTCGGCCCACGCCGCCAGGGTGAGCCAGCCCTCGAAGATCGGCCCGTCATCGGAGCCGACGATCGGATATAGGTGGTCCCACGTCCAGAGCGAGTCGTAGCCCAGCCGATCGGCCCGCATGCCGGCTTCCCGGAGAGCGCTCCAGTCGGTGTACTGACCCCAGGCCAGCGCGCCGAGCTTCAGCTCAGTCGTGCCGGACCACCTTCTCGACGCGGAGGCGGATACCCACTCGCTGCTGGCCGTCGAAGCGCGCCGGATCTTCCTCGTACCGGCGGGCGAGGCGCCGGATGAGCTCGAGAGCGCGCGCCGGGTCGTCGTCGAGCTCCACGCGCCCCTTGAATGCCACCCATCGCAGCCCGTCCTCGAAGCAGAGGCTGACCCGCGGGTCGCGCCGCAGCCAGCGATCCTTGGCGCGGCCGCTCTTGGTGTTCAGGAGGATCGTGTCCGGCTCGTCCGAATCGAGGTCGAACCACATCACCGACTGACTCGGCGACCCGTCCTCGGCGATCACGGAGAGCACCGGGAAGCGCAGCGTGGCGGTCAGCCACTCGCGGAGGTCATCGGTCAGCACGCTGCCGACGGTGAGGTCCGGATCGGTCATCGCCGCAGAGTCTAGCGGGGAGGCTGAAAGGCGCTGGCATAGACTCCGGAGCGTGAATGCCCCACGCGGTGCGCCGCCGCGCGTCGAGCTCCTGTCCATCGGCTCCGAGCTGCTGCTGGGCGAGACCGTGGACACCAATGCGGCGTACCTCGGCTCCGAGCTCGCTTCCATCGGCCTGCCGCTCGCCGGCGTTCGCATGCTGCCGGACGAGCGCGCCACGATTCGCGACGCGGTCGACGAGGCGATGGCGAGATGCGGGCTGGTGATCGCGACCGGTGGCCTCGGACCGACGCATGACGACCTCACGCGCGAGGGCATCGCCGATGCGCTCGGCGAGCCTCTCACCGAGGACCCCGGGCTCGTCGCGGCGCTCGAGGAGCGCTTTCGATCCCTCGGACGCATGCCGGAGGCGAACCGTCGCCAGGCGATGCGCGTGCCATCCGCGCAGCCGCTCGAGAACCCCATCGGCTCGGCACCGGGCTGGTGGGTGGAGCGCGACGGCTGCGTCGTCGTGCTGCTGCCGGGCGTGCCATCGGAGATGCGCCTCATGTGGGAGGAGCGCGCGCGGCCGAGGCTCGAATCGCGTTTCTCAGCTCCGCCCCTTGCCATCCGCACGGTGAAGGCCTTCGGCATCGGCGAGTCGGCAATGGCGGAACGGCTGGCGGCGATCATCGAGGCGCCGCCCGAGGGCGTGATCGCCGGCATCTACGCCCGGGACGACGGCGTGCACGTGCGGTTCTCGACGAGTGGCGAGACGTCGCTCCTCGACGGTCCCGTCACCGAGAGCCTGCGCATTCTGGCCGCCGACGCCTACGGAACCGATGAGGCGAGCCTGGCCGGTGTCGCACTCGCCACACTGGGCCGGCTGCGAGTGGACACGCTCGCTTCCTGGGAGTCCGGTACGGAAGGAGCGCTGCTCTCCATCCTTGCCGGGGCCGAGCATGCGCCACCGGCAACCCGCTACGTCGGCGGGATCCTGGACGAGGGCGGGGCCTCTGGCCCGCCGATGGCCGACGCCGTGCTCCAGGTGTCGCTCCTACCACAGGACGCGCACGGCCGCAGCCGGGTGCGGGTTGCGGTTGCGGGAGCCGTGTCGCTGCCACAGGCGGAGGTGCGCATCCACGGCTCCGGACCCCAGCGGCTGCGACGCGCGGCGTTCGCGGCGCTCGACGTGGTGCGGCGGCTCAGCCCCAGCGACCAATGAGCCGAACGGCGGCGGGACGCAGGAGCAGCAGCCAGTCCGCGCGCGCACCGACCACGTCACCGTCGGCCTGGAGCGGGATGGGCGTCCCGTCGAGCGAATGGATCTCGATGCGCCGCGCGTCCACCCGTTCGGCGCGGGGGCGGAGCCGGAGGGTCCAGCGCGCCACCTCGACCACCATACGCGGAGCCGGCCCGCGGTAGACGCGGAGCGACATCCGGCCCGCGTCGGGGCGGGCCCCGGGGTTGACCCTCAGCCCGCGGCCATAGAAGGGCGTCGTGCCCGCCACCAGCAGCTCCATCGGGCCTCGGTGCACGACCCAGCCATCCGCCCGGACCTCGACCGACGCCCGTCGCCAGAGGTCGGGCACCGAGCGCACCACCGCAGCGGCCCAGCCGCGGAGGCGGCGTGCACCGGCATCGGCGTAGCGTCCGGCCACCAGGGCATCCCAGCCCGCACCGGCGAAAAGGGCGAGCCTGCCGTCCAGCGCGACGAGATCTATCGGGCGCGCATCACCGCGAGCGAGAACGGCGGCCAGCGCCTCGGGATCCTTCGGCAGCCGGAGGAGATGCGCGGTCGCGTTTCCGAAGCCGGCCGGCAGGTAGCCAAGAACGAGCCCTTCGCGTCCGGCGGCGACGTTGTACGCGACCCCCAGCGAGCCGTCCCCACCGGCGATCACCGCCGTCGAATAGTCCCCGATGCGGCCGGCAAGCCACTCCGCGAGCTCCCCCGAGTCCCGGGTGGCGGTGACGTGGAGGTCCGCGTCGAGGGCCTCGCGGGTCAGCTCGATCGCGCGCCGGACCCGGGACGAGCGCGCGCTGCCCGCCCCCTCGTTGAGGAAGAGGGCGGCGCCCGCCGTCATCCGGGCCAGGCCGGCGACTGACTCGTGAGCAGAGCCTACGGCAGCTGCGCGAGCGCCTCCTCGGCGAGGCTGATCGGCGAGCCACCGATGATGAAGACGATGTCGTTCTTCACGTACACGTAGCCCGTGGCCTCGGTGCCCTCGCCACCGCCGATGGCGATCACGTTCTTGCCCGCCACGTTCTCGTCGGACAGCGTCTGGGTGTCGTCCTCCTCGAGCGTCCTGCGGAACTCGTCGCGCAGCCTGCCTTCGTCGGCGCCGGCGACCCGGAAGGCGATGATGCTGATGCCGCTGCCGGCCTCCTGGTCGAAGCCGAAGCCAAAGGCCGACGAGAGGTCGTCAGCATCGGCGCCAACGCGGTCGAAGAACTCCTGGGCCTCCGGCGTCATGCCCTCCGAGCCCATCACGTCCTCGCCGCTGCTGGACTCGTACTCGATCGTGATGCCGCCGATCTCGGTCGGCAGAATGCCTGCGAGGTCGCCCGCACCCGGCTGAAGCGTCGGCTCCGTGTCTGTACCGGTGTCGGCGGAGGCCGTCTGGGTGGCAGATGCGCCTCCCCCTTCGCTCGAGCAGGCCGCGAGGAACAGCGCGACGAGTGTGAGCAGCAAGATCATGGACCGCTTCACGGTAAATCTCCCCTTGTTCAAATATGCATGGAAGCCGATGCAGGATAGCGGCCGAACGGCATGAGGGCTTCAGGCATCACCAGCGGGCGAGGAGTTGCCCCATCGGCGCGCGCTTGAGGAACTTCCCGTCGCCAACCGCTCCGAGCCACTTCTCGCCCTCCACGATGACCGTGCCGCGCGACAGGACGACGTCCGCTCGGCCGGTCACCTCCCAGCCCTCGTAGCACGAATAGTCCACGTCCATGTGGTGAGTGGAGGCGCTGATCGTGTGCTTCGCCCCGGGGTCGTAGACCACGATGTCCGCATCGGCTCCGGCCGCGACGACTCCCTTGCGGCCCGCCAGCCCGAAGAGGCGTGCCGGGGCGGTGCTGATGATGTCGACCCAGCGGTTCGGCGTGAGGTGGCCGCCGAGCACGCCACCGGAGTGAAGCAGGTTCACCCGATCCTCGACGCCCGGCAGGCCATTCGGGACTTTCCGGAAGTCGCCCTTGCCGAGGTCCTTCTGCCCGTGGAAGTCGAATGGGCAGTGGTCCGTGCTGACCACCTGGAGATCGTCGGTGCGCAGGCCCTTCCACAGGTCCTCCTGGTGGTGCGCGGGACGGAGCGGCGGGGAGCAGATGAACTTCGCTCCCTCGAACCCGTTGCCGAGGTCATCGAGCGACAGGAACAGGTACTGCGGACACGTCTCGGCGTAGGCCGGCAGCCCCTCGTCGCGCGCCTGCCGAACCGCGCTGAGCGCCTCCCGTGCCGACAGGTGGACGATGTAGACCGGCACCTCGGCCACCTGCGCCAGGCGGATCACCCGGTTGGTTGCCTCGCCCTCCAGGATCGGCGAGCGCGAGACGCCGTGGTAGTACGGATCGGTATTGCCGGCCTCGGCGTTCTGGGCGGCAACGACGTCGATCGCCAGGCCGTTCTCGGCGTGCATCATGATCAGCCCGCCGTTCTTGGCGGTCTGCTGCATGGCGCGAAAGATCGCCCCGTCATCGGAGAAGAAGACGCCAGGATAGGCCGTGAAGAGCTTGAAGTCCGTCACGCCCTCGTCGACGAGCGTGTCCATCTCGGCAAGGGTGGCGTCGGTGACGTCGCTCATGATCATGTGGAAGCCGTAGTCGATGCAGGCCTTCCCCTCGGCCTTCGCGTGCCACGCGTCGAGGCCCTCCCGGAGAGCCTGTCCCTTGCCCTGCACGGCGAAGTCGATGATCGTCGTCGTGCCGCCGAATGCCGCCGCGCGCGTCCCGGTCTCGAAGGTGTCCTTGGCGAAGGTGCCGCCGAACGGCAGCTCCATGTGGGTGTGGACGTCGATGGCGCCGGGGACGACGAGCTTGCCGGAGGCGTCGATCGTGCGGTCGGCCGCTGCGTCGAGGTCCGTGCCGATGAGCGCGATGGTCTCTCCATCGACGAGCACGTCCGCAGACGTGGAGGCATCGGCGTTGACGACGGTTCCACCCTTGATCAGCGTGCGCATCGGTCCCTCCTGCGGCGGAAAGCTCAGGTCGCCTGTCGGCCCGTGGAGGGCGCCATCGTAACGAGTGTGGCAACGCCGCAGAGAGAGCCCGGGTTGCGCACAGACAGCCTTGCGGCCGGAATGGTCACGAGTCGAGCCGGAACGGCTGGAGCGTGCACACCTCGCGAAATCCGAGCTGCTCGTAGACGTTGTACCCCAGCGGCGACGCCTGGAGGGCACCCAGCTCAAACCCGCGACCGAGGCCCTCGCGCAGTGCGGCGGCGCTGACCCAGGCGCCGATGCCGCGCCGGCGTGCCGCTTCGACGGTTGCAACGTTGTAGAGGCCGGCGGCGCCGCCTCCGACCATGAGAGACGCGCAGCCGACCGCCTCGCCATGTTCCCGGGCCACGTAATGCGCCATCGCGGCGTCCTCGCCGAATCCGATGGAGCGCCCCGCTCGGCTCATGGCCTGGGTGAACGCCGGCCCCGGGCTGAGGACCGGATCGAAGACGGCGAGGTACTCGTCGAAGGCCGTCTCGTCCCGGACGCGAGCCAGCTCGACGCCATGCACCGCCGGTGGCTCGACCAACTCAGCGAGCTCGACCGCCATGGCGGGCCATCCAGTACCCCAGTCGACGAAGCCAATGCTGCGGAGCCGATCCGCCAGGTCGGCAGGCCTGCTGTCCGGCATGACCCACCAGACCGCCGAATCTGAGCGTTCGGAGAGCTGCTTGGCGGTCTTGGTCAGGATTGCAGCGCCGCTACGTGGCTCGAGCCGGGTCTCCAGCACGGCGTTCAGGATCATGTGATCGCCCGCGGCGATCCAGCGGATGCCTTGTTCGTGGTGCCGCTCACCACCGGAGGCGCCTGCGAGCAGCCACCACGTCTCGATGAAGTTCGAGATCACAGCGCCGGCGCGGGCGTTGACCATCGGTTCCCTCGTTCTGCCCCTCAATCGCGGAGCGACAGCCATGCTAGCGCGGCGGCGTATGCTCACAGCCATGACCACGACCACAGTGACCGATCGCCTGCACTTCACCGGCGACGCCGACGCGGACCGCCTGCTCGTGAGCGAGCCGATGGCGCTGCTCATCGGCTTCGCGCTCGATCAGCAGGTGCCGGTTCAGAAGGCGTTCTCGGGGCCGAAGGTGCTGCTCGCGCGCCTGGGCACGCTCGACGCGCGTGAGCTCGCCGCCCTCGATCACGCGAAGCTCGAGGCCGCCTCCAAGGGACCGCCGGCCATCCACCGCTTCCCCGGCGCGATGGCGAAGCGCGTTGCCGAGCTGGCCGCGTTCATCGCCGACACCTACGACGGAGACGCCGCCCGGCTGTGGACCGATGCGTCCGACGGCCGTGACCTCCAGCGTCGCATCGCCGCACTCCCTGGCTTCGGCGACATGAAGGTGCGCTCCCTCACCGCCGTGCTGGCCAAACTCCTCGGCGTGCGGCCGCCGGGGATCGATGATGTGCTGCCGTCCCACCCGACGCTCGGCGACGTGGATTCGCCCGCGGCCCTAGCCGACTACCAGGCCAAGAAGCGCGCTCACAAGGCCGCTCTCCGCGCCCAGAGTGGGGCCTGAGGTCCCCGAAACTCCCGCCCCACGGGCGTAGCAGCCGCTGACTGCCCGATCTGCCCGCCCCGCGGGACGTCCGGCCAATGAGCCAGCTCGCACCGGCCATTCCACCCGCCCCACGGGAATATCAGCCATCGAGTGGCCGATACGCCCGCCCGGCGGGATTCGGCCGCGGCGGTGCAGCTCTACTCTGGGCCGGCGGCCTCGGGTTCCCCGTGCATCCAGGGCGTGAATGTCACGCCGATCAGCAGGCCCTCGGGGCTGAGCACGCGCGAGGTCGTCTGACCCCACGGCTCCAGCGTCGCGCCGCGCAGGACGCGATGTCCGGCGCTCGCCAGCTCCTCGACCGCCGCCCCGACCGCCTCGGCTGACTCGACATCGAGCTCGATCCACGCCTGCGGCGTCGGAAGCTCCGCAGGCCACGACTCGGTGCCGAAGGTGGACTGCGCGGCATGGGCCAGCGGCCACAGCGCGAAGGCCTTCACGCCCTCGAGGTCATCGGTGCCGAAGTACTCCGGCGCCAGCTCGCCGAGCTCGATGCCGAGGCCGGCACGCCAGAAGGCCTGGGACGCATCGGCGTCTCGGACGATCGGGCCAAAGCCGGCCACGAAGCTCGCCTTCATGCTCCGGCTGCCGCCGGCTCGACCGCGTCATCGGCCTCGATGATCTCCCTGTAGGTGGTGACCTGATCCTCCTCGTCGCCGTTCATCAGGTAGAGGTTGAACTGGGTGACGCCCGCCTCTCGGAGCTCGTCGAGCCGCTCGCGGTGGGCCGATGCCGGGCCGATGATCGCAAAGCGGTCGGTGATCTCGTCGCTCACGAACTGCGCGTTGTCGCTGCCGACCTCGGCGTGGTGGAGGTAGTTGTAGCCCTCGCGGTTCTCGACGTACTTCCAGAGCGCCTCGGGCAGCTCGTCCTTCGGATACTTGTTGATGAGATCGACGACGTGATTGCTGACCAGCGCGGGGAACCAGCGAACGCGATCCCGGGCCTCGTCGAGATCATCAGAGACGTGGGCAGGCGCCGCGGCCATCACCTCAATGGCATCGGGATCGCGGCCCGCCTCCTCGGCCGCTGCGCGGACGAAGCCCATGCACCAGCGGATGATGTCCGGGTCGGCGAGCTGGAGGATGATCCCGTCCGCGACGCGGCCGGCGGCCGCGAGCGCCATCGGTCCATAGCCCGCCACCCAGACCGGAACCGGTCCGTGCGAGGCCCACGGCATCTGGATCTCGGTGCCGTCGAGCGTGACCTTCTCCCCCGCCGTCAGGGCGCGGATCACGCGGCAGCACTCCTCCAGGTAGGCCACCGTCGTAGGCTTCTTGCCCATCACGCGCCGAGCGGAGTCGCCCCGGCCGATGCCCAGGTCCATGCGTCCGCCGGTGATCTCGTTGAGCGCCGCGAGCGCGCTGGCCGTGACGGTGACGTCGCGGGTCGCGGGATTCGTGACGCAGGTGCCAAGGCGCAGTCGCTCAGTGGCGGCGCCGATCAACGTCAGCAGCGGATACGGGTCGCGCCACAGGACATGGGAGTCGAACATCCACGCGTAATCAAAGCCGTTCGCCTCCGCCCGTTTGGCGAGGTCCACGCTCCGATCGAAGCGATGATCCGGCTTGATCGTGATCCCGAACTTCATGCCGGACCCCCGCGCTGATGCACGTCGCGCATCGGATTCCCCCGATGGCCCCCTTCCGGCGATGGATGATGCGCGGAAGGCATCGGGCGTCGTCGGAACGCCATCATCGGCGCGTTCTGATGTGCCGCATGCATCGGCCAGGAGCTCCGCGGCGCATCCTAGGGGCGGACGAGGTCTTCGTAGGCATCGGGGCGCCGGTCGCGGAAGAACTGCCAGAGCTGGCGGACCTCGGTCACCTTCTCGAGGTCGAGATCCCGGACGATCAGCTCCTCCTCGTGAGCATCGCCGAGGTCGCCGACGAACTGGCCGCGCGGGTCGACGAAGTAGGACTGTCCGTAGAAGTCGTTGTCGCCCAGCGGCTCGATGCCGACCCGGTTGATGGTGCCGACGAAGTAGCCGTTCGCCACGGCGTGCGACACCTGCTCGATGCGCCAGAGATACTCCGACAGGCCTCGCGACGTCGCCGAGGGAATGAACACCATCTCGGCACCGTTGAGCCCGAGGGCCCGCGCCCCCTCGGGGAAGTGCCGGTCGTAGCAGATGTAGACGCCGACCTTGCCGACGGCGGTGTCGAAGACCGGGTACCCCGTGTTGCCGGGTCGGAAGTAGAACTTCTCCCAGAAGCCCTTGACCTGCGGGATGTGCGTCTTGCGGTACTTGCCGAGGTAGGTCCCATCGGCGTCGATCACCGCGGCGGTGTTGTAGTAGATGCCCTGCGCCTTCTCGTCCTCCTCGTACATGGGGACGATGAGGACCATGCCGGTTTCCTTTGCGAGCGCCTGCATGCGCTCGGTGGTGGGACCGCCGGGGATCTTCTCCGTGTAGCTGAAGTACTGCGGATCCTGCACCTGGCAGAAGTACGGGCCGTAGAACAGCTCCTGGAAGCACATGACCTTCGCGCCGTCGGCCGCCGCCTTGCGCGCGTATTCGACGTGCTTGGTGATCATCGACTCCTTGTCGCCTGTCCACTCCGCCTGGAGCAGCGCCGCGCGGACGATGCGCGCCATGGGGGTCCTCCTGCACTCGCTCGGTGATTGCCCGGCCGCGGGGCCGGCGGGATTCTCGGCTGGAAGGCCGATACTCTACAGCGGCGCCGGAATCGGCCACGACGGCCGAGGCTCGACCGTCCTGTTCGGCCTCGGCGGCGTGGCGCTCCTGTTCATCTCTCCGATCTTCATCGCCGCCGGCCTGGGGCTCATGCTGCTCGGGCTGGCCCTCCACGTCTTCCGCCGCCGGCGGCTGGCCGCCGCGATGGCGTGAGCCGCAACTACGTCGCGAGCTCGCCCTCGACGTCGTCGTCGGTCCATCCCGCAATCGAGGCAGTCGGCCGCACACCGGGGCGCCGGTCGGAGCCCTCGGTCAGCAGATGTCGGGTGACCGCCGCCGAAACGCCCGCCATGCCAAGGACCACCACGATGGAGTGAGCGGGCGCCTGGGGGAGCACGGCCAGCCAGACGAGCACCGTCGCCGACCCGCCTGCGACAAACGCAACGCGACGGCGGGCGCTGCCCTCACCCACGAACGCGCAGGCCCCCGTGGCGAGCAGCGCCGCGATGAAGAAGGCCGCCGCGATCGGCTCACCGAGGACGACGGCAAGCATGAGCTGCACCGCCGCGATCCCCGCCGCGAGCGCCGCCAGGGCGTGGATGGCGGCCTCGAGAGGCTCGTCACCATCCACCGGCCGCGCGGCCGGGAGCGGGAGCGCCTCTTCGACCCAGGACATGCCGCCATCATGCGCCCGGCCGGGCACCGACACCAGAGCCGCCGGCCCGGCCGCAATTCCGGCGTGTGGTGTAATCCGCCCTTCCCGCGAGATGCCGGCACAGAGGAGACACATGGCGATCAGCACCCAGCACGGCGCCATGACCGGGGACGAGATCGTCGCCCTCACCAAGCGCCACACCCTCTTCGAGTGGTCCGCCCAGTCAAAGGTCGATCCCATCCCCGTGGCCGGGGCCAAGGGCTGCTACTTCTGGACGCCGGAGGGCAAGCGCTACCTGGACTTCAACTCCCAGCTGATGTGCACGAACATCGGCCATGGGCACCCGAAGGTGATCGAGGCAATCAAGCGGCAGGCGGAGACCCTGGCGTACGCAAACCCGTTCATGGCCACCGAGCCCCGCGCGCGGCTGGGCGAGAAGCTGGCACAGATCACCCCCGGTGACATCGACACGTTCTTCTTCACGAACGGCGGGGCCGAGGCAAACGAGAACGCCATCAAGATGGCCCGGTTCGTCACCGGCCGGCACAAGATCCTGGCTCGCTATCGCAGCTACCACGGGGGCACCTACGGTGCGATCAGCCTCACCGGCGACCCGCGGCGCTGGGCGTCCGAGCCGGGCATCAGCGGCGTCATCCGCGTCACGGACCCGTATCACGGTATCCAGCGTGGATGGGACTCCGCGGAGGACGCGCTCGCGCACCTCGAGGAGACGATCCAGCTCGAGGGCCCGAACACCATCGCGGCCTTCATCCTCGAGACCGTGGTCGGCACGAACGGCATCCTCATCCCGCCGGACGGGTATCTCCAGGGGGTCCGCGAAATCTGCGACCGATACGGCATCCTCATGATCGCCGACGAGGTGATGTCAGGCTTCGGCCGCACCGGAAAGTGGTTCGCGGTGGATCACTGGGACGTGGTGCCGGACCTCATCACCATGGCCAAGGGCCTGACCAGCGCCTACATCCAGCTGGGCGCCCTCGGCATGCGCCACAAGTACGCGGAGCACTTCGCCGACAAGGTGTTCTACGGCGGGCTCACATACAACTCCCACCCGCTCGCCTGCGCCACTGCGCTGGCCACGATTGCCGTGTACGAGGACGAGGGGCTCATCGAGCGAGCCGCGCGTATGGGCGAGATTCTGAAGAAGCATCACGCCGAGCTCGCCGCGAAGCACCCGAGCGTTGGCGCCGTCCGCAGCATCGGTCTCTTCGGCGTCGTCGAGCTCGTGAAAAACCGGCAGACCATGGTGCCGATGGCCCCGTTCAACGGCACCTCCGACGAGATGGCGGCACTCGGCAAGCGATTCCGTGAGGACGGCCTCTACACCTTCGTGCGTTGGAACTACTTCTTCACCAACCCGCCGCTGACGATCAGCGAGGAGGAGCTGGCCGAAGGGTTCGCGATCATCGATCGCGCACTCGAGATCACCGATGCAGCCGTCGCCTGACCGATGACCGGCGCGACAGCGTCGTTCGGCCGGCGGGCCGACCTCGGCGGTGCGGTTGCCTCCATCGGTGGAGTCGTCCGGTCGATCCTGGCGTTCATCGTCGTGGTCCTCATCATCGCCGTCCTGTGGGAGTCCGCGAAATGGCTCGGTGGCGGGATCTGGCGGGAGGCCTTCGGCGTGGTGCTCGACCCGCCCCACCAGCCTCCCCTGCGCGTCACCCAGCTCAACGACATCAACCTGCCTCACGTCTGGGAGGTGGTCGGGGCCCTCTTCCAACCGGCGACCCGTCGCAGTGAGCACAGTCTGTTCGCCGTCCTCTTCGACGCGGCCCTCTTCACGTGGCGGGGAGCGGCCATCGGCTTTGTGCTCGGTGCCGCCATCGGGCTGGGCCTGGCCATCCTGTTCGTCCATTCGCGTCTGCTCGAGCGCGCGCTGGTGCCCTACGTGATCGCAAGCCAGACCATCCCGATCATCGCCCTCGCGCCGATGGTCGTCCTGTGGGTCGGGCGCGACTGGCCGAGCGTCGCGATCATCAGCGCGTACCTCACTTTCTTCCCCGTCACGATCGCGGGCATCCGTGGCCTGAAGTCGCCGGATCCACGCGCGCTCGAGCTCATGCGCAGCTACGCCGCCGATTGGAAGGCGGTCCTCTGGAAGGTGCGCCTGCCCGCGGCCCTGCCATACCTGTTCACCGCCCTCAAGATCAGCGCGACGGCCAGCATCGTGGGGGCGATCGTCGCCGAGGCGCCAACCGGCATCGCCGGTGGGCTGGGCCGGGCGATCATCCAGTTCAACCAGCAGTTCACCTCCGGGCCCGAGAAGCTCTGGGCCACGGTGTTCATGTGCGCCGCCCTCGGGATTGCCTTCTTCGGACTCGTCCGCATCGCCGAGATGATCGTCCTGCGGAACCGGAACCGGGAGGTGGCGGCGTGAGCGACGCAAACGCCGTGGTGGCGATCCGTGAACTGAGCAAGACCTTCGGCAACGCCGGTTCGGAGACGATGGCCTTGTCCGGGATCGACCTCGTCATCCAGCCCGGCGAGTTCGTGAGCCTGATCGGTCCGTCGGGGTGTGGGAAGAGCACCCTGCTGCGCCTGATCGGGGACCTGACGGCGCCGAGCTCCGGCAGCGTCCTGGTGAACGGCAAGCCGGCCGCCGAGGCCCGATTGGGACGCGAGTACGGGATGGTCTTCCAGGCGCCCGTCCTCTTCGACTGGCGGACCATTGAGGCAAACGTCGCGCTCCCGCTGGAGATCGTCGACATGCCGAGGTCCCAGCGAGCGGGGCGCGTCGCCGAGATGTTGAAACTCGTGGAGCTCTCCGACTTTGCGCGCCATCACCCCTGGCAGCTTTCGGGTGGCATGCAGCAGCGGGCGGCCATCGCCCGCGCGCTCGCCTTCGAGCCGCGCCTGCTGCTGATGGATGAGCCGTTCGGGGCACTCGACGAGATGACCCGCGAACGCATGAACGCCGAGCTGCTCCGCATCTGGGAGCAGACCGGCATCACCATCGTCTTCGTCACCCATTCGATTCCCGAGGCGGTCTTCCTCTCGTCGCGCATCGTCGTCATGAGCGCGCGGCCCGGCCGCATCACGAGGATCATCGACGTGGACCTTCCGCGGCCCCGCTCCGACGCGACGCGCGAGCTGGACGGCTACTTCTCGCACGTCACCGAGGTGCGGGAGAGTCTCAAGGCCGGCCACGGGACAGCGGACGGGGCTGTCCTCGGAACCCCGTCGGAGGCGTTGCCGTGAGCGAGCGCCTCCGCTACTACCTGCCAACGCTCGCGGTGTTCGTGAGCGGAGTCGTGATCTGGGAGCTCGCCGTCCGCGGGCTGCAGATCCAGCGATTCCTGCTGCCTCCGCCATCGGACATCGCCGTTGCCCTGTTCACGAACCGCGAGCTGCTGCTGCAGGCGGGCGCGACTACGTTGCTGGAGGCGGTCGGCGGTTTCGCCATCGGCCTGACCGCGGGCCTGGCGGTCGCCTTTGCGACCGCCCGCTTCGCGCTCGCGCGCGGCGCCCTGATGCCATTCGGCATCGCGGCCAACGCGATCCCCATCATCGCCTTCGCGCCGATCATGAACGCCTGGTTCGGCGTGACCAGCCCGGTCAGCAAGATGATGATCGTGGCCATGCTGGTCTTCTTCCCGGTGATGATCAACACGGTTCGTGGGCTGACCAGCGCGGATGCGGCCAGCCTGGAATTGATGCGCAGCTACGCGGCGTCCGAGCGCGAGATCCTCACCCGCGTGCGAATCCCGAACGCACTCCCGTACTTCTTCACGGCCATCAAGGTGGGAGCGACGCTCAGCCTCATCGGTGCCATCGTCGGCGAGTACTTCGGCGGCGCCACGGTTGCATTGGGGCGCATCATCGTCGAGAGTGCGTCCTTCCTGCGGTTCGCGCAGGCATGGAGCGCCATCATCGTGGCCGCGGCGCTCGGCATCGGCTTCTACCTGATCATCATCGGCATCGAGCGAATCGCGATGCCGTGGCACGCGTCGATGCGCGGCCAGGCCTAGATCACTGCCGCGTGGTGAACGCCACTGCGGATGCCAATCTTTGGACACCGATCACCGAGGAGGACGAGGGGCATGAAGCATTCCTGGCGGATCTTCACCATATTGATGGCCATCGGGCTGGTGCTCGCGGCGTGCGGTACCGGCGGCACCGACGACAGGCCCGACGCGGCGGCGTCCCAGGCCGAATCCGAGCCGGCCGCGTCCGAGCCCGAGGGCTCAGAGGCTGCGGCTTCCGAGCCCGTCGCCTCGAGCGACTGCGGGGCGGAGGCCCTCAGCGGCCCGGTGGCCCTGGACTTCCAGCTCCAGTGGGTTCCGCAGGCCCAGTTCGCGGGCTACTTCGCGGCCAGGGACCTCGGCTTTTACGAGGAGGCGGGACTCGATGTCACCATCCTCGACGGTGGCCCGGACATCGCGCCGCAGCAGGTGGTCGCGGATCCGAACGGGCCGGAGCTTGGCGAGGCGTGGGTGCCGAAGGTGCTCGTCGCTCGCGAGGAGGGGGCCGACCTCGTCAACATCGCGCAGGTCTTCCAGCGCTCGGGCACCGTCGAGGTGAGCTTCGCCGACTCAGGCATCACCTCACCCGAGGATTGGCAGGACAAGAAGGTCGGGGCGTGGGGCTTCGGCAATGAGTTCGAGGTCATCGCAGCTGCTCGACAGGCCGGCCTCGAGGCGGGAACCGACTACGAGCTGGTCACACAGAACTTCGATATGGTCGCCTTCCTCAACCGGGAGATCGACGCGGCCGAGGCGATGACATACAACGAGCTGGCGCAGGTCCTCGAGAGCGAGAACCCCGACAGCGGCGAGCTGTACCAGCTCGAGGATCTCAACATCATCGACTTCAACGAGGTCGGCACGGCGATGCTCCAGGATCACATCATCGCGCGTGAGTCCTGGCTCGCGAGCGACACGAACGGCGTGCCGAACGAGCAGATCGCGACCTGCTTCCTGCGTGCCTCATTCGAAGGCTGGATGCAATGCCGTGACAATCCCGACGGCTGCGTCGAGATCGTCCTGGACCAGGGCACCATTCTCGGTGAGGGTCACCAGCACTGGATGATGAACGAGATCAACGCGCTGATCTGGCCATCCCCGGACGGGATCGGAATCCTGGACGAGGCGCTCTGGGATCAAACGGTGCAGGTCAGCCTCGACTCCGAGATCCTGACCGAGGAGCCGTCCGATAACGCGTATCGGACCGATCTGGCGCAGGCCGCGTTGGACGGAATCGACGGGGACACCACCGGGGACGACTTCGAGAAGGGGGATGTCGAGGTCACGCCGAGAGGCGAGTAGACCTCATCCCTGTTCAGCGAAGGCACGAGGCCCCTCATCTCGAGGGGCCTCGCTCGTGGCCGCGGGCGCGGCGCGGCGGCATCGCAACGTGCCGGCTACAGCAGATAGCGCACCCACACGTAGCCCGTGGCGACCAGCATCGTGGCGATGGTGACCGGCAGCCCGTAGCGCAGGAACCTCCCGAAGCTGATCGGGTGGCCCTCACGCTCCGCCATCCCGGCCAGGATGACGTTCGCGCTGGCGCCGATGATGGTGGCATTGCCCCCGAGGTCGGCGCCGATGGCCAGGGCCCACCACAGGGCGTCGCTCTCGTGGCCCCCGGCCAGCTGCTCCACCACCGGGATCATGGTCGCGGTGTACGGGATGTTGTCGACCAGTCCCGAGAGGGCCGCCGACATCCACAGCAGCAGGACGGAGGTCGGGCCGAGCGCGTTTCCGGTCAGCGCCACGATCGCGTCCGCCACCGCCTGGATCAGGCCGATCTCGATCACTCCCGCCACGAGCATGAACAGGCCGATGAAGAAGAACAGGGTCGGCCACTCGACCTCGCGGAGCACCTCGTCGGGCGACTGCTGCGCGACCACCATCAGTACCACCGCGCCGGTCAGCGCCACGGTGGCGGGCTCCAGGTGCAGCGGCCCGTGAAGCAGGAACCCGATCAGCGTGCCGCCCAGGACGATGAGCGACGAGCGCAGGAGGCGCGGGTTCGTGATCATCTCCCGCTCATCGAGCTGCAGCAGCCCTTCGCGGAGAGCCGGATCCGCCTTCAGATCGTTGCGGAAGAGCCAGCGCGCCGCGACGAGATAGAGCGCCAGAAGGAGCGCGGACAGCGGCGCCATGTGGAACAGGAAGGCGTCGAACCCGAGGTCGGCGGCACTCCCGATCAGCAGGTTCGGCGGGTCGCCGATCAGGGTAGCCGCGCCCCCGATGTTGGACGCCAGGATCTCGCTGACGATGAACGGCATGGGGCTCATCCCCAGCCTCGCCGCCAGGAAGAGCGTGATCGGTCCGACCAGGACCACCGTGGTCACGTTGTCGAGGAACGCCGATGCGACCGCGGTGATCAGGCTCAGTACCACGAGGAGGCGGTACGGCTCGCCGCGTGCAAGCCTCGCGGAGCGCACGGCCAGCCAGCCAAAGATCCCCGTCTGGCGCAGGATGCCGGCAAGGATCATCATCCCAGCCAGCAGGAAGATGACGTTGAAGTCGATCTCCTCGAACGCCCGATCCTGATCGACGACGCCGAGCAGGATCATCGCCATGCCGCCCGCCATGGCCGCGATCGTCTTGTGGACGCGCTCGGTGACGATGAGGGCGTAGGTGGCGACGAACACGGCGAGGCCGATGACGACCTCCGCGTTCACGGGCGGCCCTCTGGCTCCAGGAGCCGCGATCGGCCCGTTGCCTGCACCCACACCAGCAGCAGCTCGAGCTGGTCGACGTAGCCCACCACCCGCTCGTCGCCGTCAGTGATCGGCAGCCCATTCACATGGTGTGCATGCATGCGTTCGAAGGCATCGCGCACAGTCTCGTCGGGATGGACGCTGACCGGCTCGGCCATGATGTCCGACGCCGTACGGGCGCCGACGTGCGCGGCGTACTTGAGGACAGCCTGGTAGTCGGCGATCTCGGCCAGGAACTCCTCGGGAACGATCTTGAGGAAGATGTCGTTCACCAGGACCCGGATCGGGATGATGCCCACCAGCCGGCGGGATTCGTCCACCACCGAGAGCACGCGGCAGGCCGTGTTCTCGACCACCAGCTCGGCGAGGCGCTTCAGGCTGTCGTCCGCGTGCACCACCACCGGCCCGATGAGGAGCAGCCGGTCGGCCTCAGCGATCTGCGTCTGCTGCGTGATGGACTCTGGGCTGGGGCCCGTCTCGCTCATCCGTCGCTACAGGGGCGACGCGATGGGGCCGGACCCGCAGCAGGCGCATCGCGGTTCACTCCCGAAGTCTAGCCCACGAAGGGCGGCCGGTATGATCGGCCCATGCCGCCGACGACGCGCAGCGCCGCCGACAGCCGGTCCCTGCCATGACCGGGCTTGGGCTGACCCTGCTCACCGCGCTCACCGCGGCGCTCGTGCTGGGCTCTCTGGCCCACCGGATCGGATTGCCTCCCATGCTCGGCTATATCGTGGCCGGCATCGCCATCGGCCCGGCCACCCCCGGCTTCGTGGCCGATCGCGAAGAGGTGCTCGCCCTTGCGGACATCGGCGTGGCGCTCCTCATGTTCAGCATCGGCCTCCAGTTCAGCCTCGCGGAGCTGCGCTCGGTCGGCCTGCGCATCTTGGCCGGAACGCCGGTGCAGGTGGCGATAACCATGGGCATCGGCACCGCCACCGGACTTCTCCTCGGCTGGGAGCTGCTCGAAGCGCTGTTCATCGGCGGTGCGGTATCGGTCTGCTCCACGGTGGTCCTCTTCAAGATCGCCGGGGAGGGTGACCTGCACACGACGACGCACGGCCGTACGGCCCTCGGCGTGTCGATCGTGCAGGACATCCTCACCGTGGTGCTGGTGGTGGCCCTCTCGGCGCTGGGCAGTCCCGAGGAGGAGTCCGGCATCGGGCTCCTCGCCTCCGCGGCGCTCGCCCTCGGCTTCGTGGCGGTGGTGGTTGTGGGCGGCTCGCGCGTCCTGCCGCCGACGCTCGCATTCGTGGCGGGGCTGCGCTCGCGTGAGCTCTTCGTGATCGCGGTGGCCCTGGTCGCCATCGGGACTGCCTTCGCCGCCCACGCCGTGGGCGTCAGCATCGCGCTCGGCGCGTTCGTCGCCGGCCTCGCGCTTGCCGACTCCGACCTGACCGCCAGCGTCCTTGGCGAGATCGTGCCGCTGCGCGAGCTGTTCAGCAGCTTCTTCTTCGTCTCGATCGGCGTGCTGCTCCAGCCGGCGGCCGTGATCGAGGCGTGGCCGGTGGTGTTGATGTTGCTGCTGATCATCACGCTCGGCAAGGCAATCCCGATCGCGGCGCTTGCCCGTTTCGATGGCCAGCGCCCGTTGTCGGCGTTTCGGGCGGGGGCGCTGGTGGGCCAGAGCGGCGAGTTCAGCTTCGTGCTCGCGTCGGCCGGCATCGCCGTCGGCGCCGTGTCGCCCGAAACCTTCAGCCTTGCCATGGGCGCGGTGGTGCTCTCGATCATGACCGCAGGGCCGCTGATCTCCGCTGCGACATGGGCGGGCCGCCGGCTCGATGGTGTGCAGCGCCTTTCTCCACTGCCCGGCGAGGCCCCCGCCGCCGGCCTCCGGCGGCACGCCGTGATCCTGGGCTACGGGCGCGCGGGCCGCGCCGTCGCGCGCGTGATGGAGTCGCGCGGCTTCGGATGGGTGGCCGTGGACGCCGACTACCGGCTGGCCAGCGAGGCGCGAGCCGCGGGCGCATCCATCGTCTACGGGGATGCCGGCTCGCCATCGGTGCTCGACCTGACGCACATGGCCGACGCGCATGCACTGATCGTTGCGATCCCCAATGCGTTGGCCGCACGCCAGGCGATCCTCTATGCCCGGGAGCGCAACCCGCGCATCGAGATCGTGGCCCGCGCGCACTCGGAGGCGGAGGAGGCGGACCTCCGGCGTCTCGGCGTCGCGCGTGTGGTCGTCGCGGAACGCGAGCTCGGGAACGAGCTGATCCGGCACGCGCTGCGCCGCTTCGGCGTCAGCGACCGCGAGGTCGCCGCCATCGTGGGCGCGCGCCGCGCCACCTGAGATTCCCGTTCCCGCCCCACGGGCGTATCGGCAGGTCAGCGGCCGTTCTTATCGCCCCACGGGAGCTTCAGCCAACGAACGGCAGCCACTGTCGCCGCTCGTCCGCCACACCTCCCGCCCATTGGGAATTCGGCCGTTGATCGGCCGTTACGCCCGCCCCACGGGAACCACCCGCCGAGCCAGCACTCAGCCCAGCCACACCTCGTCGATGCGCTCCACGAGCTCGTCCAGCGACCACACCACCAGGTCCGCCGCGCCGTCGGTGTCCTCGTGCAGGTAGCCCCATGGGCCGCGACGAATCCAGACCGCCCGCATCCCGGCCGCATGGGAGGGGCGCACGTCGTTATCGACGCGGTCACCAACGTACGCGACGGACGCAGGGTCAGGCGAGCCGATGAGCTCCAGCGTCCGGACGAAGAAGGCGGGATCGGGCTTGGAGACCTCCATCGCCTCGCTCATGGCCATCACCTCCACGTCCACGCCCAGCGCGCGAAGCTCGTCGTAGCGGCGAGCGGGCTGGTTGGCGGTGATGGCGAGCCGATACCCCTTTGCCGTCAGTCCCTCGAGGCCGCGGAGCGCATCGGCGTAAAGATCTTCGTCGCGGAAGCCGCCGAACCGCTCTTCAACCTCCGGCTGGCGGTCGCGCCACTCCGGCTGCTGGAGCAGCTCGAAGAAGCGGCGCCAGTCCTCGGGCTTCTCCTCCTGGGCGATCGAGCCGCCCAGCACGGCCATCAGGGTGAACTGCGGCATGCCGAGCACCTCCGCCCACGTCGCGAAGATGCGGGTCTCGTCGATCAGCGTCTCGCCGACGTCGAGCACCACCCAGCGGTCAGTCATGGGCCGATGCTAGACGAGCACCGGCAGCCCGCTGACGACTTCGCGCACGCGTCGTAGCCTTCAGCCGATGGAACTCGTCCGCGATCTCGTGCGCATCGGACTCGCGATCTTCTTGGTGGTTGCCGGGGTGGCCCACTTCGTTGCGCCGCGCCCGTACGTGGAACATCTGCCCGAGTTGGTACCGATGCGGGCGGAGCTGGTGGCGCTTACCGGCATCGCCGAGATCGTGCTTGCCGCCGGCCTCGTCGGTCCGCGGCGCTGGCGTCGGCCAGTGGGCCTCGCCGTGGCCGCGTACCTCGTGCTCGTCTTCCCGGCGAACCTCTACGCGGCCGTGAGCCAGGTGCCGATCGAGGGCGTGCCGAACGGCTGGATCCGCTGGGCGCGACTCCCGTTGCAGATCCCACTCATCGCCGCAGCACTGTGGTCGACTCGATCAGATGGACGTCGCTGATGGCAAGCGCGCGTCGTTCATGGCCTTCTGTTTGCCAACGTGGAGCACGTTCTCACGCGAGGGGGCTGACAGGGCTCCGCACGGCCCGGACGAACGAACGCCGAACGGCGCGAGCCTAGGCCTGCTTGACACCGGCGACGAGGGCGGCGACCGATGGCTTCGCATCCCCGAACAGCATGGTGGTCTTCTCATTGCTGAACAGCGGGTTCGGGATGCCCGCGAAGCCGGCGCCGCGGCCGCGCTTGAGGACGATGATGTGCTGCGCCGCATCGACGTTGAGGATCGGCATACCTGAGATGGGCGAGCCCTCCTCGCGGGCCGCCGGGTTGACGACGTCGTTGGCGCCGATGATGAGCGCGACGTCGGTATCGGCGAAGTCCTCGTTGATCTCGTCCATCTCCTTGAGACGGTCGTAGGGCACGTTCGCCTCGGCCAGGAGCACGTTCATGTGGCCGGGCATGCGGCCGGCGACGGGATGGATGGCGAACTGCACGTCCACGCCGCGCGCCACCAGCAGGTCCATGAGCTCGCGGACCGGCCCCTGGGCCTGGGCAACCGCCATGCCGTAGCCCGGCACGATGATCACGCGCTTGCCGTAGGCCATGAGCACCGCGGCGTCCTCGGCGCTGATCTCGCGCAGCTGCTCCTCGCCCTCTTCCCCGGCGGCAACGGCGCCGCCGCCGGTGCCGAATCCCGCGAACAGGACGTTGAAGAGCGATCGGTTCATGGCCTTCGTCATGAGCTGGGTGAGGATGGCGCCCGATGCGCCCACCAGCGTCCCCGCGATGAGCAGCGCGTAGTTGCTGAGCACGAACCCGGTGGCCGCCACCGCGATGCCGGTGTACGAGTTGAGCAGCGAGACCACGACCGGCATGTCCGCTCCGCCGATCGGCATGGTGAGCTGCACACCCAGCGCCAGCGAGAGCGCCACGAACAGCAGGAAGAGCGGCACGCTCGGCGCAACGGCGGTGAGGTAGACGCCGATGGCGACGACCGCCAGGAACAGGGCAGCCGTGACGAGCTGCGACCCCGGATACTTGACCGGGCGTGAGGCGATGAGCCCCTGGAGCTTGCCGAAGGCCACGATCGAGCCGGTCAGGCTCACGGAGCCGATGATCGCGCCGAGCAGCGTGGCGATCACGAAGGCGAGCGGCAGCAGCTCACCTGGGTGCAGCTCGGAGTCGCGCATGAACTCCACCATCGCCACCAGGGCCGCCGCGCCGCCACCCGCGCCGTTGAAGATGGCGACCATCTGGGGCATGGCGGTCATGGCGACGCGCTTGGCGCCCAGCCAGCCGGCCACCGAGCCGATCAGGCCGCCGACGACCACGATCCACCAGTTGTCCGAGATTCCGAACGTGCTCTCGGATGTGAAGAACGTCCAGGCCACCACCAGCGCCATGCCCGCCGCGCCGAGCAGGTTGCCACGACGCGCCGTCGCCGGCGACGCGAGGAACTTGAGGGCGAGGATGAACGTAACGCTGGCGACGAGCCAGACGAGGTAGTTCAGGACTCCGAGCGTGTCCAACTAGCCGCGATCCCCGGGTCGCTTCTTGAACATCTCGAGCATGCGGTCGGTGACCACGAAGCCGCCAACGACGTTGATCGTGCCGAGGATCACGGCGAGCAGTGCCAGGCCGATGGCGACCGGCCCGCCGGCAGTGGCGGCGACCAGCATGGCGCCGACCACGATGACGCCGTGGATGGCGTTCGCGCCGCTCATCAGCGGCGTGTGCAGCATCGTCGGCACCTTGGAGACGACCTCGAATCCGACGAAGGCGGCGAGGACGAGGATGAAGAGCGCGGAGAGCAGCTCGAAGGTCGTGAGCTCCATCGGTCTATTGGTCCTTCTTCTCGAGCGCCTTGGCCGTCGCCTCGTGGACGACCTTGCCGTCGTGCGTGATGGTCGCCCCCCGGGTGATCTCGTCATCGAGATCAATGGTCAGCACCCCCTCTTTGACGAGGTGCTTGACGAGCGTCTGGATGTTCTTGGCGTACATCTGCGTGGCGCTGGCGGGCATGGTGGCCGGCAGGTTCGTGATGCCGATGATCCGCACTCCGTGCTTGACGACCTCCCTGCCCGGCTCGGTCAGCTCGCAGTTTCCGCCCATCTCGGCCGCCATGTCGACGATCACGCTGCCGGGCTTCATGCTCTTCACCATCGCCTCGGTGACCAGGCGCGGTGCGGGGCGGCCCGGGATGAGGGCCGTGGTGATGATGAAGTCCGCCTCCTTCACGCGCTCGGCGATGAGCTCGGCCTGACGGCGCTTGTAATCGTCGCTCATCTCCGTGGCGTAGCCGCCCGCCGTCTCCGCCTTCGCCTTCTCCTCATCGGTCATCTCGACCTCGAGGAACGTGCCGCCAAGGCTCTGCACCTGCTCCTTGACCGCGGGGCGGACGTCGGTCGCCTCGACCACAGCACCCAGGCGGCGCGCAGTGCCGATGGCCATCAGGCCCGCGACTCCCGCGCCCATCACGATCCCGCGCGCGGGGCGGATGGTGCCCGCGGCGGTCGTCAGCAGCGGGAAGAACTTCGGCAGGCGTTCCGCGGCGATGAGGACCGCCTTGTAGCCGCCGACCGTGGCCTGGCTGGAGAGCGTATCCATGGACTGCGCGCGGGTAATGCGGGGAATGGCGTCCATGCTGATGGCGGTCACGCCGCGCTCCGCCAGCTGCTGCGCGATCTCGGGGCGGGCCAAGGTCCCGAGGGTGCCGATGAGGACGGACCCCTTCTTGAGCATCTGCAGCTCCTCGTCCGAGGGACGCCCAACGCGCAGGACCATGTCCGCCTGGCCGTACAGCGACGGTGCATCGGCCACGATGGTCGCCCCGGCCTCTTCGTATGCCTCATCGGGGTTCGAGGACCCCTCGCCGGCACCCGCCTCGATGAGCACCTCGATCCCGTCAGCCACCAGCTGACCGGCAATTTGCGGCGTGAGTGCGACGCGCGTCTCGCCCTCGGCGATCTCGCGCGGTACGGCAATCTTCATTCAGAGCATCTCGTGGAGTTCGCGGCCATTGCACACGGCGAACCGCCGCGGCTCGACGTGGGCCCACTGGCGGTTCGGAAGCGGATTCTAGCAGAGGGGCCACGCGTAGAGAGAGCGGGCCACGCCTCGGCCTTGCGGGTCGCCGCTCGCCGCGGTCGCCGGGGGTAACGACCACGATCCGCGGAGCGGCGGAGGAGCGCGCGGCCGTCCGAACGGGAAGCCACGGCCCTGCCGGCCTCAACGCCGTCCTGCGCTATGGTGCCAGCGCCATGAGCCTCGTCGTCGATCGCGTCAGCAAGCGCTTTGGAAGCGTCCTGGCGCTCGACGATGCCTCGTTCAGCGTCGAGGCGGGCGCCATCTTCGGGCTGCTCGGGGCGAACGGTGCGGGCAAGACCACCTGCATGCGGATCGTGCTCGACATCCTGCGCCCGGACAGTGGCTCGGTGACGTGGAACGGACAGCCGAACACGGCGCTCCCGAGACGGACATGGGGCTACCTGCCCGAGGAGCGCGGCCTCTACCCAAAGATGCGGGTCGAGGAGCAGCTCCGCTTTCTCGCGTCCCTGTATGGCGTCTCCGACGCGGATGCCCGCAGGGAGATCACCGACTGGCTCGAGCGCTTCCGGATCCCCGACTATCGCAATCGGAAGGTCGAGGAGCTGTCCAAGGGCAACCAGCAGAAGATCCAGTTCATCGCCGCCATCCTCCATGACCCCGACATCCTGATCATGGACGAGCCGTTCAGCGGCCTCGATCCGCTGAACGTCAGGCTGCTCAAGGAGGCCTTCCTCGCCATGCGCGAGCGCGGCAAGACGCTCATCTTCAGCACCCACCAGATGGAGACGGTTGAGGAGCTGTGTGAGGCGATCGCCATCATCGACCGCGGCCGAGTCGTGTTGCACGGCCTGGTTCGGGACGTGAAGCGCGCGATGGGCCGACGGGTCGTGCGCCTCGCCACCGATGGAGACGGCGCGTTCCTCGCCGAACTCGAGAAGCTCGATGCGCTCCGGGGCCTGACCGTGGGTGCGCGCCGCGCGGATTTCGTCGAGCTTCAGCTGCCGGCGGACCTCGACCCCGAGACCATCCTGCGTGCCGCCCTTGAGCGGGGACAGCGAATCACCCGCTTCGAGATAGCGGAGCCCAGCCTCGAGGAGATCTTCGTCGAGCACGTCGGGCGACGGGCCATCGACGAGGAGGAGGGACACCTCGCCACCTCCGCCGGCGGAGGTGACATCGAATGACGGGGCTGATGCCGAACGCCGGCCACGTCGCGCGCCGCGAGTATCTCGTCCGGGTGCGCGGCCGGACGTTCCGGATCACAACGCTCCTGCTGGCCGTGGCGGTCCTGGTCTTCACCCTGCTCCCGACGCTGCTGCGGGGGGCCGGCGTGACGGGTGACCCGCCGCAGATCGCGCTCGACGTCCAGGCGGACGATCTGGCCTCCGACCCGGTGGCCGCCATCCGCGACGCCCTCGCCGCAAGCGGAGCGGCGGGCCCGCTCGTCACGCGAGCCGAGGACCCATCCGACGCAGCGGACGCCGTTCGCGGCGGGAGCCTCGACGGTCTGCTGACGATATCCCGCGGACCCGACGGCGACCTCACCTTCGAATACCTCAGCTCACAGGGCCCCGCCAGCGTCGAACGCCTGCTCGTGACCCAGGCCGCCACGTCCCTCGCGGTGAGCGATCGCCTGGCGGCGGCGGGGATCGACTCGGCCCAGAGCGCCGTGCTGTTCAGGCCGCCTGCCTTCGTGAGCACCTCGGCCGATCCCGATGCCCCCGACGACGATCGGTACGGGGAGGCGCTGGTCGTCGCCTATTTCCTGGTCATCCTGACCTTCATGGCCATCATCACCTACGGGAACTGGGTGGCGCAGAGCGTGGCAGAAGAGAAGTCCAACAGGGTCATGGAGCTCCTCATCACCGCCGCAACGCCCCAGCAGCTGCTCACCGGAAAGGTGCTCGGCACCGGTGCCGCGGGGCTGACCCAGTACGCGGCCATCATCGCCGCGGTCGCGGTGGGAATGATCGCCAACGGGCCGGTCTCGAACCTCCTCGGCCTTCGTGGCGAGGCGGCGTTCAGGCTGCCATCCCTGGAGCTCTGGATGCTGCCCGCCTTCGCCGTCTTCTTCACCCTCGGCTTCGTCCTGTACTCGACGCTGTACGCGGCCTCGGGCTCAATGGTCTCGCGAATCGAGGACGTCCAGCAGGCGGCCGGGCCGCTCATCTTCGTCTCGATCGCCGGGTACTTCGTGTCGTTCACCGCGCTCAACGACGCCGACGCCGGCTGGGTGGCGCTCCTGTCGCTCGTCCCGTTCTTCAGCCCCTACCTCATGCCGATGCGGATGCTCCTCACCAGCGTCAGCGCGCCTGAGATCCTCGTGGCACTGGGGATCCTGGTGGTGACGCTCGTCGCCGCGATCTGGCTCGCGTCACGGATCTACAGCGCCGGGGTGCTCATGTACGGCCAGCGTGTCGGCGTACGCACGCTGCTGCGCGCGGCCCGCGTGAGCCGCTAGCCAGGTCGGGCCGCAACGCCGGCCGTCCGCATCCCGAGAGCCTCGACGCGTGGACGCAATGCGAAGCGATCGTCGGGCGGCGCAAGTGACGCCGCAGCCGCCGTATCCCCCATCACCAGCGCCGAGAGATACTCGCCGACCGCCGGCCCGTGCTTGTAGCCGTGCCCCGATCCGCCTCCCGCCACCCAGGCGCCGCCGATCGACGGATGACGGTCAATGATGAAGTGCGTGTCCGCCGTGAGCTCGTACTGGCAGACGCGGCCCTCCGACACCGGCTGAGCGGCCATCGCCGGGAAGCGACGGCTCAGGTAGGCGCGGGCGACATCCACGCGCTCGTCCGACAGGCGTCGCTCCTGGAGATCGGGGTCCACGAACGGCCCCGGCCAGTCCGGCGCGATCTTGAAGCCACGGCGCTCGATGGAAGGGATGCCGTAGAAGGCGCCGTCGTAGTCGACCCACGTCGGGTGCTGCCCGGCGTCGAAGCGGTCGTCGCCCGGCGGCGTCGCGAAGTAGATGATCTCCTGCTGGGGCACCGACAGCTCGAGGCCCGGCACCTCGCCCAGCAGCTTCGGGAGCCACGGTCCGGCGGCGAAGACGACCGCATCGGCTCGCAGGTGCTCCCCGTTCACGCTGACCTGCGTGCCACTTACGCTCGCCAGGCCGATACGGACCTCGCCGCCCTCGTCGACCAGCGCCCGTGCCGCGGTCGCCACGCCGCGACGTGCCATCAGCACCCCGGCGTCGGGCTCGTGCAGAGCCCAGGTGATGCCATCGGGCACCATCTGCGGCCATCGGCGCGCGAGGTCATCGGCGTCGAGGCGCTCGGCCGCGACGCCCATACGGTCGAGCGTGGCGGCCGAATCGGCTTCGAAGCCATCGTCGCGGCCGGCGAACCACAGGACGCCGGTGGGCACGAACAGCGTCGGGTCGAGGCCAACCCATTGCCGCAGCGAGTGCAGCTGCCAGCGCGGGTAATGAGCGTCGGGACCGTGCGCCGAGCGGGTGACACGCGACTCGTCGCCGGAGCTCGCAAGCGAGTTCCCCGGGCCGTACTGGTCCACCAACAGGACCGATGCGCCCCGGCGGCGAAGCCAGAGCGCGGTCCACGTCCCGAAGACTCCGGCACCGATGACGACGACCTGCATCGCGCGATGGTAACGGGACGCTAGGATCAGCCGCGTGGAGGGCACACCGCAGGCACCGGTCATCAGCACGCAGGCGCTGACCAAGCGCTATGGCTCCGTGCCCGCGCTCACCGACCTCAGCATCGACGTCGCGGCGGGCGAGATCTTCGGCTTCCTGGGGCCGAACGGCGCGGGCAAGTCGACCACCATCCGAACGCTGCTCGGCTTCCTGCATCCGACGTCGGGCTCGGCGAGCGTGCTGGGCCGGGACGTGGAGGCGGATTCGGTCGAGATCAGGCGCCTGACCGGCTACCTGCCGGGTGGGATCGCCCTGTACGACTCGCTCACCGGCGAGCAGGCGCTCGACTACCTCGGCGACCTCCAGGGACGCGAGCCGCATCGGCGCGCCGAGCTGTGTGACCGGCTGGAGCTGCCCACAGCCGTCCTCAAGCGCCGTGTCCGCGACTACTCGCGCGGCATGCGCCAGAAGATCGGTGTCGTCCAGGCGCTCCAGCACGATCCCGAGCTCGCGATCCTGGACGAGCCCACCGAGGGCCTCGATCCGCTCATGCAGCAGGCCTTCTACCGCATCCTCGACGATCTCCGCGCGGAGGGGCGCACGGTTTTCTTCAGCTCGCACGTCCTGTCGGAGGTCGAGCGCCTCTGCGACCGGGTGGCCATCATCCGCGCCGGTCACCTGATGGCGGTGCACGACGTGAGCGAGCTGCTGGCGCGGCGGCGGCGGCGGGTCATGATCCGCTGGCGCGGCGGGGCCCCGGAACCCGACTCTCTACCCGGCCTCGAGGACGTGCAGGTCCATGGCAGCCGAGTCCACGGAACCCTCACGGGAGAGGTCGCCGAGTTCGTGCGGGCCATCGCCTCACCCAGCCTGGAGGACCTGACGATCGAGCCCGCGAGCCTCGAGGAGGCATTCCTCGAGTACTACGCCGAACCCGACGACGTGCCGACCGCGGCCGGTCCGGTGGAGGCAGAGCAATGAACGGAAGACTGTTCCGCCAGACGCTCCGCTGGCAGCGAGCCCGACTGCTGATCGTGCTGCTCGCAGCCATCGGCTGGGGCGTGCTGATCCCGGTGGTCTACACCGCGTTCAGCGACGTCATGCGGGACCTTGCCAACTCGGGCGCCATCCCGAGCGAGCTGCTGAACGTCGGCTCCGGGTCCCTCTTCACGCTGCCTGGAGCCATCACCCTTGGCCTCCAGCACCCGCTGGCCATCGCGATGATCGGCATCTTCGCGGTCGGTACCTCGTCTACGGCCATCGCCGGCGAGCGTGCCCGCGGCACCCTGGAGGTGCTGCTCGCCCGCCCGATCTCGCGCAACACCCTCTACACCAGCATCCTGGTGGCCCTGCTGCTCGCCGTGCTGCTGGTCCTCTCCGCGATCGTGGGAGCCATGGTCGGGACCTCCATCGGCCTCGGGGTCGCGGAGGAGCTCGACCTGGGGCGGCTGCCACTGGTCGTCCTCAACGGCTTCGGGCTGTGGGCGGCCTTCACGACCTTCGGGCTCGCGGCATCGGTCTCGTTCGACCGTCCCGGTCCGGCCATCGGCCTCACGCTGGCCTGGCTCCTCATCCACTACTTCCTGGAGATCCTGGGCTCGCTGTGGACCGATGCGGCCTGGACGCAGGACTACTCGCTGCTCCACCACTTCGATCCGGGAGCCATCCTCGCGGGGGACGTCAGGCCGCTCGACTTCGTGATCGTCTTCGCCGCCGCCATCATCCCGATCGTCTACGCGCTCTTCGTCTTTCCGCGCCGGGATCTGGCCGCGCCGGCCTAGGCCTGGGGCGGACCGGCGGCGGCGAGATCGAGGAGCCCGTCCAACTCCATCGCGCGGCCTTCGTCCCACGCCGCGGCCAGCTCAGGATCGCTTAGCAGGCGCTCGGGGTAGAAGCCCGCCCACTCCCGGTTGCGCCGTGCGAGATGGGCGCCTCCCTGCCGCTGAATCGCATCGGCGCCGCCAGCGACCCGCATCGCGTGTGGATGGTGTCCCTCGTCGAAGGCCACGGCCGCAAGCCCGTCGAGAACCAATGCGTACCCGGAGAGGTCACCGGAAGCTCGAAACGACTCGAGCGCTCGCACGTAGTGCTGTCGGCCGGTCGAGCGCTCGCCGCGAAGGTTGTCGTTCAGTCCGAGCATGAACTCGGTCCACGCGAGCATGTAGCGGTCGTCGGCCTCCGTGAAGATGCGAAGGCACTCCTCACCGAGCCGGACTGCGGCATCGCTGTTGAGCTGGAGGACCTCCATGTCGAGGAGCGCCCACAGGGCCCTGCCTTCGCCGGGGCGGTCACCGATGCGCCGGTAGATGCTCACCGCCTCCTGTGCGCTGCTGAGGATGTCGGGCGGGATCCGCAGCGGCACCGTGTCCTCCCCGATCCTGAAGCTCATGCTCAGGTTGTAGAGGGCATTGGCGACGGCAGCGTCGCCGCCGATCTCGCGCTGTATGGCCAAGGCACGCTGGTAGCGCTCCCGGGCCAGTTCCATGTCGCCGCGCCAGTAGGCCAGCCCGCCGGCGGCCTCGAGCGCGACCGCGAGCTGCGCGGGGTGTTCGTCCAGTCCGGAAGTGGCAAGGACGCGGGAGGCTCGGTCCTCGCCTTCCGCGAGGAAGCCGCGCATCTGCCACATCCGCCACGAGGCGGCCAACATCCGTACCGCCAGCACAGCCTCGCCCTCCATCGTGGCCCAGCTCAAGGCCGCGCGGAGGTTGTCGTGCTCCCGCTCGGCACCGTCCAGTGCCGCCTTCTGGTCGTCGGTGAAGATGCGAGCGGCCGCCTCCTCGGAGCGCGCGGCAAAGTGCTCGGCGTGGGCGCCCTGAAGCGCTCGCTGCTCGTCCGCCCGCTCGGCGAGCCGTTCCGCGGCGAACTCGCGGATTGTCTCGAGCATCCGAATCCGAGGCGTCCCGTCGAGAAGGTCCTCCTGCCGCAGTAGGCTCTTGTCGACGAGAGCGCTGAGGGTGTCGACGACATCTCCCGCGTAGCCGCCGAGGATAGCCTCTACCGCCTCGAGGTCCGCCCCGCCCGCGAAGACGGCGAAGGCGCTGAAGAAGCGCCTCTCGTCCTCGCCGAGGATGTCGTAGCTCCAGGCGATCGCTCCGCGCAGCGTCTGCTGGCGCGCTGGAAGGTCACGCGAGCCGCCCGAGCCCAGGTCGAGCCGCCGGCCGAGGCGCTCGACCATCGCCTGCGGCGAGAGGATCCGGATGCGTGCTGCGGCCAGCTCGATCGCCAGCGGCAGACCGTCGAGCCGCCAGCAGATCTCCGCCACCGCAGGCGCGTTGTCGTCGGTGATCTCGAAGTCCGGCTTGACCCGCCGCGCACGCTCCTGAAACAGCGCGGCCGCGGCGTACCTTGCGATATTGCGGTCCGCGGGCACGTCGCGCGGGTCGGGCATCGGCAGGGGTGGCACGGGGTACTCCTGCTCCCCGTACACCCGCAGCGCGCTGCGGCTCGTCGCGAGGAGAGAGAGGCCGCCCGCGCGCTGAAGCAGCTCTCCGATGTCCGTCGCCGCCTCGACGACCTGCTCGAGGTTGTCGAGGACGAGAAGGAGGCGCTTGCCCGCAAGATGCTCGACCAGCCGCTGGACCGGCTGCGGGCCAGGATCCGCGATCCCGACCGCCTTCGCGATCGAGGGCAGCACGAGCTCGGGCTCGCGGATGGGCGCAAGCTCCACGAAGAAGACCCCATCGGGGAAGACGTCCGCCTCCTCCGCCGCCACCTGGAGCGAGAGACGAGTCTTCCCCGTCCCTCCGGGCCCGGTGAGGGTGACCAGCCTGTTTGAGCGCATCAACTCGCGAACGCGGGCGACCTCTTCTTCTCGGCCGATGAACGTCGTCGCCTGTGCCGGCAGGCTCGTGCGCCCAGCGTCCAGCGAGCGGAGCGCGGGAAACTCCGTCGGCAGGCCGCCGACGCACACCTGCGCGAGCGCCTCGGGGTCGGGGAGGTCCTTCAGCCGATGCTCGCCGAGGTCGAGGAGCCTGAGGTTGCCGGGGAGCGCATGCTCGATCAGCGTCCGCGTCGAGCCTGAGACGAGGATCTGCCCGCCATGGCCCGCGCTCATTATCCGCGCGGCGCGGTGCACATCTAAGCCCGCGTAGGTCCCATCGGCGATCCGCGCGCCGTCGGTCGTGTGAATCCCCATGCGGACGCGCAGCTCGACGTCCGCCGGCCACGAATGCGCCGCGAGCGATCGCTGACCGGCCGCGGCCGCGCCCACCGCCCCGACGGCCGTGGGGAAGGCGACGAAGAACGAATCGCCCTCGGTGCTGACCTCAACACCGCCGTTGGCAGCGAAGGCCTCGCGCAGCAGCGCTCGGTGTTCGGTGAGGACGTCCGACCAGGCCTCGCCCAGGGTCTGGGCGAGCCGCGTCGACCCCTCGATGTCGGTGAACAGGAATGTGACCGTGCCGGTCGGCAGGCTGGTGGTCATCGGCGACCGCAGTGTACGGCGGCGGTCATCCGCACAAGGGCGGGCGGGCCGTTAGGCTTCCGCAGGTGACCGTCCTCGCCCGCGCCGCTGCCCGGCGCCTCGCCCGGCGACCGGTCCTCACCGCGGTGCTCGGCGCGCTGACGATCGCGTCCTCTGCCATCCTCGTGCGGCTGGCCGACGTGTCGCCCGCGACCGCGGCCATCTTCCGTTGTGCCTACGCCCTGCCGCCGCTCGCGCTGCTCGCGTGGTACGAGCAGCGCCGATACGGGCCCCGCGCACCGGGCCAGGCACGCCTGGCGTGGGTCGCGGGCGCGTTCTTCGCCGCGGACCTCGTGCTGTGGCATCACGCCATCGAGGAGGTGGGCGCCGGCCTCGCGACGGTACTCGGCAACACGCAGGTCGTCGTCGTCCCGATCGCGGCCTGGCTCGTGCTCGGCGAGCGCCCCGGCTGGCGCGTCGCAGCGTCGGTCCCGGTGGTCCTCATGGGCGTCGTGCTGATCAGCGGGGTCATGGGCGGTGGCGAGGCCTACGGGCGCAGCCCGCTGCTCGGCGTGCTCTTCGGCCTCGGGACTGGCGTGGCGTATGCCGGATTCCTCCTGGTCCAGCGACGGGCCAACGCGGACCATCGGCGCCCGGCGGGCCCCCTCTTCGACGCCACGGCGTCGGCGGCGGTCTGCTCTCTGCTCATCGGCCTGCCGCTCGGGGAGGTCGACCTCGTCCCATCGTGGCCGGCCCACGGCTGGCTCGTGGTCCTCGCCCTCGGCGTTCAGGTGGTGGGCTGGCTGCTCATCAGCATCAGCCTTCCGCGACTGCCCGCCGCGATCACGTCGGTCGTGCTGACCCTCCAGCCGGTCGGCTCCGTGTTCCTCGGGATCTGGATCCTGTCCGAGGCGCCGTCCACGTTCCAGCTGCTCGGCGTTCTGTTCATCCTCGCCGGGCTCCTGCTCACCACCCTCCGGATACGGGCCCGGCGCGCCTCGCGGAGCGCTCGCCCCGCCGGCTGAGGTCAGAGTCAGGCTACCGGCGGGCGTCCCGGCAGCGTGACGATGAAGCAGGTGCGGCTCGGCCGCGATTCCACCTCGATCCGTCCGCCGTGGCGCTCGACGACCGAGTGACTGATGTGCAGGCCAAGTCCGGTGCCCGAGCCGGGCGGCTTCGTAGTCGCGAAGGGCTCGAACAGCCGCTCACGGATCGATTCCGCGATGCCGGAGCCGGTGTCGCAGACCCACACTCGCACCCCATCACCCTCGCGCTCGGCACGCAGGGTCAGGGTGCCGCTGCCTCCCATCGCGTCGACGGCGTTGTCGATGAGGTTCGTCCACACCTGGTTCAGCTCGGAGCCCGCCGCCTCGATCTCCGGCAGGTCGTCCGCGAACTCGCGACGGACCTCGACCCCCTCCTTCAGCCGATGCCGCAGGATGACGAGGGTTTGCTCGAGGCCGATGCGAACGTCCACGCGCTGCACCCGCGCCCGATCGAGATACGCGTAGCCCTTCACGGCGTCGACGATCTCGCTGATCCGCCCCGAGGCGAGTCGCAACTCGCCCAGGAGCTCGGAGACCGGTGCGTCCGCCGCGAGCCACGCGACGGTCTCCGCCGGGAGTGTGCGCAGCGCCTGGGCGGTCCACCCGATGTCCACGACCGCCGCGGCCCCCCCGGGATCGGGCACGACTCCGGCCAGGGCATCGACGGTGTCGGCCCGCTCGAGGGCGCTGAGCGTCCGCCGCGCCGGCGGGGGTGGGATGTCCTCGGGCTTCGTCATTGCGTCGCGAGCCGCGAGCGCGTCGCGGAGGGCGTCGGCCGACCTGCGGACCGCCGCCGCGGGATTGTTGAGCTCGTGCGCGAGCCCGGCAGACAGTGTCCCCAGGGCGGCGAGCTTCTCGCGCTCGCGCAGCAGTCCCTCGGTCGAGCGCAGCCGCGCCATGACGGTGCGGAGGATCGCGAGCGCGGTGTCCGGCCGGTCGAGCACGCTGGTCAGGGCGTCGCTCGGCACGCGCAGCACCGTCACGTCCGTCCGCGCCGTCACCGACGCGTTTCGCGCCCGGCGCTCGATGACCGCCATCTCGCCGACGATCCCGCCCGGGCCGACGACCGCGATCGGCACGTCTCCCTCTCCGCTGCGCTTTGTCACGCTCACCTCGCCCTCGACGATCACGAAGAACTCGTGAGCCTCGGTCCCTTCGGTCAGCAGCCGCTCGCCTTCGCGAAGCCGAATCAGCTCGCTCATGTCAACGAGCCTCGCGAGCTCGTCGTCCGGAAGATGAGCGAACAGCTGGCTCGCGCGCAGCGCCTCGGCGGGAGTCATGGAGCGACCATCACAGCGACGCGAGGTACTGGTGCACGAACTGGACGGCCATGGCGCCCTCGCCCACCGCGCTTGCGATCCGCTTCACGGACCGATGCCGCACGTCGCCCGCGGCAAACACGCCGGGCATGCTCGACTCAAGCAGGAACGGGTCGCGATCCAGCCTCCAGCCCCGCTCCGCGGTGACGTCTGGACCGGTGAGGACGAAGCCCTGATCGTCGCGCTCGAGGACGCCGCCGAGCCAGCCGGTCCGCGGCTGCTGGCCGATGAAGACGAACAGCGCCTCGAGGTCGAGGGTCATGTCGCCGTCGGGGAGGCGGAACTCGGCGCTCTCAAGGCTTCGCTCGCCGCGAACGGCCACCGTCTCGGCGTGCGTGAAGACGCGGACGTTCTCCAGCGCACCGAGCTGCTCGGCGAGATAGGCGCTCATTGACGAGAACTCGGGGCCCTTGACCATGAGGTTGACGCGGCGAGCGTACCGGGCAAGGTGGACGGCGGCCTGGCCCGCCGAGTTGCCCGAGCCGATGACGCCGACCTCCGCGTCGCGGTACAGCAGGGCCTCGGTCGTGGCCGCGCCGTAGTACAGCCCCGCGCCGGCGAGCTCCGCGGCTCCCGGGACGTCGAGCTGCCGGTACGTCACGCCGGTCGCCACGATCATCGCCTGACACGAGAGCTCGGACCCGTCGTCGAGGACGATCGTGCGATACGGATCGGCGCGGGCGATGCTGCTGGCCTCCTGCGAAGAGACGATCTCTGCGCCCAGGCGGCGCGCCTGCGCGAGCGCGCGCCGCGCGAGATCGGCGCCGGTGAGGCCCGCCGGGAACCCGAGATAGTTCTCGATGCGGCTCGTGGTCCCAGCCTGCCCTCCCGGCGCCTCGCGCTCGATGAGGAGCGTCTTGAGCCCTTCGCTCGCCCCGTAGACGGCGGCCGCCAGCCCGGCCGGACCTGCGCCGACGATCAGGAGGTCGTAGAAGGGCAGGGTGGCGCGTGTCGCGAGGCCGATCGCATCGGCCAGCTCGCGGTTGGTCGGGTTGCGGAGCGCGCTACCTTCGGCGAAGAGGACGACCGGCTCGCCCGGCTTGATCGGCGCTTCGAGCGAGTCCGCAATTCGTTGCCCCTCCTCGTCCGTGTCCGGATCGAGCCAGGCGTACGGGATCTGGTTGCGTGCGAGGAAGTCGCGAATCTCGTGGCCTCGGGGCGCCCAGCGAGGGGCTATGAGGCGCAGGCCCTCGAACGGGGGGCGGAAGCCTGCCGCCCAGTCGGCGAGAAGGTCGTCGAGGACCGGATAGAGCCGCTCCTCAGGCGGATCCCACGGCTTGAGCAGGTAGTGGTCGAGGCGGATGTCGTTGATCGCGCGGATCGCGACCTCGGTGTCGGCGTAGGCGGTGAGCAGGACCGACTTCGCCTCCGGCTGGAGTGGCAGCGCCTCGCGCAGGAGCTCGATCCCGGTCATCACCGGCATTCGCTGGTCGGCAATGAAGAGGGCCACCGCGTCGCCGCGTCGCGTCAGTTCCATGACCAGCTCGAGCGCCTCCGGGCCCGACCCGGAGGCCAGGATCCGGTAGTCGGCGGCGTACCGCGCGCGGAGGTCGCGCTCGACGGCGCGCAGCACCGGGGGGTCGTCGTCGACGATGAGGATCGCAGGCTTGGCCGCCATGGCGGCGAGTGTAGGGCCGGCCGCGAATCCACGCGGTACCCTCGCTCGCGTGGTTCGCTCCCATTCGTCGCATCCCGTGCTTCTCACCGGCAGCGGCCGCCTGGCCCCGCTCCGCCTCTCGCCGTGGGGGCTGCTGGTGGTGGATGGCCGGATCGCCTGGGTCGGAGCACCGGCCGACGCCCCGCGATCGGATGCCGAGCGAGTCGACCTCGGCTCAGCCCTCGTCACGCCGGGACTGGTTGACAGCCACACGCATCCGGTCTTCGCCGGCGACCGAGCCGATGAGGCCGCTGCGCGGCTCGAGGGCGCCCCGTACAGCGGCGGGGGGATCCTCCGCACCGTCGCCGCGACGCGGGAGGCGGACGATGCCACCCTCGAGCGGCTGGTCGAGGACCGGCTGCGCGCGGCGCTCGCGGCAGGCACGACGACGGTCGAGTGCAAATCGGGCTATGGCCTCTCCCTCGACGCGGAGCTGCGCCACCTGCGCCTGATCGGCCGCGTGGCAGAGCGAGTGCCGATGCGCGTGGTCCGGACGCTGCTCGCGGCGCACGCCGTTCCACCAGAGGCGAGCTCGATGTCCGACTACGCGGCCCACGTCGCCGATGAGATCGTCCCGGCGGCCGCCGCGGAGGGAGTCGCCGAGTTCGTGGACGTGTTCTGCGACGAAGGGTTCTTCGACCTGGCCGCCGCGGAGCGCATCGGGCTCGCGGCGCGAGCCGCCGGGCTGGGACTGCGCCTCCACGCCGACCAGCTGGCGGACACCGGAGCGGCCGCGCTCGGCGCGCGGCTGGGTGCGGCGTCCGTCGACCACCTGGAGCAGCTCGACGACGCCGGTATCCGCGCAATCGCGGAGTCGACGACCGTGGCGACCGTCCTCCCCGGACCTGCACTCGTGCTGCGCTCCCGCATGCCTCCGGCGCGCGCGCTCATCGACGCTGGGGCAACCGTGGCGCTCGCCAGCGACGCCAATGCCGGGACCTTCCAGAACTTCGGCGCAATGCCGCTGGTCGTCGGACTCGGGGCGACGGTGCTCGGAATGACGGTCACCGAGGCGCTTACGGCGGCCACCGCCGGGGCCGCCGCCGCGTTGGGCCTATCCGACGAGACCGGGGCGCTCCGCGAGGGGGTGGCCGCCGACATCGTCGCGTGGGACGCCGAGCAGGAGGGCGCGTTCGCGCTCAGCCTTGGTGCGGTGCGGCCTCACCGAGTCTGGATCGGGGGCCGCGAGGTCGCGCTCCCGGCGGCCTAGCGCCCGAGCTTCGTGTTGCGCGTCCTATGATTCGGCGCATGGATCACTTCGATCTCGTCATCATCGGCGCCGGCACCGCGGGCGAGGCGGCCGCCAACTACGCCCGGTCGCGCGACGCATCGGTGGCGATCGTTGACCGTGCCCTCTTCGGCGGATCGTGTCCGTTCTGGGCCTGCATGCCATCCAAGGCGCTCCTCCATGCGGCGGACGTGCACCACGCGGGCGGCGACTACCCGTGGTCGAAGGCATCCGACTTCCGGGACTACATGATCAACCGCACGAAGACCGATGAGCCCGATGACTCGGGCCACGTGACCTCGCTCGAGAAGGCTGGTGCGACCGCCATCCGCGGCTCGGCCGCCCTCGACGGACCCGGCCGGGTCCGTATCGGCGATCGGGTCCTCGAGGCAGGCGCCGTCATCCTCGCCGTGGGATCCGTCAGCCGGACGCCGACCGACGTTCCGGGCCTTGCCGATGCCAAGCCGTGGTCGAACGTCGAAGGTACCGCGACCCGGAAGCTGCCGCGTTCGCTCGTGATCCTGGGCGGTGGGCCGACGGGCGTGGAACTCGCGCAGGTCTATGCCCGCTACGACGTGCCGACCACGCTCGTCCATCCGCGCAACCGCGTACACGACCGTGAGCATCCACGCTCGTCCGCGCTGCTCGCCGAGGGCCTCGAGCGGGACGGTGTCACGCTGCGGCTCGGGGCGCGTGCCACCGCCGTACGCGCCGCGAGCCGGGGCGGGGCCCACGTCGTCAAGCTCTCGCAGGGCAAGCCGGTGGAGGGTCACGAGATACTGGTCGCAGTCGGCCGGGATGTGCCGCTCGACGGCCTGGGCCTGGAGTCCGTCGGCGTCACGCCGAAGGATGGGCGGCTGGCACCCGACGATCGGCTCCGCGTCGCCGAGAACGTCTACGTCGCGGGCGACGCGGCCGGCCCGGAGATGCATACCCACCTCGGCCACTACACCGGCGAGGCGGCCGCCCGCATCGCCCTCGGCGACAAGGGCTATCGGCCATTCCTCGACGCGATCCCCCGGGCGACCTACACCGATCCCGAGACCGCCTCGGTCGGCCTGCTCCTGGAGCAGGCGAAGGAGCGCGGCGTCGACGCGGCCGAGTTCACCGAGGACGTGGCCACCTCCGCGAGGGGCTACACGCTGGAGGCGGGCGGCCATACCACCATCGTCGTCGACCGCCGGAAACGCATCCTGGTGGGCGCGTTCATGGCCGGACCGGCCGTCTCGGAGGCGATCCACGAATGCGTGCTCGCCATCCGCGCCCAGATCCCGCTCGAGACCCTCGCCGACACGATCCACGCCTTCCCCACCGTCGCCCGGGTGCTCGGCACCACCTTCATCACCGCATCACGCGAGCTCGATACATGAGCGACTTCATCGGCGAGGCGACCTCGGTACTGCGGCGAACTCCCGAGGTGCTCCGGGCCCTGCTGCATGACGTGCCTGAGTCATGGACCGATACCGCCGACGTTCCCGACGGCTGGCGGCCACATGACGTCGTGGGCCACCTCATCACCGGCGAGCTGACGGACTGGATCACCCGCACGGAGCGCATCCTGGCCGACGGCACGAGCGTGCCATTCGACCGCTTCGATCGGACCGCTCATTTCGACCGTGATGCGGACGCGAGCCTGGACGAGCTCATCGAGCGCTTCGCGACGCTGCGCGCCGAGAACCTCGCGCGCCTTGCCGCGCTGGTCACCGAAGCGGACCTCGATCGACGCGGGCTGCATCCCTCGCTCGGCGAAGTCACGCTGCGCGAGCTGCTCGCAACGTGGGCGGTCCACGACCTCGACCACACCTCGCAGATCTTCGCCGGCATGGCGGGGTCACACGACGCTGAGGTTGGTCCGTGGCGCGCCTACCTCGGAATCCTCCTTCGCCGAGAGGACCCTGCCGCCGTCGCCGGCTGATTGGCCCCGAGGTGAGCGTCGAGACGATCGCGATCCTCGCAGGACTCTTCTTCGCGGCCGCGGTGCTCTACTCGAGCGTGGGGCACGCGGGTGCATCCGCCTATCTCGCCGCCATGGCGCTGGTCGGGATGGCGCCCGAGTCGATGCGGCCCACGGCCCTGGCGCTCAACGTGTTCGTGGCGAGCATCGTGATCGTCCGCTTCGCGCGCGCCGGTCATCTGCCGTGGCGACAGCTCGTGCCGCTGGTGATCGGCTCGATACCCATGGCCTTCCTAGGGGGGACCGTGGACGTGCCCGACGACCTTTACCGGCCGATCGTCGCGGCGGTGCTGCTGGTCGGGGCGTGGCGCCTCGCCACCTCTGGCTCGAGCGACGTCGCGGAGGGAGAGGCGGCCGGCGTGCCGCCGCTGCCCGGAGTCGCGAGCGGTGCGGGCATCGGGCTGCTCGCGGGCCTGACGGGCACGGGAGGCGGGATCTTCCTGACGCCGCTCCTGGTGCTGATGCGCTGGACCGGGACGCGCGAGGCGGCCGGGCTGTCGGGTGCCTTCATCCTCGCCAACTCGGTGAGCGGCCTCATCGGCCTTGCCACCGGTGGTGCCACCCTCCCCGCCGCGATTCCCCTGTGGATCGGCGCTGTCGCCGTCGGCGGGATCATCGGCTCATGGATAGGCGCGGAGCGATTCAGCATCCTGAACCTGCGCCGAGTGCTCGCCGTGGTGCTCGTCCTCGCGGCCGCCAAGCTGGTCTTTGTGCCTTGAGCCCCGGAGTAGGATGGCGCGCATGACCGGCCCGCCCGCCGAATCGGTGCACGGCAGCGACCTCCTGCGCCTGGTGGGCGCCGATACCGAGGTGCCGCTCGTCACCGGCGGCACGCGCCGCTACGTCAACCTCGACTACGCGGCCTCCGCCCCGGCGCTCATTCGCGTCGCCGATGCGGTCAACGAGCTCCTCGAGTGGTACTCGAGCGTCCACCGCGGCGCCGGCTTCAAGTCTCGCGCCGCCACCGCCGCCTACGAGGGAGCGCGGGAGTCGATCCGCAGCTTCGTCAACGCGCGTGACGACGACGCGGTGATCATCACCCGCAATACCACCGACTCGATCAACCTGCTCGCCGGCACCCTGCCGGAGGGCACGCACGTCATTGCCTTCGCCGGCGAGCATCACGCCAATCTCCTGCCGTGGAAGCGCTGCGCCGTGCGTTACCTCCCCGTTCCCGAGACGCCGGCCGAGATGCTGGAGCAGCTGGAGGCCACGCTCAGCGACCTGCCGCGCTGCGACGACCCGCACCTCGTGGCGGCCACGGGCGCGTCAAACGTGACGGGAGAGCGCTGGCCGGTGGCCGAGATGGCGCGCGTGGCACACGAGAACGGCGCTCGGCTGCTGGTGGACGCGGCCCAGCTCGCGCCGCACGCGCCGATCGACATGGCCGGCGACGGCATCGACTACCTGGCGATGTCCGGGCACAAGCTCTATGCACCGTACGGCGCCGGGGCGCTCATCGGCGAGCGGGACTGGCTCATCGCCGGCGACCCGTTCCTGCGCGGCGGCGGCGCGGTGAAGCTGGTGACGGTGGAGGAGACGCTCTGGGCCGACCTCCCCGATCGCCAGGAGGCGGGCTCGCCAAACGTCATCGGAGCCGTGGCGCTCGGCGTCGCGTGCGACACGCTGGCGGAGGCGGGCATGGACCGCGTTGCCGCCGAGGAGCAGGCGCTGCTCGCCTACGCCCGGGAGCGGCTCGCGTCGGTGGCGGGCTTCCAGCCGCTGCGGGTGTGGCCCGCGGATCACCCGCGGCTCGGGCTGCTGACATTCAACCTGGGCGAGACGCCGTACGACCTGCTCGCGGCAGTGCTGTCGGCCGAGCACGGCATCGGCATCCGCCATGGCTGCTTCTGCGCCCACCCGCTGATGATGCGGCTGCTGCGGGTGGACGACGCCGAGGCGCATCGGCTGATCGACGCCACGCGTGCCGGGAGCCACGAACGCCTGCCGGGCGCGGCGCGCGTGAGCTTCGGCCTGGGCACCACGCGGGCCGATATCGACGCCGTCGCCGATGCGCTGCGCGCCATCGGCACCGAGGGGCCGCAGTGGACGTACGCGGTCAACCCCGCGACCGACGAGTACGAGCCCGATCCGGACCCTCGACCCCTTCCGTCGCTGCCGATGCGGCTGGTGGAGCATCCGCACGGCCACGGCGAGTCCGCCTGACCCGCCGGCGTACGCACCGGTCACTCACACCGTATGAACTGACATGAGGATGCCCGCAGCGCTCACCGGAGCCTCGAGGCCGAGGGCCAACCCATCGACGAGTCGTTCACCTTCGGCCCGGACACGTTCAGCGAGGTCCAGGACGTTGCGGGCGGCCAGTTCCCCGTGGTCTTCCCGGCAACCGGCGACATCGTCCGTGACGCCGAGGCGGGGGCGGGCGCTGCGACGAAACGCCACGGTCGCGCTTGTCCTGGGCGCGGCCGGCCTGCTCGCCGGCTTCGTGGCCCTCGGCCTCACGCTCGCGCGACGCCGATCGTGATTCGCGTCACGCGGTGGTGGCGCCTCGCCGGCACCATCGCCGCAGTCCTCCTTCTCGCCGGCCCGGCATTGCCGTGGACGGTCGGCGGGCGCGTGGCCGCCCACGCCCAGCTCGTGGCGAGCTTCCCCGGTGCGGGCGCCATCGTGCCGAGCTCTCCGGGAGAGGTGCGCCTCGTCTTCAGCGAGCCGCTCGAGACGCAGTTCACTTCGCTCGACCTTACCGGCGAGGACGGCACGCTCATCCTGTCGCAGGCAGGCGAGATCGATCCGCACGATCCGTACGCGCTGGTGGTGATCGCTCCCGACCTCGCCGATGGGATCTACCAGGTCACCTGGCGCACGCTGTCCGCCGCGGATGGGCACACCGGCGAGGGCACCTTCAGCTTCGGTGTGGGATCCGGGACCGCACCGCCAAGCGCCGCGGACAGCCGGATGACCCACACGCAGACCGATCCGGCGCGCGCTGCCGGCCGCTGGCTCACCTACATCGGTCTCCTGCTCGCAATCGGGGTTCCCGTCTTCCACCGCGTGGTCGTCCGGAGCGGACCGATGCCGCGGGCGCTGGTCCGGCTGCTGGCCGCGGGCCTCGCCATCTCGGCGCTCGCGGCGCTCGGCACGGCAACCGTGGCGGCGCTCGAGGCAGGATCGGTCCTCGACTACCTGCTCGGGAGCCGCAACGGCGCCCTCCAGCTCGCTCGCGCGGCCGTCGCCGGACTGGGCGCCGCCGCCCTCCTGCTCGTCGCTCGCCGCTTCTCGGGCGCCGCGGCCGCCGCCACCGGTCTGGCTGGGATCGGTCTGCTCGTCGGCGCCGGCCACGCGGCCGCCCTTCCGAGCCCGGTGCCCATCCTCGGGCAGCTCGTCCATGTCGTCGGGGCGGCGGTCTGGATCGGTGGCATCGTCGGGCTCGTCGCGCTCCTGATCCGGCCGCGGATCCTGACCGGAAGCGACGCACGTCCTGCGATGCGCACGTTCGTGCCGCGCTTCTCGGCGCTGGCGCTCATATCGATCGGCCTCGTGGCCATGACCGGCGTGTACGCCGCGTGGGTCCAGACCGGCGCGCTCGTGACGCTCGAGACCGAGTACGGGCGCACGCTCGTCCTCAAGTCCGGCTTTGCGCTGGGCGCGCTCGCGCTGGGCGGCCTGAACTTCCTGGACGGAGGCCGCATGCGCGGCTGGCTGGATGGGATGCGACCGAGGCTCACGCTCGAGCTGATGCTGGTCGGCGTGGTGCTGGTCCTGACCGCCGCCCTGGCGATCACGCCGCCGGTTGAGGAAGCGAGCGGAGTCGCGATCGAGCCGATTCCCGATGCCTTCGGCGAAGTGCTACCGGGAATGAGCATGCAGGTGGTTCCCGGACGCCCCGGGGTCAACCGCGTGGTCGTGGGCGCGACCGACGCGCTCGCGACCGGCTCCTCCAGCCTCGAGCTCGTGATCGACCGTCTCGACACCGGCGGCACCACCCGCGTTCCGCTGGTCATCCCCGGGATGGACGCCGCCGAGCACATGGCGGGCATGGGGCACACGGCGACGGACGAGCTCCCCGATTGGACCGCCGATGCGATCGTCCTCCCCGCTGACGGCGACTGGGACACGAGCGTCCGGATCGTCTCGCCTGCGGGGACGGAGCTGGCGCGCCAGCGCTTTGTCTTCACCATGGACGCCGAGACGATCGACGAAGGTCGGGCGGGCTCGCTCCTCGATCCGGCCGCGGGTATTGCCCTGGTGCTCTTCATCGGTGGCGCGGTCGGGCTTGGGCTCGGGATCGGCGGCATGGCCCTCCCGCGTTGCGAGCCCCTCGCTTCGCGGCTCGCGCTCATCGGAGGCGGAGCGGTGGCGGTCACTCTCGGGGCCGCCATCGGCGCGAGCCGCCTCATCGGCTGACCCGACTTGGCAGCACAACGCGCGGCTGCCACGATGGGACCTCATGACAGCTCCACTCACCGTCCTCGACACGCTGCGCCGCCCAATGCGGGACCTGCGCGTGAGCGTGACGGACCGATGCAACTTCCGCTGCGGCTACTGCATGCCGAAGGAGGTATTCGGGCCCGATCACGCGTTTCTGGCACGGCCAGAGGTCATGAGGTTCGATGAGATCGAGCGAATCGTGCGCGCGGCCGTGTCGCTCGGCGTCCGCAAGGTGCGCCTGACCGGCGGCGAGCCGCTCGTGCGCCGCAACCTCGAGGAGCTGGTGGCCGCGCTGGCCGCAATCGACGGTATCGACGACCTGACCCTCACCACCAACGCATCACTGCTGGCGCCGAAGGCCCGGGCGCTCGCCGACGCCGGGCTGCATCGGATCACCGTCAGCCTCGACGCGCTCGACGACGCCACGTTCATGCGCATGAACGCCGTCGGCTTCCCCGTGTCACGCGTCCTGGACGGGATCGCGGCGGCGGAGGCCGCCGGCATCGGTCCGGTGAAGGTCAACTCGGTCATCCGGAGGGGCGTCAACGAGCATGCCGTCAAGGACCTGGCCGAGCGTTTCCGTGGCACGGACACCACGGTCCGGTTCATCGAGTTTATGGACGTCGGGACCACCAACGGCTGGCGCCTGGAGGAGGTCGTGCCGGCCGCCGAGATCGTCTCGACAATCAGTGCGCAATGGCCGCTGGAAGCGGTGCCGTCGGACTACCGAGGGGAAGTGGCGCGCCGCTACCGGTACCTGGATGGGGCCGGCGAGATCGGGGTGATCAGCAGCGTCAGCGACCCGTTCTGCGGCGACTGCACCCGAGCCCGGCTCTCCGCCGATGGGCAGCTCTTCACCTGCCTCTTCGCGAGCTCCGGGCACGACCTGCGCGGGCTTCTGCGCGGCGGAGCGACCGATGCAGACCTGGCCGATGCGCTCGGGACCATCTGGATGGGCCGCGACGACCGCTACTCCGAGCTGCGTGCCCTCGAGACCGTAGACCGGCCCCGCGTGGAGATGAGCTTCATCGGCGGCTGACGCCGTGGATGGGCCCTGAACGATCCCGCAACGGCCCACCACCGCGGCCGTGAAGCGTGGCAAGGATCTCCGCGACGATGGCGGTTGCCACCTCCTCGGGTCCATCGGCGCCGATGTCGAGGCCCGCAGGGGCACGCAGCGCCTCGGCGGTCGCACCCAGCTCCGCCAGGAGCCGATCCGTCCGCTCGCGCGGACCGAGCACACCGAGGTAGGAGGCCTCCCGACCGATGAACGCGGCGAGGTAGGCGGCGTCGCGAACGTAGTCGTGGCCCATGATCACGACCGCGGCGCTCGACGTGACGCCGATGCGACCGGGCGCGTCCGCCGGCTCCGCGTCGCAACGTTCCGCATCCCCGAAGCGGGCATCCGCGACGAGTGAGCGCCGCGGATCGGCAACCGTCACCCGCCACCCGAGCCGCCGACCGGCGGCGACCACCGCCGCGGCGTCCGGGCCGGCGCCGCAGACGACCAGGTGGGTCGGCGGCAGGATCGGATCGAGCACAGCGTCGGCGAGCAGGAATGGCCGTTCCGGCTTCGCGCCCACAAGCTCCACGGCCTCGTCCGCCGAGAGCCTTCGACGTGATCCATCAAGCCCGGTGAGCAGGTAGGTCGCATCGGCCCCGCTTCGCACCGCGCGCAGGGTTTCGACGGTGTCGCGCGCCAGCGCCGGCGGCTCCGCCAGGAGATGGATGATTCCACGGCAGCCGAGGCCGAGCCCCCAGAGCTCGTCCCCCTCCGTCGAATGGTCGATGGTCAGGACGGCCGGCTCACCGGTTGCAATCGTCGCGCGTGCGAGCCGAGCTGCCTCGTCCTCGAGGCACCCGCCGCTGATGACGCCGACGGACGGTCCCTCCGCGGGCACCAGCAAACGGGCTCCGGGCCGCCGATAGGACGAGCCGTCGACCGCGACGACGGTGGCCAGCGCATACGGCTCGTCGCGCGCGTCGAGCGCATCGGCCGCGGCCAGTATGTGATCGAGCTCGCCCACGCGCCGGTCAGCGCGTGACGGCGGTGCTGTTCGCGTCGAGGAAGTCGCGCAGGAGGCGGTTGAATCGGTCCGGATGCTCCAGGTTCACCATGTGCGCCGCATCCTCGAAGACCTCGAGCCGGGAGCCCGGCACGTTCTCGGCGAGGTAGCGCATCGCGGCCTGCGTGCTTGCCTCGTCCATCTTGCCGATGATCACCAGCAGCGGCGTTCTGAGCTCACCCAGGCGGCCCGCTGCCGGCGGGTCGAGGACCAGTGGCTGGCCCGTCGTATTCTCTGCCCGGTAGTTGGTGAGGATCCACTCGTGGACGCGGTCGCGGACGGCATGGTCCGCGCGGCCCGCGGGCTGGCCCTCACCGTTGACCCAGAAGTCGGCCTCCCATGCCGCGAGCCTCTCCCAGTCCCTGGCCTCCTCCCACCGCTCCGCCTGCTCCCAGGCCGATGGATCGCCGCCCGGGGCGTCGTACCCGCTGACGCCGCCGTTCACCACCACCAGCGACCGCACCCGCTCGGGAGACTCGAGGGCGAAGTCCAGCGCGATCTGCCCGGCCCGGGATATGCCGACCACGTGCGCTGATGGCTTGCCCAGGTGGTCGAGCAGATCGGCGATGTCGGTCCGATTCGAAAACGGAACGTCCTCGGTCTCGGTCCTGCCAAAGCCGCGGGTGTCATACCGAATGACCCGATACGCGTCGCGCAGGGCGGGCACCTGGTCGTCCCACATGCGCAGGTTGGCGATGCCCGCATGGATGAGAACCACCGGCTCGCCCTCACCCTCGGCCTCGTAGTAGATCCGCGCGCCGTTCGTCTCGAGGAAACCCCTGTCCTGCGCCATTGGTCGATGCTAACGCGTGACTAAGCGACTGGTAAGCGCCCGTCCTCACCATCCAGCGTGATCATGGACGACCTTCGCACTGGCTCGCTCGCTCGCGCCGTGCGCCATCGGCTCCGGTGGACCCAGGCCGATGTTGCGGCTCGCGCCGGTGTGAGCCAGAAGCTCGTGTCGTTGTTCGAGACCGGTCGAGTCGAGCAGCTCACGATCGCGAGTGCACGCCGCATTGCCGCCGCCCTCGAGATTCGATTGCCATTCGCACCGCAGTGGCGGGGTGGCGACGGCATTCGACTACTCGACGCCGATCACGCGACGCTCGTGAACCGAGTCGTCGGGATTCTCGCCGGGTCGGGCTGGGAGACGCTCGTCGAGTACTCCTTCAGCGAGTACGGTGAGCGCGGCTCAGTGGATGTCGTCGGCTGGCATGCGTCGCGCCGCGCGTTGCTGATCAGCGAGATCAAGCCGCGACTGCTCGACAGCCAGGAAACGCTCGGAACGCTCGGCCGCAAGGTGCGGATCGTGCCGCGGCTGCTTGCGCGCGACCGTGGATGGCGCGCGGACCGCGTCGGCGTGGCGCTCGTATTGGCCGATCTGACCGCCAACCGGGCGGCGGTCAGTCGCCACACCTCGACGTTCGCGGCCGCTCTTCCCCAGCGTGGCCGTGCCGTCCGCGACTGGCTGCGCGAGCCGGGTGCATCTCTCGCCGGCGTGTGGTTCCTCTCGCCCAGTAATGGGGCTACTGGTACGCAGCACCGCGGCGCGCGACGGCGTGTCCGTCGCTCGCGGCCACGCTTGGGCCTCGCCGCTCAGCCTTCGTAGCAGTAGCTGGGTTACTAGGGCGCGGGAATCGTGCCGACGAAGCTGCGTAGCAGTAGCACGGTCACTCATCCGCGGGATGGGACAGGGTTTGGCCCGATGGAGCGAAGAGGACGCCGGGGTTGAGGATGCCCCGAGGGTCCCAGGCGTCTTTGATGGCGCGCATGGCGGCGACGGTCGCCTCACCGCGGTCGCGGACCAGCCAATCGACCTTCGCCACGCCGATGCCGTGCTCTGCGCTCACGCTCCCGCCGAGCTCGAGGACGAGCTCGAGGACGGCCGCGTCCACCGCTTCGTCGTCCGGCGCCGGACCGAGCACGTTGACGTGGAGGTTGCCATCCGCGACGTGCCCGTACGAGACGGTGCGCGCATCAGCCGCGACCGCCGCGACCGCCACCGGCGCCCGCTCGACCAGCTCGGCGTAGCGCGCCATCGGCACCGACACGTCGAGCTTGTGCGGGACGCCCTCGGCGTTGATCGCCTCGGTGTGGCGCTCGCGGAGCTGCCACAGCCGATGCCGCCCCGCCTCATCAACCGCCACCGACGCCGACTCGCCGACGCCGAGCCCGTCGACGGCCTCGATCAACGCATCCGACGGATCCGCCACGTCGTCAGCGCACTCCACCAGCAGGTAGACCGGCATGCGCCCCGCGAACGGCGGCGCCGCCCCGGCGTGGCGCATCACGAGCTCGAGACCGGCATCGGTGAAGAGCTCGAGCGCCATGACCGATGCCAGCCGGCGGCGCAGCAGCGCGGCGGCCTGCACGGCCGCCGACGCATTGGCGAATCCGGCTACGCACACCGCCCGATGGCGAAGCTGCGGCACCAGCCGCAGACGGACGCGCGTGATGACCGCCAGCGTTCCCTCGCTCCCCGCCAGCAGCGAACCGAGGTCGTACCCGGTGTTGTCCTTCGGCATGCCGGGCAGGCGCCGCAGCACGCGCCCATCGGCCATCACCGCCTCGATGCCCAGGATCTGGCGGCGCATCGAGCCGTGCCGCAGCACGCGGATACCACCCGCATTCGCTGCCACCAGGCCGCCGATGGTCGCCGAATCCCGCGCGCCGAGATCCACCCCCACGTCCCACCCCGCCGTCCGTGCCAGGTCCTGCGCGACGGCCAGCGTCACACCCGCCCCGACCGTCAGCTCACCGGCCTCGGCATCCACATCGCCCACCTCGGAAAGACGGAGCGTGCTTAGCACCACCTCGCCGCCGCGTGGGACCGAGCCGCCAACCAGGCCCGTGTTGCCGCCCTGCGGGACCACCGCGACGCCGGCATCGGCGCACAGGCGCAGGACGGCGGCCACCTCGTCCGTATCACCGGGCCGCACCACGCACAGCGCGGACCCGTGAAAGCGGCGCGTCCAGTCGGTCTCGTAGGAGGCCCGAAGGGCCGCATCGGTCAGGCAGTGGTTCTGGCCGACGACGCCACGAAGGGCCGCAAGGAATGCCTCATCGGTCACGTCCGCCATGCTAGCGGGGCACGCGACTTGCGCTCGCGAACGCAAGCAGCAGGAGGCACTCACAGATGACCAGCGAAACACCCGATCGCCAGGGCGGCGCGTGGATCGGTCAACACCCCGACGAGAACACGGAGAAGGTTCGCGAGAACCTGCCCGAGACTGCGGAGCGCGTGGCCGTGACGAACAACGAGGCGGACGACGCGCCCGTAGACACGGGCACGCCCCAGGGCCACCGCGAGGGCGACCAGGCCGGCGACGACGCCGTGCGCGAAGCCGGACAGAACCGCTAGGCCGATGGAAACCGAACGCGACCCCAAGAAGGTCGACTCCGGAACGGGGGCGCCGCCCGACGAGGGCCTCGTCTACGACGAGGAGATGACCGACGTCGACGAGGCGAACGTGCCCCCGGACTCGGACGCCGATCCGGCGACTCCCGGCGGCGAGGGCGATTCCGACTAGAGCTCTAGCGGCCGCGCTCTCCGGGAAGGCGAGTCCACTCGCCGCCGCGATTGCCGATGCTTGCGCCGGCGGGCTGCCGCCGGGGCCGGCGAGTAGGTCGGCCACCGTCCCAGCGCCTGGCGTTGGCCGGCTTCGCGGCCGGCTGGCCGCGGCGCGGTCCGTGATCGCGGCGAGGACCACCACCGGCGGTGCGCAGCCGGATCGGCTCGGCGCGGATGGACCGATCGGGCTCGAAGCCCGGGATGACCTCGGTCGGAACGGGCCTGCCGAGCAGTCGCTCGATATCGCGCAGCATCGGCGCCTCGTCGACGCAGACGAGCGAGATGGCGTCACCCTCGATGCCCGCGCGACCGGTGCGGCCGATGCGGTGCAGGTAGTCCGAGGGCACCATCGGCAGCTCGAAGTTGACGACGTGCGGCAGCTCCTCGATGTCGATGCCGCGCGCCGCCACCTCGGTGGCGATCAGCAGCGTGACCTTGCCTGCCTTGAAGTCGTTGAGCGCACGCACGCGCTGCGGCTGTGACTTGTTGCCGTGGATGGCGGCGGTCGCGATGCCGTCCTGCCACAGCTGCTCGGCGAGCTTGTTAGCGCCGTGCTTGGTGCGGGTGAAGACCAGCGCCTGCTCGATGGCATGGGTGCGCACGAGGTGTGACAGCAGCTCCCGCTTGCGGGACCGATCAACCGGGTGCACGACCTGCCGAACCAGCTCGATCGGCGTGTTCGGCGGAGTGACCTGGACCGATGCGGGCTGGTTGAGCATGCCCTCGGCCAGCGTGCGGATCTCCTTCGAGAACGTCGCGCTGAACAGGAGGTTCTGGCGGCGTGCCGGCAGCAGCGCGATGATCGATCGGATGTCGCGGATGAAGCCCATGTCGAGCATGCGGTCCGCCTCGTCCAGGACGAGGATCTCGACGCCGGAGAGGTCGATCGTCCGCTGACGCGTGTGATCGAGCAGCCGGCCGGGCGTGGCGACCACGATCTCGGGGCCGCGACGAAGCGCGTTGACCTGGCCGGGGAAGCCGACGCCGCCGTAGATGGTGGTGGAGCGACGTGGCCCGCCGCAGTAGACGCGAACGCTCTCCTCGACCTGCATTGCGAGCTCCCGGGTGGGAGTCAGGATCAGGGCGCGGATGCGCGGCCTGCCGCCGTCGCGCGGCTCAGCCGCCGCAAGGCGCTGAAGCATCGGCAGCACGAATGCCGCCGTCTTGCCGGTGCCCGTCTGGGCGCCTGCAAGCAGGTCACGGCCGGCCAGCACGAGCGGAATCGCCTCGCGCTGAACGGGAGTGGGAGTGGTGTAGCCCTGTGTCGCGACGGCACGGAGCAGTTCGGGCGCAAGCCCGAGTGCAGAGAAAGACAAGAGAAATAGCTCCTTGACGAGGCCCTCCCGCGGAAAGCGGGGCCCGGTCAGGGCTGGGGGTTGGTCGGGATCGGGGCGGTCGTTGACCGCGGCGCGGACCGGTGCGCCAATCGAACACGTTTTCTGAATCGTACACGACCGAGCGCGACCGCGCTCTGGTACCGATGGGGGGCGGCGGCGTGGACCCACGCAGTTTCCACCTCCTAGCCCCGGAGACCTGGACTCTGCGTGATCAGCACTCCTCGAACTCCGGCTCGAGCTCCGTGAAGAGGGTGAGCTGAAGTCCGGCAGGGGCTTCGAGTCGGGCGTTCAGCGAGTTCCACGGCGTCCGCACCGGCTCGGCGAGCACGCGGGCACCGGCATCTGCCAGCAGGCGCGTCGCCTCCGCGACATCGTCCACCTCGAAGGCCACGCGGACGTGACCGGCGACCCGCTCGCCTACCTCCACGCGGTCGATGTACGCCGCGTGGCGCGGGTCGGTCAGTTCGAGCGTCGCGCGACCGGCATCGAGGATCGTGACGAACCCGCCCTCCGCCGCGAACGCGCCAAGCTCGGGCAGGCCGAGCACGTCACGGTAGAGCTCGAGAGCCTGGTCGTAGTCCTCCGCGGTGACCACGAGGCGCATCTGTCGAACGGGCATTTACTTCTCCATGTGATCCAAGTCATCGGCAAGTCGGGAGCGCATGGCTTCGAGCCGATCGACACCGGCGGTACCGGCAATGGTGATCGCCTCGGTCACGGCCACGCGCACCTGCTCCGCCACCCGCCGGCCGCGACGGCGGCCGATCCAGCCCGCGTGCAGCGAGAGGAGGAATCCCAGCACCGCACTGGCAGCCAGCGACCCGGCCAGCATCAGCAGCGGCAGCGGGACGGCGCCGAGAAGGGGCATCTCCGCCGTCGTGACCGGCACGACGCCGCCGGCAAGGAAGAGGGTCGCGTACCACGCAACCGCGAAGGCGAAGACCGCGCCGATGACGAGCTGCACCGCGCCGATGACCGGCCACAGGATCGAGCCGGGCACGCGGACGCCCTCCGAGGCTTCGCGGGTCACGCGATCGAGCGCCCGGACGATGGTGGGCTCGAGGTCGTCAGCGTCGATCGCGCGCAGCACGGCCGCGCGTGACTCCGCCGGCACTCCTCGGGCGGCTTCGAGCAGCGAGGCGCGAACGGGGTTGAGCATCCGGCCTAGGGTGCCGCGGCTGCGCCAGGCGCGAAGGTACGCGGCCGGATCGGCCGTGCGGGCGTGATGCCCGGTCATCCAGCTGAGCAGCCTGACGACCCGGCTGAGCAGCGACCCACCGGTTCGGCGGGCGCGGGCCATGACCGCCGTCCGAACCTGGCGAGCGACGCCGGGCGGGTCAACCACCGCCAGGCCACCCGTGACCGCCTCCCGAATGGCGGCATCCCGCCGCCCGGGCTCGAGCAGGGGCCGATACGCTCCCGGCTCCACGCCGAGGGCGCGCGCCACCTCGGCCACGGCCTCCCGTGCATCAGTGGCGAGCCGGGCAGTCACCAGCGCCTTGGCATCGGCCTCCGATCCGATCGCGTCGCGTATCCCGTCGATGCCCTCGCCGCTCGTCGCCGAAACAGCGAGGATCCGAGGCGAGTCGATGCCCGCCTCGCGAAGGCGACGGGCGAGATCGGCCTCGAGCTTCCCGCGGTCACCCGGCGCAACCCGATCGAGCTTGTTGAGGATGAACCACATCCGCGGTGCGTGGGCCGCCAGCCCACGCAGATAGCCATGCAGCCGCTCGTCGTCGTACTTCTCCGGATCCAGCACCCAGGCGAGGGCGTCAACCCGCGGCAGCAGCTCGTCAACGATGGCGCGGTTCTCGGTCCGCACGCTGTCGAAGTCAGGCAGGTCGAGGATCGCCACGTTGTCGAGCGGGCCCTCCGCATGCCCGACGACCTGCTCGACCCTGAGCCAGCCCAGGAGCGGACCCAGTTCGGCGCGTCGCGACTCGGCGACCCAGGCGATCGGCCGCTGGGTGGTGGGCCGCACGGCGCGTGCGGCACTCACCTCCCGTCCCGCGAGCGCGTTGAGGATCGACGACTTGCCGACGCCGGTGCCGCCGGCGAGGACCAGCACGTACGCGTCTCCGGGGAATCCGGCTCGCTCGCGCGCCCTTCCCAGGACGGCCTCCACGCGCTCCGCGATCGCGTCCAGGTCCAGCTCGCGGGCGTCCGCGGCCGCTCGTTCGAGCGAGGCGAGGCGGTCGGCCAGCGCGGGGCCGGCTTCGGACGTCACCCAGCGCCTTCGGCGGCGCGGCGTGCGAGCTCGCGGAGCCGATCCGCCAGCCCCTCGGTGCCGGCCACGCCAGCGCCGAGCACTCGGTCGTGGCGTGCCCGCTCGGCCGCGAACGCCTCATCGAGGATGCGGCCCAACGCCTCGCGCGCGCGTCCCACGAAGGCGGCCACATTCGCCTCGCCGAAGACCGCCTCCAGCAGCTTCTGGTTCACCACCGCTGTGGCCGCGGTGATACCGACCTCCGCGCCGGTCAGGCCGCCGGTGTGGACGAAGACCGCGAGCACTGCGCTCGTGCCGAGCGCGTTGACGCCGATGCTTGCCGCCTGCGCCCAGCCCTTGCGCTGTTCGCCGAGCTTGCGGATCTCCTCCCCGATCTCGAGCGCCCAAGCCTCGAGCTCTGTGCTCAAGCGCTCCCCCAGTCCGACCGATGCGCCCCAGAGGCCGGCATCCACCGCCAGCGCGCGCTGGCCGTAGGGGTCCTCCATCCAGACCGATGCGACCCGCCGCGCGGCAGCATCCGCGTGCTGCACCGTGAGCGCCACGAGGTCGGCGAAGGCGGCCTCGCGGACCTCGATGGATGGGGCCGGCGGCCCGGGCTGGAGGAGGCTGCGCACCGACGCGACCAGCTTGCCCATGCCCTGCGCCAGGAACCGGGCGACCTGTCCCGCGCCAACGAACTCCTGCCACTGACGCAGCACCTCGGCGCGCATGAACGTCCCGCGGCCGAGCTCCTCGCCGAGTGCGACCCGGTGCTCGCGGTAGGCGCCGTCGGCGACGAGCAGCAGCGATCGGGCGGAGGCCTCCTCGTCCTCGACCTGGCTGGCCATCTCCGCGATGGCTGCCGGAATGCCCTCCAGCGCAGCGACCAGGCTGCGACGCGCCAGCTCGCGGCGTTCGGCGTCGTTGGCCACCAGCCGATCGAGCGCCCCCCGGATCGGCGCGATGGCGCCGGCGGCGAGAGCGTCGCGTTCGGCGTCGAGCGCCCCTTCCGACACGGGCACAACCTCGAGCCTGCCGAAGGCGCCGGCATCGGCGAAGTCTCCGCGCTCGAGGAGGCGCCGATAGTCGGCGATGACCGAGTCGGCCTCATCGGCCTCTGGCGGCAATCGGTTGAGCACCATGAGCAGCGGTACGCCTCGCTGCTGCGCCCGAGCGAGGATCTCCCACGGGACCTGGTCGGCATAGCGGGTGGCTGTGCTGACGAAGATCACGAGGTCGGCGAGCTCGAGCAGCTCCACCGCCAGGGCCCGGTTGGCGAGCTCGACGCTGTCGAAGTCCGGTGCATCCACCAGCACCAGGCCGCGACGAGCATCCGGCAGGGTCCGGAGCTCCACCGTGTCGCGTGCCGTGAGGCCGGGGAGCAGCGCGAACCCGCTCGCGTCGTCGAGGTGGGCCACGGCCACCGGCCGCCGAGTGGTGGGACGAAGCACGCCCGATTCGCTGACCCGGGCACCGACGAGCGCGTTGAGCAGGCTCGACTTTCCGCTCCCCGTGGAGCCCAGGATGACGACCACCAGCGGAGCATCGGCATCGGCGGCACGTGGCAGGACGTACTCGACCACGTGGCGGCGCAGACGCTCCGCCGCTTCGGCCCGGTCCGCAACGGGGGCGGTCGAGGCGCGCAGGGCAAGGTCAGTGGCGAGCGCCTGGAGGTCGTCGATCAGCATCTGAACCCGCAGTGTGCACGCGACGGGCCTCCGATTTCCAGCCGGTGCGTTGGCGAGCCAGGCTACGCGGCGGCCGGCGCGAGCTCTGCCGACCGTCTCGCGGGTCGAAGCTTCAGGTTGCGCAGCAGTTGGGCGTTCGCAGCCACGACGATGGTCGAGAGGCTCATCGCCACGGCGCCGATGCTCATCGGCAGGATGAAGCCGATGGGCGCCAGCAGGCCGGCGGCCACCGGTATGGCGAGCGCGTTGTAGCCGGTGGCCCAGACCAGGTTCTGGATCATCTTGCGGTAGCTCGCCCGGCTGAGCTGGATGGCGCCGACGACATCCCGCGGGTCGTCGCTGACGAGCACGATGCCCGCCGATTCGACCGCGACGTCCGTCCCGGCGCCGATGGCGATCCCCACGTCCGCCTGGGCCAGCGCGGGTGCATCGTTCACCCCGTCGCCGACCATGGCGACCTTGGCACCACCGGACTGGAAGCGCCGGACGGCATCCGCCTTGTCGGCGGGGAGCACCTGAGCCGCGACCTCGTCGATGCCGATCCGCTTGGCGACGGAGTCCGCCACGGACTGGGCGTCGCCGGTGATCATCGCCACGCGAATGCCCAGGTCGTGGAGCATGCGGACGGCCTCCACGGACTCCGGACGGATCTCGTCCTCCACGCTCAGCGCGCCGATGACCTTGCCGTCGCGCACGATGCTCATGACCGTCCGTCCGACATCGGCCCAGCCGTCCGTGACGGCCTCGAGGGCGGCTGGAGCGGCGACCCCGAGCTCCTCGAGCAGCCGTGGCCCACCGACGTACACGGTGCTGCCGTCCACGTTCGCACGGGCGCCGCGCCCGGCCAGGTTCTCGAACGCTTCCGACGCCTTTGGCGTCAGGTTGCGTCGGCGCGCCCCCTCGACGATTGCGCGCGCCAGGGGATGCTCGCTATCGGCCTCAACCCCGGCGGCGATCGCCAGCAGCTCGTCCTCGTCGATGCCGGAAGCCGCGGCGATTGCCGATAGCACCGGCTCGCCGCGGGTGAGCGTCCCGGTCTTGTCGAAGATGACCGTGTCCAGGTCCTTTGCCCGCTCCAGCGCCAGGCGATCCTTGACCAGCAGCCCGTTGCGGGCGCCAAGGGTCGTGCTGATCGCGATGACCAGCGGGATGGCGAGGCCGAGCGCGTGCGGGCAGGCGATCACCAGCACGGTCGCGGTCCGAATGAGCGCCTCCTCCGGCTGGCCGAGCAGCGTCCAGGCGCCGAGCGTCAGCACGCCCGCGACCAGTGCCACGTAGAACAGGACCGCGGCGGCCCGATCCGCCAGCGCCTGTGCCCGTGAATTCGACGCCTGTGCCTGCGCGACGAGGCGCATGATCCCCGACAGAGCCGTCTCGTCGCCGACCGCGGTCACCCGGACCCGGAGGCTGCCTCCCGCCGCGACCGTGCCCGCCACCACCCGGTCGCCCGGCTCCTTTGCGACTGGGCGCGACTCGCCGGTGATCATCGACTCGTCCACATCGGCGGTCCCCTCGACGATCTCTCCGTCGGCGGGCACGCGGGCCCCCGGCCGAACGAGGACCACGTCGTCGGTGACGAGGTCGGCGGTCTTGACCGACTCCACGCCGCCGGCGGTCACGCGCTCGGCCTCGTCCGGCAGCAGCTCGGCGAGAGCGGTGAGGGCGCCGCGGGCCTGCATGATCGAGCGCATCTCGAGCCAATGGCCGAGGCTCATGACCGTGATAAGCGTCGAGAGCTCCCACCACACGTCGACCTCGAAGATACCGAGCGTCGCAGCCCAGGAGGCGATAAACGCGACGATGATCGCGAGGCTGATGAGGGTCATCATGCCCGGTTGCCGATCGCCGAGCTCGGTGCGTGCGCCGTTCAGGAAGACCCTGCCGCCGTACAGGAAGATGACCGTGCCGAGGACCGGTGCGATCCAGTCGGAGCCCGGGAAGACGGGTGCCATGACGCCCACCCACATCTGGACCTCGTGGCTCCAGATGACCACGGGGATGGTCAGCAGCAGGACGATCCAGAACTGGCGCCGGAAGACGTCCGGGTCATGCCCCGCGTGCTTGTCGTGCGCGGCGTGCCCGCCGTGCGCACCCTCATGCACTGGCGTACGGTGCGGATCGGCCGGCACGTTATGGGCATCCACAGGCGCCGAGTGTAGGTGAGTGGCGACGCGATGCCGGACGAGTGTGGCTGGGGAGGAAGGATTCGAACCTTCGGTCTCCTGATCCAGAGTTAACCGAGTGGATTAGGGTCCTCAGCCGGGTATTCCACGCTCAGACGACGGTCCTGCGACCTATGTTTTTCGGGAGGTCAATCGACCACCCCGTGGCCTAGTCAAGC